>OCZT010007549.1_pt1 | contig 10651 bp, 15 predicted proteins | sample 1539031 | NCBI WGS metagenome assembly OCZT01 (sample SAMEA3539308, study PRJEB22396) | soil metagenome | biome: tundra; feature: field; material: soil | place: USA | collected 2010-05 | depth 0.15 m
CGCTAGCCGAGCGCGGTGAGGCGCCCGAGCTGCAAGATCAGTCGCGCACCAAGCGATCTGCGGCCAGTGGCGCCGCTGCTACAACAACTACCAAGGGCCGTCGGTCTGCCGACGCTGCGCACCGGACCCGACCCCACACTGCTCGCACTGCGCAAAGCGCAAGCGGATCGCGACGATCACCGACCGCGGAGCGGTCTGCGTCGGCTGCGAGCGGGCAGCCGCCCGCGGCCGGCCCCGCTGCCGAACCTGCCGGTTCTCCCGCGCGCCCGCGGCGTGGGTTGATGGCGAACCGGTCTGCTCCCGGTGCGCCGGAACGGGTGTGCTCGCGCGCTGCCCAGGCTGTGACCGACCGAGAGACGGGTGGCGCGCAAGCCGATGCCCGCAGTGCGAGCTCACCGACGTGCTGAGTGAGCTCCGTGCGAGCGGAGCTCCCGAGGCAGTTGCCGCGCTCGCGCCGTTGTTCGGCCAGCTCGAGCGTCACCATAAACCGCTGTCAGCGGTCGCCTGGCTCGAGAGCAGCCCCGCCGCACCAACGCTTCACGCGATGCTCCGCGGAGAGATCGCGATCTCCCACGACACGCTCGACGAGCACGACGTCGGCCAAGCGACCGCCTACCTCCGCTCCTGGCTCGTCGCTCACCACGTCCTCGCGCCCCGCGAAGAACGGTTCGCCCGCTACGAACACTGGGCGCAGCGCGCGCTGCAGGCGCTCGCCGATCACCCCGACCGAGCGCACGTCACCGCCTACGCGCGATGGAAGCTCGGAGCGGACTACGCCCGCAAGCTCAGAACCGGCCGAGCCCGCCAGAGCACCCACAAGGCCTACTACGAAAACCTCCGTGTCGCGATCAGCTTCATCCGCTGGCTGCACGAGAACGACCTCACCCTCGAGCAGACCAGACAAGCCCAACTCGACGAGTGGCTGACCGGCCCACCAAGCCGAACGCTCCCAACCCGCGCGTTCCTGAACTGGGCAAACACCGCCGGGATCGTCCCGGCGCTGCACGTCCCGCGCCCGGCGCCCCGAACGAGCAACACGCCGATCGATCACGCCACACGCCTTCGACAGGCCCGCTCGCTTCTCCACGGCGACGACATCGAGCCGTCGATCCGGATCACCGGAACGCTGCTGCTGCTCTACGGCCAGCTCATCACCCGCGTCGTCCGACTCCGCACCACCGACCTCCAGATCGATCAACACAACAACGTGCAGCTCCGTCTCGGTGAGGACCCGATCGCCGTCCCCGAACCGCTCGCCACACTCCTCCGCCATCAACGCGAGCAAGCCAGCGACTCGTGGCTGTTCCCCGGCGCCAAACCCGGCACGCACATCGGACCGGAACGCATTCGCCGCCGACTACGCCAACTCGGGATCTCCCCACGCACCGCCCGGCCGGGCGCGCTCCTCGCGCTCGCAGTTACCGTCCCCGCCCCGATCCTCGCCGAACTCCTCGGCTACCACAACGACACCACCAACCACTGGCGACGCGAAGCCGCCGGCGACTGGGCCCGCTACGCCCACCTCGCCAGCACGCCCACCACCTGACTCCCCGGGCCAGCGCCCCGGCGTGCCGAAGCACACGGGACGACCCCCTCCCCGACGGCGGCGCAGCGACCATCGCCACTACGCCTCGCGCTACGCGCGAGGCTCCGCGACGACGGTCGCTAGGCCCCCTTTCTCCCCGCCGCCTCGCCAGGTGGATCAGGCGGAAAGACACGACGGCATCGACCGCTCAGCAGGTATTCCGAAGGTTCGAATACACCACCTCCGCCAGGGGACCAAGATCCGCAGCCGCGCGTTCGCCGGCACGCCGGCGTCGACCACGATCCGACGCGCCTTCTGATCGCACCACCCGCCGGCCTCGCCCGGGATCGACTCGAACGACACGCTGAACCCGAGCGACTCGGCAAAGGACCGCATCGGTGCCAGCAGATGCGCGTGCGAGTCTCCGGTCAGCGGCTCGCACGGCGGCCCGAGCGGAGCCTGCTCGCGTCCCTCGATCGGGTCGACCTGCGCCCGGTCGAACACGAACACGGTCTTGAACAGCAACCGCGTCCGATCGGTCTCATCCTCGTTGGTGACCTTGTCGCGGTCCTTGATCGGGACGGGGGCGATGATCGCGACCGCGCGCGCGCCCTTGCGCACTGCATATCCGAGTCGCAGCCACGCCTTGAACCCCGCGACGAACGTCGCATCCGGGCGGGCGATCGCGACGAGCAGCTGGTTCGAGAGCGACAGCCGCGCCAGCCCGGCCTGAGACCGGACCCGGACCCACCGCTGCCACCCATCGGAGCTCAGCAGCTGCTCCGCGGACTTCTGCAACCGCTCGCGATCCGCACGGCGGCGCTCGTCACGCTCTTGATCTGTGAGGCGACGGCGTGACTTGTTGGCCATCACGGCTCCCTTCCGGGTGGGGCCCGCCCGTTGCGGGCCTGTGCCGTCCCCACCGCACCCCGGCAGGGGTGCGAAAATCAGACGGTCAGGCCCGCAACGCTCACCGGGCACCGCACGAGACAATCACCCGGTCTAAGCACCCGGTGTGCTGCTGGGTCTACTCTGCGCGCGTGCCCTGGGAATGGCCCGCCGGCGCGCTCTGCGCCTTCCTGCTCGCGCTCGTCACCACCCCCGCCGGCGTGTCCGGCGCCGTGCTGCTGCTCCCGATCCAGCTCAGCATCCTGCACGTCCCGAGCCCGGCCGTCACCCCGACCAACCTGCTGTTCAACGTCGCCGCCGTCCCCGGCGGGCTGCTGCGCTTCTGGCACGAGCGACGACTGCTCAACCACCTGACCTGGCTGCTCGTCGCCGGCACGCTGCCCGGCGTGATCGCCGGCGCGATCATCCGCGTCGAGTTGCTCTCCGGCGGCCGCGCATTCCAGCTCGTCGTCGCCGGCGTGCTGCTCCCGCTCGGCCTCTGGCTCGTGCTCGCTAGCCAACGACTCCCGCCCACCCGACCAACACCCACCCGCCAAGGACGCTACGGGATCTGGGCGCTGTCGCTGCTGGTCGGGACGGTCGGTGGGATCTACGGGATCGGCGGCGGATCGATCCTCGCCCCGATCCTCTTGGCGCTGGGCTACTCCGCCTATGAGGTCGCGCCGGCGACGCTCGCCGCGACGTTTTTGACGTCGATCGGCGGGATCGTGACCTATCAGGTGCTGCAGGTCACGCACGGTGGCGCGATCGCGCCGGACTGGGCGCTCGGCGCGTTCCTCGGGGCTGGCGGGTTTGCCGGCAGCTACCTCGGCGCCCGCCTGCAGCGCCATCTCCCCGAGCGTTCGCTGAGACGGTTGCTTGGTGTGATTGCGTGCGTCGTCGCGGCCCGCTACATCCAAACCGGCATCCAGTCCTCGACGAGCGCCCGGTCGGCATCGGCTCAGACTCCAGCCGGTTAGATCAAACTAGTTTGATGTATTGTCCGGGTTGTGTCGAGGGCGGGGGCTGATCGCGGAGCGGGGCCGCCGAGCTTTCTCGGGCTGGTGGGCCATCCGTTGCGGTGGCGGTTGCTCGCCGAGTTGGCGCACAGCGATCGGCGGGTCGGGGAGCTGTGTGCGTTGGTCGGCGAGCCGCAGAGCCTGGTCTCCTATCACCTCGGTCGGTTGCGGTCCGAGGGGATGGTGTTCAGCCGTCGCAGCGCGGCGGACGGCCGGGATGCGTACTACGTCGGCGATCTCGAGCGCTGCCGCGAGCTTCTGACCGGCACCGCGGTGGCGTTGCATCCCGGGCTGCGGGTGCAGCGGTCAGCTCCGCCGGACTGGTCTGGGCGTGGTGAGGGCGGGCCGCGGGTGTTGTTCTTGTGCACGGGCAATAGCGCCCGTTCGCAGATCGCCGAGGCGTTGGCTTCGCATCTGTCCGGCGGAGCGGTGCACGCGGTCAGCGCGGGGAGCCATCCCAAGCCGCTTCATCCCAACGCGGTGCGGGTTCTGGCCGAGCGCGGGATCGATATCTCCGACCGCGAGTCAAAGCACCTCGACCGGTTCACGGGCAGCCGGTTTGGCTACGTGGTCAGCTTGTGTGACCGCGTGCGGGAGGTCTGTCCCGATTTTCCCGGTCACCCGGACGTGATCCATTGGAGCGTGCCGGACCCGAGCCACGAAGGTGACGGTGAGGACAGCTATCCGGCGTTTGCGCGGACTCTGGCTGAGATCGAGACGCGGGTCGGGTTTCTGTTGGAGCTGATCAACGCGCGCCTCGAGGCAGGCCGGTGACCGAGCCGGAATCCGATGTCGGAAATCCCGTCGCGTCGTTGGGGACGGTCGCGCGGGAGTGGACGCGGATCGGGGTGACCGGGTTCGGTGGCCCGCCCGCGCACATCGCGTTGCTTCGCCAGCTTGTTGTCGAGCGCTACCACTGGATGGACGCCCGTGAGTTCCAGGACGCCAACGCCGCCTGCGGCCTGTTGCCAGGCCCGGCCTCGACGCAGCTGTCGATCTTCTGCGCTTACCGGGTCGCGGGGCCGGCGGGGGCGGTCGTCGGCGGGCTCGGTTTCGTCGCTCCGGCGGTGATCTTGATCCTCGCGCTCTCGCTGCTGTTCCTCTCTCACTCACCGCCGTTATGGGTCCGCGGCGCCGGAGCCGGCGCGGGAGCGGCGGTCGCGGCCGTCGCCGTGCAGGCCGCCCGCGGGCTGATCGGTCCGAGCCTTGACCGGGTGCGGGCCGATCGAGCACGGGTTGGCCGGTGGGCCGCCTATCTGGTGATCGGCACCGTGGGCGGGGCGCTGCTCGGTTCCTACCTCGTGCTCGCGCTGCTGGCCTGCGGGCTGGTCGAGTTATTGATCGAGCGCCACCCGGGTCAGCTCACGGCGCTCGGGGTGCTGGTTCCCGGGTCGGTGTCGGTCGGTGGGATCGGCGCGGTCGCGTGGACGGCGTTCAAGGTTGGTGCGCTGTCGTTCGGTGGGGGGTTCGTGATCATCCCGCTGATGCAGGGCGACGCGGTGCACACCTATCACTGGATGACCAACGCGCAGTTCCTCAACGCGGTCGCGCTCGGGCAGATCACCCCCGGGCCGGTCGTCGCGACCGTCGCCGCCGTTGGCTACGCTGCGCATGGGCTCGCGGGAGGTGTGCTCGCAGCTGTCGTGGCGTTTTCCCCGTCGTTCTCGTTCATCCTGATCGCCGGCCCCCGATTCGAGCGGCTACGGACCAACCACAACGCCCGCGCGTTCCTGGACGGTGCCGGTCCGGCCGCGATCGGCGCGATCCTCGGCGCCGCGATCCTGCTGGCCGGGGCGCTGCGCGAGAGCTGGCAGTTCGCCGTCCTCGTGCTCGCCGTCGTCGCGCTGCTCGTCGCCAAGCGCGGGATCGTCGAGACGCTCTTGGGCGCCGGGCTGGTCGGCGTCATCCTCGCGCTGGCCGGCGCGCCGCTGCCCTGACGGGACCGACCAGCCTGGGCTCGCTCTGTCGCCTCGGTCGCACGCGACCCTTGCCCGCTAGCTTGCTAGTATGCTCGTATGCCGCCGCCGGACGCACCCGCCGCAGAGAAGCGGCAGTTCAACGTCTATCTCCCGCCCGGGCTCATCCGTCGCGTCAAGCACGCCGCCGTTGACCAAGCAACGTCCCTGTCCAAGCTGGTCGAGGACGCGCTGATCGCCCACCTTGACCGGCTCGAGAACACCCCGTCAGGATGAGGATCCGGCCGATCCATTTCGTGCCGAACCTCGCCGAAGCGCAGCGGTTCTACCAAGCCCTCGGCCTCACCCCCGAGGCACATTCGCGCTCCGGACACTGGATCGAGCTCACAGCCGCCGGCGGCGAGCTCGCCCTGCACGACGCCGCGGTCGCCGCCGACGGCCAGGGTCGCTCAGGTGTCGCGCTCAACTTCGTCGCCGACGAGCCCCTCGAAGCAGTCGAGCAACGCCTGCGCGCCGCGGGATTCCCGCCGGAAGGCACGATCGTTGACCAGGAGTGGGGCCGCTCGCTGCTCGTGCCGGCCCCTGACGGAACGATCGTCCAGATCGACGAGCAAGACCGCGAGCTCTACACGTGATCACCGTCCCGCCGCACCCACGACCAACGACACCCAGGAGCGACACCTGATGGCCACCGTCAGCGTCCGTTACATCGTCGACGACGTCGACGCCGCGATCGCGTTCTACTGCGCACATCTCGGTTTCACCGAAAAGATGCACCCCGCCCCGACATTCGCGATGCTCGAACGAGACGACCTCCGCCTCGTTCTCAGCGCACCAAGCACCGCTGGCGGCGGCGGGCAAGCGATGCCGGACGGGACCAACCCCGAACCCGGAGGGTGGAACCGATTCTTGCTCGAAATCCCGGATCTCGCAGCGACGGTCGGGGCGCTTCGAGAAGCCGGCGCCGACTTCCGCAACGACATCGTGACCGGCGTCGGCGGCAAACAGATCCTCCTCAACGACCCCAGCGGCAATCCAGTCGAGCTGTTCGAACCGACGCGTCCCGAAGCGGCGCTCACCCCATGACTAACCGCACGGTCGACGCGGTTGCCCCTCGAACTGCTCGAGGCCGCCGACCGCACCCATCGCCAGCCCCGCCGATGTCCGACCAGCCTCGGTGACACCTTCACCCACGCTCAAGCCAGCAACTCTCGAACGATCGCGCTTGACACGGCCTGAAAAGGATTGAGCCGCTGCGCTTAGGACACTGCTTGAAGCGGCTTGCGGCCGCGGCGATCATCCGCGCCCGCGTTCATCCTCGCCCAAACAGTCGGCGGCGCGGCCGCGCTGGCCGCGATCCGCGTCCTCTACCCCGCTGTCACCGCTGGCGAAGCCGCGACCGTCGTGGTCCCGCACGCATCATGAGCACCGTCCTGTTCGTTTGCCGCCAGAACGCAGGCCGCTCGCAGATGAGCCAGGCGTTGTTCACCCGCGCGGCCGGCGGCCGCCACCACGCGCTCTCGGCGGGGACCACTCCCGCCCACCGCGTCCACCCCGAAGTCCTCCAGGTCATGAACGAGCTCGGCATCGACCTCTCCGACCGTACCCCGCGGCTGCTCACCCGCGAGCTCGCCGAGCAGGCCGATCTCGTGATCACCATGGGCTGCGGCGACGAATGCCCATCCATCCCCGGCAAGCGCTACCTCGACTGGGAACTCGCTGACCCGGCCGGCCTGCCGATCGAGGAGGTCCGGGCCGTCCGCGACGAGATCGATCGGCGCGTCACCTCGCTGATTGACGAACTCGATGCCGAGCCAGCCGCGCACTGAGCCCGCGCTCGCTCGGCATCGCGAGCTGCCGATGGCTCCGGCCGGCTGCACGCTGGACGACAGCGGCCTCGCCGAGCAGCTCGATCGATACCGGCAGCTCGGCACGACGGCGCTGAGGATTCAGGAGCGAGAGCTCGGGCTGGTGGTCACCTTCACCGCCGAGGTCGACGTCGCTCTCCTCCACGAGACGGTCGCGATGGAGCGCGACTGCTGCAGCTTCTTCACGCTCGACTACGACGCCTCGGAGCGTCGACTCTCGATCGCGATCGACGATCCCGCCCGAGGCGACGCGCTCCGGTCGCTGCTCTGCGCGCTGCGCGGCTCCCCGTCGCCGCTGGCGCGCTGGTCGAGACAGCGCTTCACGGCCACCAGCGCTTGTCGGCGACATGTCGCCGACAAGCGACGCCAGCACCGCACCGCCGAAGACGCACGACGCTCTAGATAACGAAGCAGTAGCTGTGGAAGGTGGCACGGGTGGTGAGCCACGCCTTCCAACCCTCCGAGCTCCGTAGCTGTTCGACTGCCTGGCGGGCGTACTCGCGATCACGCTCGCGACGCTCGGCCCGCTCTTCGTCGGTGAGCTGCCTCCGTTGCTTGACGGCCATCCGTCTGCCCTCCTGTCGTGGGGCCCCGCCGGGTGCGGGGCCGATCCCCGACCCCAAGGCGCCCGCCAGGGCGCAACAATCGGGAGGGGTCGACCCGCAGCCGGTGACGTCACGACACATTGCGGATCCGCCAGTGCGGTCGTCGACGATCTGTCCCGATCGCGAATCGTGCGCAACAAATCCTCACCACCCTCCCCCTAGGTGGTTAGGATTTGTCGCATGGCTCGCTCAGACCTGACGACGATCAAGCAGCACTTCGGCAACCGGCCGTTCCGCGTCCGCGAGGCCGTCGACGCCGGAATCCCCCGCCACGCGCTCTACCGACTTCGCGACCAGGGGGCCTTGCAGATGCTCTCGCGCGGTGTCATGCAGCCCGTCGACAGCGACCCGGCGATGAACACCGAGTTCGCCGCCCTCGCCGCACGCGTTCCGAAGGGAACGATTTGCCTGAACTCCGGACTGTCGTACTGGGACCTGTCCGACGAGCTGCCAGCAACCATCCACCTTGCCGTCCCGCGCGGCGCGCACTGGCCAAAGATCGACACCCCCGCGACGACACTGCACCGCTTCGCCGCCGAGACCTTCGAGCTGGAGCGGCTCGAGCAGGCCACCGACGCCGGCGAGCCGTTCTGGATCTACTCCGCCGAGCGCTGCGTCGTCGACGCGATGCGCCTGCAGCATGTCGTCGGACGCGACGTCGCCCTGTCGGCCCTGTCACGGTACGCGCGCCGCCGCGGCGCTGATCCGCTTCGCCTCACCGGCCTGGCGCGACGCCTCGGCGGCGAGCGCCGGGTCCGGGAAGCGCTCGAGCCGATCCTCGCGTGAGCGACGAGCAGGCCAAGCGCATCTTTCGCCAACTGCAGGCGCTCGCGCGCGCCGATTACGGCGGAAACACCGGTGCCCTGCTCGTCGTGTACAGCGTCGAGGGGTTCCTGCGTCGCCTGGCGGCATCGGAGTACGCGAGCAAGATGACCCTGAAGGCGGGATGCTCATGGCGGCGATCTCCGCTCGCCGGATGACCAAGGACGCCGACCTCTCGACGACAGGCGTCGGCAGCGAGGATGATCAGGGTGGCCGCCGCGGTTGGCGAGATCATCGCGACCGAGCTCGATGTCGACGACGGCCTCGAGTTCGACGCCGACAGCATCCGGACCGAGGTGATGCGCGAGGGAGCCGAGTACCAGGGCGTGCGCGTGAAGCTCATCGCCCGGCTTGCGACGGCGAGGATGACCACGACGCTGGACTTCTCCTTCGGCGACCCGCACCAGTCGACGGTGATCGAACTGCCCGAGCTGCTGGGCACGGGCACCATTCGCTTGGCGTCCTACCCACCCGAGATGACACTGGCCGAGAAGGTCGCCACGATGATGGGCCGCCGCGAGCTCAACACGCGCGACCGCGACTTCGCCGACGTGTGGATCCTCAGCCGCATGCGCGCCTTCGACGCTGCCGAGCTGCGCTCCGCGATCGCGAACGTCGCCGAGCACCGCAATCACGAGATCGTCCCACTGTCGGTGGCGCTGGAGAACATGCCCGACCGGCAGACCTCCTACACGGCGATGCTCGATCGCGTGGCCTACCAGCGGCTACCGCCGGCGTCGTGGACGGAGCTGCTCGCCGAGGTACGCGCGTTCATCGACCCGCTGTTCACCACGCAACCGGAAGCGCTGGACTCGTGGGATCCAGTCACTCAGAGCTGGAGATCGCGGCGCGGATGACGCCGAGGGCGTTGACGACCGGCTCACGCCGGTCGTCAGCCCTGAGTCGCTGTCGGCGCTCGGCGCTACGCGGCCGATGGCGGGGTGTCCGAGTGTCCGTCGCCGTCCGACCCGACTGCGAAGCCGACATCGACGACGTCCTCGTCCTCGAGCTGCTCGTCGACGAGGTCGTCGTCGACGTGCTCGCGTTCGTCTGCGGTCTCGGCCGGCCCCGCTGTGTCGTCGATGGCGCCGGCATCGGGCCCGGTGCTACTTGGCTTACGAGCAGCGACGGCTCGGCTGCGGCTGTCGGCGTGAGCTTGCTCCTGAGCGTCGTGCAGCTCGGCGCCTGCTTTCGCGATCGCCCTCTCGAGCTGCTTGAGCGTCGCCGGGAGGTGCGGGCCCGCCAGCTTCTGGAGCGCCTTGGCGGCGTGATCCCTGTGCGACGGCCAGCGCTTGGCCCCGAACTGCTGGCTTGAGGGGACGACGAGCCGGCACGCGTGCTGCTCGGCGGCGATCACGACGAGTGCGCGGCCGTAAAGCTCGCCAGCGGTCTTGGCGCCGTCGATGAACCTCCACAGCCAGGCGATCGGCTTCTCGGGCTGCTTGGAGTCGCCGTAGTCGATCCGTAGCTTCCCGCGCGAGCCGTCCTTGAGCGTCTTCGTGACGTCGGCACGGAACTCCTCGATCACGATGTTGCTGCCCAGGCTAGTTTCGAATATCACAGCTACTTTCGAACGCCCGTAACCACGGTGCGCAACGGCTCGCACCCGTGAGAACAGCCCGTCGCCTCGCGTCGATCAAGCAGTGGAGCTCGCCGGCAGACGGCCGCGAGCACGACGGCCGCTTTCCCAGTGTTTCCGGGCTGTAGAACGTCGGTCGAATGACAGCGCGGGCCGTCGCAGCGAACAGTTGGTCGCCGCCAGACGGCTCAGCGAGCGGTCGACCGTGTTCGAGCGTTGCGAGGGCTGCTGGATTTGTCCGACAGCAGTTGTGGTCGCGAGCCGCGACAGGGCCGAGATCGTGACCGCTCCGCACCAGAAGCACAGACGTCGCGCTGGACCGTGTCGTGGCTGCTCTCGGCGGATAGGAGAAGCCGCGGCTTCTTGACTGCCTTGGTCGGGTAGGCCCGGCGCGTTGCCGCGCCGGGCCCCCCTCAGAACCAGGACGTG
>OCZT010007550.1_pt1 | contig 10651 bp, 9 predicted proteins | sample 1539031 | NCBI WGS metagenome assembly OCZT01 (sample SAMEA3539308, study PRJEB22396) | soil metagenome | biome: tundra; feature: field; material: soil | place: USA | collected 2010-05 | depth 0.15 m
CTCAACCGCAGCTCAGGGCCTCGAGATGACGGTCGTGCTTCTGGAGTTCATCCAGAACTACGTCGCCAAGCATGGATCTAACGCCCCGCAGAAGAAGGGACGGCGCGCATGAAGCGCGCCGCCCTTTATATGAGGGTCTCGACCCTCGATCAGCATCCGGAGACGCAACTCCTTGATCTGCGCCAGATGGCCGCTCAACGCGGCCTCGACATCGTTCATGAGTACACCGACCGAATCAGCGGCACGAAGGCCAAGCGGCCAGGCCTCGATGCCATGATGTCCGATGCCCGCCGCGGCCAGTTCGATGTTGTCCTGGTCTGGGCATCAGACAGGATCGCGAGGTCGGTGAAGCACTTTTTAGACGTGCTAGTATCACGACCGCATGAATAGGTAATCAATATAGGTACTTGTTGGAGTCCATTGCAGGCTGTATAGCTGAAGTATGAGCAGAGGCAAGAGACTTGAGATTGAGTTGAAGCCGCGAGACAGGCAGCAGGTAGAGAAGTTGTTGGGCGGCGGGTTGCAAGCAGTGCGCACAACCTTGCGCGCCTTGGCCTTGCGTCAGATGGATCAGGGGCAGTCCACACCCGCAGTGGGTGCCAACTTAGGGCTTTCCGCCAAGGCAGTGTGGCAGATCGGAAAGCGGTATATCGATGGCGGTCTAGAGCGCGCGTTGTTTGATGCGTCTCGTCCTGGCAAGGCAGCAGGTCTGGATCAGCAGGAGCAGCAGCGCATTATCGCCGTGGTCTGCTCGCCGCCGCCAGAGGGGCGGGTACGCTGGACGGTACGGCTTTTGACCGAAGAAGTTATCAAGCGCAAACTTGTTCCCCGCGTGGGCAGAGAGACCATCCGGATTCTGCTGGAAAGCCATGACCTCAAGCCATGGCGGGAAAAAAATGTGGTGCGTGGGAAAGTTGGATGAAGAGTACATCTTCAAGATGGAAGACGTGCTCAAGATATACGAGAAGCCGCTGTCAGAGCGTGAACCTGTGGTTTGCGTCGACGAGAAGCCGGTGGTGTTGCATGAGGATACGCGGCCTTCGATTCCGATGCGGCCCGGTCTGGTGGCGAGACGGGACTATGAGTACAAGCGCTGCGGCACAGCCAACGTCTTTTGCGGCATCGAGCCCAAGGCTGGTATTCATTTCACCAAAGTGACGCCCACGCGCTCGTCGCCCGAGTTTGCCGATTTTATATTGGAGATCGCCGAGCACTATCCCGCCGCCGACACTATCCATCTGGTCATGGACAACTTGAGCACCCATACCCGCAAGGCGTTGGTGGATCGCTTCGGCGAAGAGGTGGGCGGATGGTTGTGGGATCGCTTTACCGTTCACTACACACCGAAGCATGGAAGTTGGCTCAACCAAGCTGAGATTGAGATTGGCATCTTCACTCGTCAATGCCTGGGAAGACGAAGGATTGGGGATATCTCCACACTGCGCCGCCAAGCCAGAGCCTGGAATCGCCGCACCAACCGCGACAAACTCACAATCCGGTGGCGGTTCACCAGAAAGCAAGCGCGCCTCAAGCTTAATTACTCAATCAAGCGGTCACGGTACTAGGTCTGATTGGAGCTGCTGCCTATGTCGTGACTTTGGCGGCGTACCTGGTTGCAAGTAGGGAGAAGAACATCGCTACAAACTGGACAATTGTCAATTTGTCGGTTGTCCTTCCCATTCTGCTGTCCGTAATCTGGTTTGGCGACGAGTTTACAATGATGAAAGGTTTAGGCGTAGTTCTGACCATTTTTTCGATTGTATTGATCGGAAGTGCTTCTGGACAGACTTCGGCACCAAAGAAGACAAGCACGCGCTGGTTTGCTTGCATTACGCTCGCGTTTCTTCTTAATGGTGTTCTCGCGATTCTCTTTCGCTTCGTTCCTGAAAGAGAAGGAACACTGTTCACTGCGTACTTCTATGGAAGTAGTTTTCTTCTGGTAGCCCCGTATAAGCTCGTGATGGATCGTAGATGGAAGCTAGCAAAAGGGCTTATCGGAGTGAGCGCAGCAGGTGCCGTTACTCACTGGATGGGAATCATGCTGACCATTGCCGCTCTGTCTCACATAGGCAAGGTAAGCAAAGAGACGGGCGTAATCGTGTACCCGATCACGAATGGCTTGGTGATACCAGCTGGAGTCATCTTGGGCGTCATACTCCTCAAGCAGCGTGTGGATCGCCAGACGGGAATCGGCGTCGCTCTCGGGGTGATAGCACTGATATGTCTATTCGTTCGATAAGAGACGTTTGATAGTTTTCAAAGATGATGGCGAACTGCCCGATGAGGAACTCATCCCGAAGTTGCGAGTCTTTGATGATGAGCGATGAGATTTTGTTTCTGAGACCCGTGGTACCGAAGTTGAACTACTGGACTCTGGGTGCTGTGGTATGGCTGGCCAATTGGTTTTGAGCAGGACAAATTCGAGGTCTCGCAGAAGCTCGCCGAGCGAGTGCCACTGGCCTAACATCGGAGCTGCTGATGGGACCGTCCTCTTCCTCAGCAATGGAGTCAGTGGCCGCGAGCAGATCAGGCAGAACTCGCCTCGATGAGTCACCCGCCTGGCCGACGCCCTCGCAGATGATTACCGTCCTTAAGGATGTTCTCGGAGTGAATAATCGAATGACGCAGAAGCTATCGACCAAAGTAACAAATGACGAACCTGAACTCATCGTCGACTATGCCTGCGAGACGGGAGAAAATCCACTTTGGCACCCAATTGAGCGACGGCTCTACTGGACTGACATTCCAAACGGTCGTCTCTTTTGCTACAACCCGATTGACGGTTTCCATGAGCAGTGCTACCAAGGGAGACCTGTGGGCGGCTTCACCGTTCAGTCGGATGGCTCATTGCTTCTATTCATGGATCGGGGCATGATCGCCGTCTGGCGGAGGAACGCCCTCCTCGAGGTCATCTCAGAAATCCCAGAGGAGCAGTCCTCCCGCTTCAACGATGTTATTGCCGATCCTTGTGGGCGCGTCTTCTGCGGCATTATGTCTACCCCCGAGAGGAAGGGGAGACTCTACCGGCTCGATCTCGATGGTTCGCTCCACCTACTCCTCGAAGGTATCGGCTGCTCGAACGGGATGGCATTTTCCCCCGATAGCAAAAGCTTTTATTATACGGACTCATTCGCTCGAGAAATTTATTTATTCGATTACGATATTGAAGATGGTGCTATCTGCAATCAGCGTGTGTTCGCCGATTTTAGTAAAGCAGACGGCCTCCCCGACGGAGTCACCATGGATGCCGATGGCCAGTTGTGGTCAGCGTTGTGGGATGGAGCGTGTGTCGTTCGACTCCTTCTGAATGGCGAAATCGAAAAGAGAATCATGCTACCAACCCGAGAGGTATCAAGCCTAACCTTCGGAGGTGACAATTACACCGACCTCTACATCACGACTGCCGGCGGCAACCACAAAGAAGTAAACGGGCCACTGGCGGGAGGTCTCTTCCGCGTGAAGGGGCAAGTGCCTGGGTTGCCCGAGTTTTTTTCGCGCATCAATACCACTACATTGAATTGTTCCCTCAGACTAAGCTCACTTCCAAATCAATTCGATACTCCATCGAGGTAAACGTGAATCAGATCGATCTCAACCATCGTCATGCTGTCATTACTGGAGGAGCACAGGGCATAGGCCTCTCCATCGCCATCCGTCTTATAGAGTCTGGTGCCTCCGTCTCTCTTTGGGACCGCGATGCCGAACTACTCGATGCAACAATGGATCAACTAAGCAAACGCGGTATCGTCTCCGCCGAGGCTGTCGACGTGTCTGACGAGCAGAGCGTAACAACCGCTACCCAGGCAACAGTGAACAAGCACAGCAAGATCGACATCCTCGTCGCAAATGCAGGTATCGCTGGTCCAAACTATAAGTCCTGGGAGTATCCGATCGACGCCTGGAAGCAGGTCATGGACATCAACTTGACCGGAGTCTTTCTGTGCTGTCGTGCGATCGTTCCGATCATGCTTAGCGAGAACTATGGGCGGATCGTCAATGTAGCCTCCATCGCAGGCAAGGAGGGTAATGCCAACGCTTCCGCCTACAGCGCATCAAAGGCGGGCGTTATCGCCTTCACGAAAGCGCTCGGCAAAGAGATAGCAGGTAACAATATTGCCGTGAATTGCATCACTCCGGCAGCCGCCCGCACCCGAATCTTCGATCAGATGACGAAGGAGCATATCGACTTCATGCTTTCGAGGATTCCTCGGGGTCGATTTCTCGAAATGAACGAAGTGAGTGCCATGGTGGCCTGGCTGGTATCAGAAGAGAACTCTTTTACGACTGCCGCCGTGTTCGATCTGAGTGGTGGTCGGGCAACCTACTAGTGTAGTGCGTCAGGCAGGTGGGCATTTAAGAGGCGGGCCTTGCCGCGTTTCACTTTTTCCAGGATATCGGACGCTTTGGCGGTCCAGATGAAGGTTTGGGTTGATTTTGCTACCGTAATTTGGGTTCATCCGCATATTTGGTGATACTTCCCGACGAGGCGCTGGAAGGCGTAAGAGAAAGGTACCCGCCGGGTGCGGGCAAGGCTGCCGCCAGAGAAAACTGGCAAGACGGCAAATGCCTCATTGCACTGCATAAACCGCCCACAACTCCGCACAGCCAACCCCCTGCTCGCCGCTTAACGCCGGATTGGGGAGAAGCTTAACAGAAGAACTGAATCAAAGCGCCTTGGGCGTAAGGCCATCTTTATTCAATTAAGGAAATCTCCGGCTCTTTGCACATTCGTGGGTGCTGAAAATACACTGGGGACGACGGTAGGAGCTTCTATTTATGGCCGATTTGTCACGTTCCGATGTCCGCCTGCTTGGTCTTCTGAAGGTTATTTATGACGCAGGCCAAATCTCCAGGACAGACCTGGTTGAGCAGACGGGATACAGCCCATTCCTCGTTTCGAAGATGTGTGACGAACTGCTGGAATCACGTTTCATACGGGAATCGGGACCGGGAAACTCCACCGGAGGGAGACCACCCACTCTCGTCTCCATCGATGCTGACTCCGGCAAAGTAGTAGGTCTGCACATTGGAACCATCTATGCACGGATCGTCGTTACCGATTTGTCGGGAACTTTGCTGGCCTTCAGGAAGGTGCGCAGTCAGGTAGCGACCGGGCCGGACGCGGCTCTCGGGCATCTTACATCGGAGGTTGATGAGACTCTGCAACAGGCAGGAATTGGGCGCGAGCAGGTTCGCGGGATCGGTGTGGGGATTTCAGGCGTGCTGGACCGCTCCACCGGCACTACGCTGTTCTGGCCGAAAGTTCCCCAGTGGGTAAATGTTCCCGTCAAACAGACTTTCGCTGCCAAATTTGAAACGATTGTAGAAGTTGAAGATACCCCACGGACAATGGCTCTCGCGGAGCGGCGGTTTGGGCCCGGGACCCAGGCATCGGAGCATGTCTACGTATCGGTTGGAGCCGGGACTGGCGCGGCGTTTTTTCTAACAGGCCAGCTTTATACAGGCGGAGGGGGCTTTGCCGGAGAACTAGGCCACGTGACCGTCGACGAACACGGCCCGCTATGTTCCTGCGGCAATCGGGGATGTTTGGAGATGATGGTGTCAGCCTCGGTGCTTATCAAGCAGGCGCAAAACGCTGTGACCCAGAGCCTGTCACCGATCTTGTGGCGCCTGAGTGGTGGGGATCTCGACAAAATCTCCCTCGAGTTGATCGGACAAGCAGCGGTCGAGAGCGATCGCTTTGCCCGCAGCCTATTGCACGAAGCCGGGTCATTTCTCGGAATGGGGCTGGTGGTGATCGTAAATCTGCTGAATCCCACGCACATAACCGTTGGAGGGGGTTTGGCGCTCGCGGCGGGACAGTTCCTGTTGCCAGCAGTGGAGCAAGTCCTTCGCAACCGGGCACTTGAGCCTCAGGCGGCAGCGGTCTCGGTCAGGCTCTCCGAGCTTGGGGAGGCGGATTGGGCTCGGGGCGCCGCCCTGCTGGTGACTAAGAAAGCCCTTGAGGCATCCTTCTTGAACAGCAGATCAAACCCCCCCGGCAGCTGAATCCTGCGCTTTCATTGAAGGAAAACGGAGCCGCTAAGCTTCGCAATGGCCGGGAATGTTCTCCCGTCTCGATTGCTACCACTCAAGGCAATCATCAGCCTCTCTCATGAAAGGGTCGAATCCCTCAATCGTAGCTTCACGAGTTAAGTCGGCGTGTACTTACGCATTGAGCGCCCGCATAGTCGTCGAGTTTTGGTCAACGACGCCATGAAGCTGACAACTAAAACTAAATAATTTATAGAAGTCCTTGACTCGGGCGGGTGTCCGTGCTAAGACTTAGCCGGTAGATATTAAGGCATATTTTAAGGATGCGTTTGGGGAAAAGGAGAATCAGGATGCCGCTTCAAAGGTACGTAGTCCGTCTTGGTGCGCTGCTGTTGATTTGTTTCCTGGTCCCCGCATCGCTCCGGTCGCAGGCCGGATCGTCCGGTACCATATCGGGCACGGTGACCGACCCCAGCGGAGCGTCTATCCCACAAGCAGCACTGACGCTGAAAAACTTGGGGACAAACACGGTTCGAACGATGCAAAGCGGCACTGACGGTGTGTATACGTTCACTGACGCGCCACCTGCCCAATATGACTTGACCGCAACCATGCTCGGCTTCAAGACGACCGAGGTCAAAAACATCAAGCTGGACGTGGCGGCGGATCGTCGTGTGGATGTCAGACTCGCCATTGGGATAGTGAATGAGAGTGTCGTTGTTCAAGCCGCCCCCCCGGTTTTGAACACTGACAATGCGAGCACCGGTCAAGTTATCGGGATTCAAGAGGTGAATGCGTTACCGTTGAACGGCCGGGATTTCCAGCAACTTCAACTTCTCACGCCGGGAACGGTCTCCACAGCAAACTACCAGACGGGGGAGGGTATGGGTGGGGGCGCGAGTACACTCGCCACCAATCAGACTATGAACGTTGCCAATGGCGGGAGGGCGGGGCAGGTCTTGTTCCTGGTTGACGGGGCACCCGACTCCAGCCAGGACGGCCGTAGCATCGTCTATCGGCCGACCATCGACGAGATTGCCGAGTTCAAAGAGGAGACTGCGAACATGTCTGCCGAATATGGATATGGCAGCAGCGCGGTCAACGTCTCTATCAAGTCCGGCACCAACCAGCTACACGGAAGCTTATACGAGTTCATCCGCAATAGCGCGGTGGATTCGCGAAGCTACTTTGCCCAATCCGTTGAGCCACTCAAGCGCAATCAATTCGGCGGCAGCGCCGGTGGTCCGGTGATCATCCCCAGGATTTACAATGGAAAGAACAAGACCTTCTGGTTCGTTGCCTACGAGGGATTAAGACTTTCGCAAGCCACCACGCGCATCGCCAGTGTACCCACAGCGCTGGCCCGTACCGGTAATTTTTCAGAGTACTCGAAGGCAATCTATGACCCGCTGTCGACTGTGCCTGATCCTAACCATCCCGGCGCCTTTACCCGTACGCCCTTTGCTGGAAACGTTGTACCAGCAAACCGGATCGATCCGGTCGCGAAGTTCTTTCTAGCCGCCAACTGGATTCCTCTTCCGAATCTTGCGGGCACCTCGAACAACTTCCTTTTGGAACCTAGCGCACTCACAACCTATAACCAGGGGACTTTCAAGATCGATCAGTACTTCGGTTCTTCAAACATAGTGAGTGGACGGCTCTCGCAAAACCACGAACAGGACGGCAACGTCGGTCCCTACCATGGATTCAGCACATACGATCCGGGTGCAGATCCCGCCTTTCCCACTACCTACAATTCCATTGTGGACTGGGTTCATACTTTCAATCCCAACAATCTGCTCGACGCGCGCGCGTCGTACACTCGAGCCCATGCGCTCACGACCACGCCTAACATCGGAAAGATTGACTACACCACACAACTCGGCATTCAAGGCTTCGGTCCCGGCGTTTCGGATGTCTTTCCCAGTTACCCTTCGCTCTCCATCAGTGGTTACACCGGGCTGCCGAGCGGTGCCGTGTACGACTACATGTCCAGCGATTACACATACAGTGTCAGCTACACTGCAGTGCGGGGTCCGCACACGTTCAGCATGGGTGAGACCTTTCGCGACTGGCACCAGAATTTTACAACCTCGGGGCAGGGAAGCGGTTCGTTTGGTTTCAATGGGGGCTATACCACAGATCCGCAGAACCCTACCACAACGGGATTGGGTCTCGCGGACTTCATTCTCGGTGTACCCAATTCGGGAGGGCGGTATATACCCCCCGGAAATTTCTATCAAAGCATGAAGAATCAGTGGGCATACCTCAACGACTTGTGGAAGGTGACGGGAAAGCTAACGGTTACCCTGGGCGTGCGCTATGAGATCAACTGGCCGGTTACAGAGAAGAACGGTCAGTTCGCATCGTTCGCCCCGCAAGGCCGCGGCAATCGAGGTGCGATCGTGGTGCCCAATGCGAGGTCCGTGTCTGCCCCCTACTTCCATACCTCGGTCCCGCTTTCCTGGCCTGTATACGGACCGCTCTCCGTTTTCGCGAGTGATGTCGGTCTAAGCCCTAAGTACTTGCGGAACGTCGGATATCACAACTTCGCGCCGCGTGTCGGACTGGCATATTCGCTGGACTCGAAAACGGTGGTTCGCGCGGCTTACGGGTTATATTACTTGCCCCTGGACGGCAACCGGGCAAGCGAGACCGAATCCGCTCCCTTCCTGGTGAGGGAAAACGGGATTCTAAACGATCCCTTGCTGCCGACTAAAACGATTCAGACGCTGTTCACCAAAGGGTCAAGCTTCCAGCCGGTGCCGTCGGTCTCCGGGACCGATCCGAAACCTACGAATTTCGGATATTCGCAGCAGTGGAATCTCTCTTTTCAGCGCGCGATTGTTCCCTCAACGTCCTTCGACCTCGCATATGTGGGCACTTCTGGAATACATCTGGAAGCGAATGACCTGCTCAACACGCCTCTGCCGGGGCCGGGCAGTGTTCAGGCGCGGCGCCCTTATCCTGACTTCGCCTTTGTAAGCTGGAATGAACAAACGAATCAGTCCATCTACCACTCGCTTCAAACGAAGGTAGATCACCGATTTTCCTCGGGCTTCTCTTTGCTGGCAGCCTTCACCTGGTCCAAAGCCATCGATAATGGGAGTGATAACACGGAAAGCTACGTCGATCCTTACAATCATCGGCGGAGCCGGGCAGTCTCTGCGTTTGACGTGACCCACAACTTTACACTCTCAACCTTGTACGCGCTGCCGTCGCTCAAGAACGAGAATGGCTTTACCCGGTTCGCGTTCGGTGGCTGGATGTTGGGCGGCATAATGAGTTATCACGATGGATTACCGTACACGCCCTCCTACTCTGGCGATCCTTCGAACACGGGAACCCAGAGCTACGCCGACTATGTGCCCGGGTGTAATACGGTGCTATCCCGCCCGACGCGTCAGGAATGGTTTAACACTGCTTGTTTCGCCGCTCCGCCAGGCCCTCCTACTTACCGTCGAGGCAATGCCGGCCGCAACATGTTGCGCGGCGATTTTTACCGGGACTTCGACACCGCGATTTACAAGAACTTCCGCTTCGCCGAACAAGCAAGAGTGGAAATACGATTTGAGGGCTTTAACGTGTTCAACCAGCACTCGTTCGGATTCCCCAACTCGACTGTCAATTCACCCTCATTCGGAGTCATAAACTCCTCGTCTCCGGGACGCATCCTGCAGGCCGGAGCTAAAGTTTATTTTTGAGGAAGAGGAAGGTGAATGAGGCGGGTTCGGCTCCAGTTCATTTTGGCGGGCATGTTCCTTCTAGCTGCGAGAGCGAGTGCCGACTCCCGCAGCGTTCTCAGTCGAGGTCTTGACGAGGCGGAGAGGGGGGATTGCCTGGCGGCGGAAGCAGACCTGCGGAAGGCGGTCTCGCAGGATCCGCGCCTGGTGGCGGCGCACACCGCCATCGGCGTCTGTGAGAGCAGGTCGGGACACCCCGAAAGGGCAACCACAGCCTTCGAGGCGGTCGCCCGGCTGCAACCGCAGGCCTGGCAGTCGTGGAATAACCTTGGAGCGAACTACGTTGCCCTGGGCCGTTCCGACGCCGCTACGGGAGTATTTAGAAAAGCTATCGCTATCAACCCGAACGCGGTATCGGCGTGGTTCAATTTAGGATCGAGCCTGCTGCACTCGGGCGAGAAACTGGAGGCTTTTCGCGCCCTGGACCATGCGCAGCAGATCGATCCCAATGATGCCCAGATAACCGAGGCATGGCTGGGTGTCGCCAATGCTCTTGCGACCGAGGCCGGGAATGCAATCGACAAAGGTGAGTACGCTGCGGCCTTCACCATGCTCTCCGCGATTGACAGACCGCTCGGAAAAACGGCCTCATGGAACAATCTTATCGGCTATACCGACCTTAAACTGAAGAAACCCGAGGACGCCAGGCGTTATCTCGAGACGGCGCTCCAGATAGAACCCGACAACGAGAACTATCTGCTCGATGTCGGTGATTTTCTTGCGTCTTACCATGCCTATGACGAGGCCGCCAAATTCTTTGAGATTGGCGCAAGACGTATGCCGCATTCCGCCCCCGTTCGTTTCGGTCTGGCGATCAGCTACATGCTTCAAGACCGTACCAGCCAGGCAATTACCTTGCTCGAACAACTGCACGTTGAATTTCCCGCCTGGGAGCCTGTGATTCGCGCTCTGGG
>OCZT010007551.1_pt1 | contig 10651 bp, 7 predicted proteins | sample 1539031 | NCBI WGS metagenome assembly OCZT01 (sample SAMEA3539308, study PRJEB22396) | soil metagenome | biome: tundra; feature: field; material: soil | place: USA | collected 2010-05 | depth 0.15 m
ACGGCGACCACCGAGATCGACACTCTTTCCCTACACGACGCTCTTCCGATCTACTCGAGATCGCACAGGAGATGTTCGGGCTTGCCGACGGTTGCACGATGAGCGCCAAGAAGGACGGGATGGCGAACATCGGCGGGTTCCTTGCCCTCAACGACGATGCGCTCGCCGTGCGCTGCCGCAACTCACTGATCCTCACCGAGGGATTTCCCACCTACGGCGGTCTCGCCGGCTACGACCTCGAGGCCATTGCCGTGGGGCTCAAGGAGGCGCTCGACGAGGACTACCTGCGGTACCGCATCCGCTCGGTGGAGTACCTCGCGGAGAAGACGGCGGCGGCGGGAATTCCCACGGTGCGCCCAGCCGGCGGGCACGCGCTCTACATCGACGCGAAGCGGATGCTCCCGCATATCCCGTGGCACGAGTATCCGGGGTGGGCGCTTTCGATCGCGCTGTACGTCGAGGGCGGCATTCGCGCCTGCGAGATCGGCTCGGTGATGTTCGGGCGCCAGAGCGATGGCAGCGAGAAGCCGGCCGACCTCGAGCTGGTGCGCCTCGCCTTCCCGCGGCGCACCTATACGCAGAGCCACATAGACTACGTGGCCGAGGTCCTCGTGCACGTGGGCGGCATGGCGTCGAAACTCCGGGGCGTACGCATCGTGGAAGAGCCGCCGGCGCTGCGGCACTTCACGGCGAAGTTCGAGCCGCTCGCGGGGTAGTTCAGCACCTTCTGGTGTCGGCGCAGAGCGGCAGCTTACCGTGGAACCACAGGCAAGCTTCCCTGACTCCCGGGACAGTCGGCCCTCCACGACATCGTATACCCCATGGAAACGGTCTTCAGCCAATCGGCGGTGACCGCAAAGTCGGTGAGCGGCGCGCTCTCATAAATGGGTGAGCGCAGAATCGAGCTCCTCCGGGCCGTGAACGTCTCCAGGGGTTTTCCGTTTTAGAAGATCTGTCCATCGATCTGGTCGTCTGCAGATGCAGGCAGCCGGATTTGAAAGTACTCCACGGTCTGGTCGCCCCTGACGCTGTTGAAGAAAATCTGGTCCGCAACCGGCTTGCCTTCATAGGCGGAGGTGAAGACAAAGTCATTTGTCGAACCGCACCTGGCGTTTCGCCTGGCATAGTAGGCCACCCAGCGATCGCCTGACTGCCACAACCAGATTTGCACGAGATAGATGTAATCGCGGTCGATCCGGGTTTGAGAGAAAGAGCCGAGGAGGGTGACCTTCCCTGGTGCCGAGGCCATTTCGCCGTAGGAGACCGGCGCTCGCACGAACGTGTCAGTGCGCGACGGAGAGATGGTGAGCGTAAACCGATCCGGGCTCCAGGCCGAGACGACAACGTCTTCAGGAGGACCGGATTCAGAACGTGCCTTGAAAGTCGCTGGCAGAGGCGTCGCCCCCAGGTCGCCCTGCAAATAGACACCTTCCACTGTCGCGTAGCACTTGAACATCAGCCAGAAGTGCCCTTGATCGTTGATGATCGCCCGGGATACCCAGCTCTTCGGATCTTCTGCCCGAAAGTGTCCCACACGGGGATCATCCATCTTGTCGATATTGCCAAAGAAATTCCCGAAGGTTTCCGGATTCCGGAATTGGGCTTCGAAAATCAGCGAAGGCCTGGCATCGAGCCGCGCGATGTCCTTGCTGGACTTCCACATTCCCTGGGCGAAGACCAGGAGAGTCGGAAGCGACATGGCAAGAAGCAGAACGGACGCGATCTTCGGCAACCCTCCCGGCCTTCGGAGGCCCCAGACTCCCACAACGGTAAAGGTGACGGTGCCGAGGGGAATCAGGAGCAACAGATCGACCCGGATGGGCGCGACGACGGTTCTCGACCAGATGAAATCGAGATACAGGATGTAACCGCAGAGCAGGAACGTCCCTCCGCTGAGCGCCCAGAGAAAACGAACTGCGGACGCGTGATCTTTCTGCGAGCCGGCCAGCAGGGCCAGCGGGATCCAGGAGAAGAAGGTCAAGACGTGCAGATACTCGAGCATCTCGAGACTGCCTATCCTGCCGGGTTGGAGGGTGGCTCAAAGGCACGCCGCAGGCGCTGCAATCATAGCTCGTCGTCTGCTGCACTGGAGGTCAGGTTCGGAAAACCGACCCCGACGAACACGAAACGTCCGCTACGCACGCGAATCCGGTCCCGACGAACGGGCATCGGCCGCTACGCACGTGAATCGCCTGGCGACGAGCACGAAGTGAGCGCCGACGAAGCCGAAGTCATGGCCGACGCAGCCTCATCGGGCACCGACGAACACTGAACGGCCTCTACGCAGCCTCAGTGGCCTCCGACGAGCCTTGAGTGGGCGGCGACGAACGGAGAATGGCTGCTACGCAGGCTCAGCGGGCGGCGACGAACCGGAATCCAGCGCCCACGCACGTTGAGCGCACGCCGACGAACCGTGAACGCGCGCCGACGAACCGTGAACGCGCGCCGACGAACCGTTAATGTGTTTTACGCTCACAAAGCCGCAAGATCGGTCCTCCGCCGGCGCGTCAGGCGCGCGCACCGGCGGGTTCTCTCACCGCGCACATCACCGTTCCATGGGGGAGCACATGAACAAGAGTCAGCAGGCCAGGCTCACCACCATCGCAAATCGTTGCCGTGTGGGAGGAAGGACAGCGCGCAGGTCACGGTTTAGGAGACGTGAGAGCACTGCTGCCTCCCTGATTGGCTCACCGCCGGGGCCAGTTCAAGTCCTCAATCGTTGGTGAACGGCACGATGGCGACACATCTTGGGTGCCCATGCCCAGTGCTCATCGTCCGCGCACCGCTAGGTTCGACGCCGTCGTCATCGGTGGTGGCCCGTCAGGTGCTACGGCAGCCCATCTTCTCTCCTCGTGGGGACACCGCGTCGCGCTCCTGACACGCCCAGGTGCGCGACCATCATTGGCCGAGTCGCTCCCGCCGAGCTGCCGCAAGCTGTTCGATCGCGCCGGCGTGCGCGGCGCGATCGATGCCGCGGGATTCCTTCGTTCGACCGGCAACACCGTTCGCTGGGGTGCCGACTCCCAGCGCGTGGAACGCTTTGCCGACGGCGAACTCGGCTACCAGGTCTCTCGCGACGCGTTCGACCGCGTCCTGCTGGCGGAATGCGTGGCTGCCGGCGCACTGGTGACACAACGCGCCACGGTGCGCGACGTGAGGGAAGACCGGGACGCAGACGGTCGAGCGATCGTCTCGTACGACGTCGGCGCCACGCACCGGCGCGTGGCGGCACGCTGGATACTCGACTGCACCGGCCGCGCCGGACTCATCGCGCGCCGCGGCTGGCGGCACCCCGAGCCGCGACTGCGCACGATGGCCATCGCTGCCGTGTGGGAACGGCGCGACGGCTGGCCGCTGGCGGATCCGACGCACACGCTGGTGGAGAGCTACGAAGGCGGATGGGCGTGGTCGGTGCCCGTGTCCGAAACGCGTCGGCACGTCACGGTGATGGTGGACCCGGCGGTCACCACGGTCGCCGGCCGCGCGCGCCTCAGTACGACGTATCACGCGGAGCTCTCGCGGACGGCGAGCCTGCGCGACCTCGTTGAGGGCGCGAATCTCGTCGGACGGCCGTTCGCGCGCGACGCCTCCTCATACTCGTGTGTGCACGCGGGCGAGGACGGCGTCCTGCTCGTCGGCGACGCCGCGTCGTTCATCGACCCGCTCTCGTCCTACGGCGTCAAGAAGGCGCTGGCCTCGGCGTGGCTCGCCGCGGTCGTCGTGCACAGCTGCATCTCGAACCCGTCGCTCGTGGCACCCGCGCTCGAGCTGTACGACTCGCGCGAGCGCGCCATCTACGAGAGTCTGCGCACCAGGCTCTCCGAGTTGTCGCGCGAAGCCGCGGGCGCCTACGCCGGCGGCTTCTGGCACGACCGCGCGGATCCCGTGGACGCTCTGGACCGCGAGTTCGCCGCCGAGCCCGACGTGACGGCGCTCCGCGCGGACCCCGACGTCCTCGCCGCGCTCGCGGAGCTGAAGCAGCGCCCGTCCATCGCGTTGCATCCCGCACGCGGACTCGAGCGCGTCCGGAAACCCGTCGTCAGCGGAAACACGATCGTGCTCGCGGAGCACCTCGTGGCGCCCGCATTTCCCGACGGCGTCCGCTATCTCCGGAGCGTGGATCTCGTCGCCATCGTCGACCTCGCGCGCGCGCACGACCAGGTGCCCGATCTCTTCGACGCGTACAACCGCGCCGCGCCTCCGGCGGCGCTCGCCGACTTCCTCGGCGCATTGTCGGTGCTCGTGGGGAAACGGATGCTCTCGCTCGCTTGACAGCGGTGCACGAGGGCCGTAATCTCGCCGAGCGGACACCCCCACCGACTTCGTTTTCCGCGCCACCTCCAGCCCGCCGAACGCGAGCCATGTCGAGACGGTGTTTCGTGACGATTCGCAGCGTGCACGCGCTCTGCGCGTTCCTTGCGCTCTGCCCATCGGTGAGCGTGCTCGGAGCGCAGGGCGGCCGGGGCGGCGGAGGCCGAGGCGGCCGAGGCGCAAGCGGCGGGGGCTCCGAAACGCAGCGCGACACCACGCACGGTTTCGCGATCAACGACGAGAACGTCGTCGCCCAGTGCAAGAAATGCCACGCGCGCGATTCGACCGGCATCATGACCAGGATCTCCTACCTCCGGAAAACGCCGGAGGGATGGGAGACGTCGATCCGCCGGATGGTTACGCTCAACGGCGTGAAGCTCGAGCCCGTCGTCGCGCGCGCGATCCTCCGCTATCTCTCGAACCAGCAGGGGCTCGCGCCGGCGGAGGTCCGTCCCGGCCGATTCGAGGCGGAACGCCGGATGATCGAGTATCGCTACACGGCCGACGTGCCGACGGAGCGCGTGTGCCGGGCGTGCCACTCGATGGGCCGCGTGATCACCGAACGCCGCACGCGCGATGAATGGGAGCTGCTCGTCGCGACACACCGCGGCCTCTATCCGGACGCGGACTTCCAGGCGTTCCGTCGCGGTGGCCCGGCTCCGCTGGACAGCGCCGGCGCCGGCCAGCCGATGGACGCTGCGATCAGTCACCTGGTGAGGACGTTCCCCCTCCGCACGCCGGAATGGATGGCGTGGTCGGCCTCGATGCGCCCCGCGCACCTCGAGGGGACGTGGCTCCTCTCGGGCTACGAAGCAGGACGCGGCGCCTTCTATGGTAGGGTCACGGTCGCGAAAACCCCGGGCGCGGACGACGAGTTCACGACGCGCGCCTCGTACCACTATGCGCGCGACGGCAAGGTGGTCACCCGCGAGGGCAAGTCCATCGTGTACACGGGGTTCCAGTGGCGCGGCCGGTCGTCGGAAGCGGGGGCGAAGCCGGACGACTCGTGGCGTGAGGTGATGTTCGTCGAGCCGGGCTGGCAGGAGATGTCGGGCCGCTGGTTCAAGGGCGGCTACGACGAGTTCGGCATGGACGTCACGCTCACGCGGCTCGGCGCGAACACGATGCTCGCGGGGGTGTCGCAGCGCGGGCTGCGAACTGCATCGCGCGACCTGGAGCTCACGATCTTCGGCGCGAACCTGCCGCGCGGCATCCAGGCGGGCGCACTCGAGTTCGGTCCCGGGATCCGCGTGGATCGTGTGGTGCGCGCCACACCCGATTCGATCACGGTGCGCGTGAGCGTCGACTCCGCGGCCACCGTCGGCTCGCGCGATCTCTTCGTCGCCGGCGCATCCTTGCGTGCGGGGGTCGTGGTCTTCGACAAGATCAGCCGCATCAAGGTGACGCCACTGGCCGGAATGGCCCGCGTCGGCGGCGTCAACTTCCCCAAGCAGTTCCAGCAGTTCGAGGCCATCGCGTATCACAACGGCCCCGACGGGAAACCGGATACCGCCGATGACATCGAAATCGGTCCGGTCGACGCCGCCTGGAGTCTCGAGGAGTACGGCGTCACGTACGACGACGACGACCTGAAGTTCGTCGGCTCGGTTGACACGCACGGCCTCTTCACGCCGAACATCGACGGCCCGAACCTGAAGCGGAGCGGGAACCGGAACAACGTCGGCGATGTCTGGGTCGTTGCGACGTACCAGCCCGCGGAGAAAGGCGCGCGCCCGCTCAAGGCGCGCGCGCAGCTCGTGGTGACCGTCCCGCTCTACGTCCGCTGGAATCCGTCCACGAACCCGCAATGAACCTGCTCCGCCGCGGCGAGTATCACGCGTTCAAGGGGGACGGCGCGCCGTTCCTGTACCTCGTGCCGTCGGCCGCGGTGTACCAGCTCGACGATACGTCGGCGGCGGTCCTCGATGAAATCGGCGAGCGCGACCTCGCGCCGAACGACCTCGCGAATTCGCTGAGCGCTCGCTTCCCGCTTGCCGAGGTGCGCGCCACGATCGAGGACCTGGTGCGCGTGCACGCGATCCGGATGGTGGCGGTACATCAGCCCCCGGTGAAAGCGGAGGCGCCCTCCCTGCAGGGCACTGCAGGGACGCCGCGCAAGCGCATCCCGCTCACCACGCTCGTCGTCAACGTGACGAGCAAGTGTAACCTCTCGTGCACGTATTGCTACGAGTACGGTGAAGACAAGATCGTGGAAGCCTCCACGAAACCGCGCTTCATGACCGAGGAGACGGCGCGGAAGAGTGTGGACTTCATGTTCGCCGAGTCGGGCGACTCGCCCAACGTGAACCTCACGTTCTTCGGCGGGGAGACGCTGCTGAACTTCAAGGTGCTGAAGTCATCGCTCGCCTACGCGCGCGCGCGCGCTGCCGAGCTCGGCAAGACGGTCGCCACGAGCCTCACGACGAACGCGACGCTCCTCCGCGAGGAAGTGATCGACTGGATGGTGGAGAACGATGTCGGCGTGACGGTGTCGATCGACGGCGGCAAGGAGCAGCAGGACCGCTTCCGCACGTTCAGCAATGGCAAGGGGAGCTACGACGTCATTCGACCGAACATCGAGGCGCTGCTCAAGCGGCACCACCGACGGCCGGTGGGCGCGCGCGTCACGCTCACCAAGCAGAACCTCGACGTCGTCGGCATCTACCGGCACCTCGCCGAGGAACTCGGGTTCTATGAGGTGGGCTTCGCGCCGGTGACCACGTCGTGGCAGCGCGACTACGCGATCCAGGATGAAGGTTTCTTCGAGATGCTCTCGCAGTTTCAGCTCCTGGCCAACGAGTACCTCGAGTACGCGCTCGCCGGCAAGCGCCACCGTTTCTCGAACGTGCGCGATACGCTCGAGGAGATCCACAAGGGAATGAACAAGGCCTACCCCTGCGGTGCGGGCCTGGGATTGATGGGCGTCGCGACGGACGGCGACGTCGCGCTCTGCCATCGCTTCGCCGGGTCCGACTCGCACAAGCTCGGCACCGTGACCGCGGGCGTGGACCGCGAACTGCAGGACGACTACCTGAAGCGCCATCACATCGCGAACAAGACCGACTGCGCAACGTGCTGGGCCCGGCCGATCTGCGCTGGCGGGTGTTATCACGAGGCGAACACGCGGTACGGATCCACCGCGCAGCCGAACCTGCACTACTGTGACTGGATCCGGAGCTGGACGAACACGTGCCTCGAGGTCTACGGCGCGCTCGCGGAGAAGAGGCCGGAGTTTCTGGCGCAGTTCGATAATTGAAGAACCACGAACTGAAGAACCACGGATACGAACGGATGCGAACGGAGACTCACGGATACGGCGAAAACTGAAATTTCAGGAACAAGGGACAAGTCTCTTATGCGACATACGAAAGCCATCAACCAGAAAGCACGCCGGATCGACGCGCTGAACGAGCAAGACGTCGTCGCGCTGCAGGGACCCGGCGGGCCGTTGCTTCCGCAGGGGCCGCACATTCCGCTCGGGTGCTCGTTCGTGTTCTCGCCCGGATGGGAAGTGGACAGCAGCGGCGGCACGGCGGGACTTTGCCAGCCGGTGGAGCGCGATCTCTACGACTGCCACATCACCTGCTTCTGGCCGGCGCAGGTTCCCGACCTCTACAACCAGGCGCCGGACTGGACAGGGAAGTGCGCGTCCGCGCAGAAGGACTGGCGGAAGATCGACCTCATCTTTCCATGAGCGGAACGTCGCGGCGCGTCCTTCTTCTCATGCTCGCGGCCGGCACCGGCGTCGTGGGGTCCTTCGCTCCGCTCAGTACGGTTCGCGCGCAGGCGAGCGCCGCGACGCGTTCGGGCGGCAACGGCACCATCTACATCGGGACCTATGCGAAGAAGATTCTCGTCCTCGACGAGGCGACGCTCGCCGTGCGGGACTCGATCCCGACATCCATCGGCATCCCCTACGCCATGTTCCTCTCGTTCAACCGTCAGCACTTCTACGTGCTCGACCCGGCGAACGAGAAGATCGAGATCATCGACATCGCGGGCAGGAAGTCACTCGGCAGTTTCACGCTCTCCTCTGGAAAGACGCAGGTCCGGATCTGGGGAATCAACGTGGACCCCAAGGAGCGCTTCGCCGTCCTCCTCGTGAAGAGCACCACGAAACGGGTGGACCGCTACGAGGTCAGCAAGCCCGTGCTGTTGCGTTACGACCTCGAAACGCGCAAGGTCACGGACACGATTCCGTGGCCAAAGGGGGAGGAGCGCGACTTCGCACAGATCCTGTTCTCGCCGAACGGCGAGTTCCTCTACTTCTTCACCTCGGACGACATCCTCGTCTACGAAACGAAGGGGCTGAAGGAGGTAGACCGTTGGGATTACTCGCGAACGTTGTACGAGGAGGGAATGGGGCGACTGAACTTCGGCTTCCCGTCCGACCTCTATGACGAGCCCGGATTCTACACGGGACTGTTCCGCATCAACGATCCGGTGAACCACCGCGCACAGATGGGAGTGGCCCGGCTCGACCTGATGAACCGCTCGGTGGACTTCTATTCGCTCGGGCCGAGCCAGTCCGTGAGCTTCAGCCTCGCACCGGACAAGAAACGCGCGTACGGAATACACAGCGAAGTCGGGAACTACCAGTTCTGGACCTTCGACCTCGAGAACCGGATCGTCGTAGGGAAGACCGAGTTCAAGGGGCGTTCGCGCATGGGATTCAAGGTGAGCACGAACGGAGAGCTGCTGTACATCCACACCGCGGGCAACACGATCGACGTGTACGAGACCGGCACGTTCAAGAAACTGCGGACCGTCGAGCTGGACGCCGACATGACGAACTTCGTGCTCATCCCGCCGCGCGCACTGGGTTCCGGCGACTAGCTCTCCGTGGTGCTCGGGCAGGACTTCCGGCGCGCCCTGCGGTACGTCACGCCGTACTGGCGGCGCCTCGCGCTGGTGCTGGGGCTCTCGCTCCTGGGCACCGTCGTCTCGCTCTTCCTGCCGTTCCTCTCGCGTGCGCTTGTGGACCAGGCGCTGCTGGGCCGGGACACCACGGCGCTCGTCCGCATCGTCCTCTCGTTCTTCGGCCTGACGCTCGCGAGTTTCGCACTGAACACCGTGAGCGGGCTTCGCTACACCCGCGTGTCGGCCGAGATCCTGTTCGACATGCGGCTCGGGCTCTTCAGGCAGCTGCAGGCCCTCTCGCCGCGATTCTACGCGCGGATGCCGCTCGGCCAGATCGTCTCGCGCATCAACAGCGACATCGGGGAGATCCAGCGCGTCGCGTCCGAGGCCGTCCTCGCGTCCGTGGGCAACGTCGTGTACCTCGTCGGGACTGTCGTGATCCTGCTGACGCTCGACCCCGTGCTGTTCGCGGTGAGCCTCGCGCTGCTCCCCGCGGCGCTCTGGGCGCTGGTGAAGTACCGGCGGCGGCTGGAGGATTCCGTCGCGGCGATGCGCGAACGGAGCGCGGGGCTCGGCACGTTCCTCATCGAGACACTGATGGGGATGAAGCTGGTCGTGTCGCTCAATGCGCAGGAGCGCGAGGTCGCGCGATTCCGCGAACGGAACGACGCGTTCGTCGGGTCGCTGATGGCGATGCAGCGGCTGACCTATCTCTCCGGCGGGATCCCGGGGCTGCTCCTCTCGGCCGGCAGCGCGGCCGTGTTCCTCTTCGGCGGCTGGCGGGTCATCCACGGCGTGATCACGATGGGCACGCTCGTCGCGTTCGTCGCCTATCAGATGCGGCTGTTCGGCCCCGTGCAGGGGATGATGGGGCTCTACGCGAACATCGCGACGGCGCGTGTGTCGCTCCGGCGCGTGCACGAGATCCTCGATGCGCCGGTCGAGGTCAACGAGTCGCCGACGGCGATTGCGCTTGAGAAGGCGCGCGGCGAACTGGCGTTCGAGGACGTCACGCTCGCGTTCGACCGCGGGACGGCGGTGCTCGACCACGTGCGCCTCGCGGTGCGCGCGGGCGAACGCGTCGCGATCGTCGGGCGGAGCGGGGAAGGGAAGTCCACGATCGCGGACCTGCTCGTCAGGCATCTCGATCCGGACCAGGGGCGGATCACGCTCGACGGCCACGACCTGCGCGAACTCCGCGTCGCCGACGTGCGCCGACTCGTCGTGGTGGTGGACCAGGAGCCGTTCGTGTTCAACGCGCCGATGGCGGAGAATATCCGCTTCGCGAGACCCGGGGCCACCGACGCCGACGTGCTCGAGGCCGCACGCGCCGCCGGGCTCGGCGATCTCATCGCGCGCCTTCCGGAAGGCATCCTCACGCAGGTGGGTGAGCGCGGGCGCGCCCTCTCCGCCGGCGAGCGCCAGCGCCTGGCGATCGCCCGGGCGTTTCTCGCGGACCCCGCGGTCCTGGTGCTCGACG
>OCZT010007552.1_pt1 | contig 10650 bp, 9 predicted proteins | sample 1539031 | NCBI WGS metagenome assembly OCZT01 (sample SAMEA3539308, study PRJEB22396) | soil metagenome | biome: tundra; feature: field; material: soil | place: USA | collected 2010-05 | depth 0.15 m
GCGTGAAAGAGCGTTAAATATAAGCAGCACAGACACTTGGTGGTAGTCGAAGGGTGGCACTAATATACTTGACACACCCGACTCCTTGACGTAGGTTTCTACCCATGAAAGACACCAACGAAATGTCGCCCCCGACCACTCTGCTTGAAGCCATCCGCTACTTCGCGGACAAAGACCGCGCCCTCGACTTCATGGTCGAAATGCGCTGGCCCAACGGCGTCACTTGCCCCGCCTGTGAAGACGCCAATCCGATCTTCTTGAAGACCCGCCGTATCTGGAAATGCCGCGAGTGCAAACGGCAGTTCTCGGTCAAACTCGGCACCGTTTTTGAGGATTCGCCGCTCGGCTTGGACAAGTGGCTTCCGGCGCTCTGGATGCTCGCCAACTGCCGGAACGGGATCAGCTCCTACGAACTGGCGCGCGATCTTCACGTCACTCAGAAGACCGCGTGGTTCATGCTCGGTCGTATCCGGCTCGCGATGGACATTGCCCACGCCGAACCGTTCAGCGGAGAGGTTGAGGCCGACGAAACTTTTATTGGCGGCAAGGCGAAGAACATGCATAAGAAGGTGCTGGCCCGTTCGCCGTTGCTCGGGACTTCGGTCAAGGGCAAGACTGCCGTCATGGGCCTGTTGCAGCGTTCCAAGGAGAAGGGCGGGAGCCGCGTCAAAGCCGCCGTCATTCACGGCACCAAACGCTCGCAGATCGAGCCACACATCCACGCGACCGTTGAGAAGGGATCGGCTATCTACACCGACGCCTTGCCCTCCTACAACCGTCTGGACGCCACCTATACCCATGGCGTGGTCGATCACAGCACCGGGCAATGGGTCGATGGGCGTTCGCATACCAATGGCCTTGAAAACTTCTGGTCGTGCTTGAAGCGCGGCATCAAAGGCACCTACATCAGCATTGATCCGTTCCACGTCTTCCGGTACGTCGCTGAACAGTCGTTCCGTTTCAACGTGCGCCAGCAGACCGAGCCGAACCGCTTTGCGGCGGTGGCTCGCGCCATCGTGGGCAAGCGCTTGACCTACGTCGAACTCACCGGTGCAGACCTGCCGCTCGCTACGACGTGAGGCCATGAGCCTCCCGAAGCGGCTGCGAGGGAAACGGAAACAAAAACGCATCGACAAGTAGTATTAGGTAGCGATCCATTGACACGCTCCTCATCTTATTGCTATGGCCAATCCAGCGCCGAATACTCCGAAGCCGATTACGCTTGAATGGGGCGACATCACAGAGTTGCCGCTGACGGTTGCGGACAACATGCATTATCGAACGATGGCGGATCGATGCTACCTAACGATCGGTCAGATGAACATCCCCGTTCGCGGTGGACCACTTCCTGACGGCTACGAAATTGCCGTTCGACCATTGGCGAGATTCGTGCTGACTCCGCAGACTCTGCGGACTTGGGCGACACTTCTGAATGAGGCCGTAGCGCAGTTCGACGCGCCGAAGACACCGAAATGACCACATTGACTTTGACGGCTGGTTCACGGGCTGGGCAAAACAATTGGACTCCGATGCAGTTTGGATTCGGGGTAATTGCTCCAATCGACCAATCGTTCGCCGGTTCTGGAAGCGCCTCGAACGTGGTGTCGAGTGCGACTGCGCTCGATCTGGTCTCGATGCAAGATGAGTTCAGCATGTTGCGACGAAGCGCGGCTTCACGTTTCCTTGCGTGGGAATCGTCGCTACCTGACAACGACGGAGCGTAGGCCTGACGCGGGGCGACATCTACCTCGTCAATTTCCCGACGGGCGCACAGCGCGGACACGTTCAGAGTGCCCCACGCCCCGCTGTAATTGTGAACGCGAGCGCGCTGCTCAAGCAGGTGCCGACAGCTATCGTAATTCCGGGCACCTCCAAACGCGCCGGAGCGCGATTTCCCCACACTGTCTCGGTGATGCCGACGGCACTCAATGGCCTTACAGAGCAGACAATCTTCCTGTGCTTTCAAGTTCAAGCGGTTGACCAAGGCTGGATTACCGCGAAGAAATTCGGAGCATTGTCTGCGGACGATCTAGAGAAAGTCGAAGAAGCACTCCTAGATGCGATCGGATACGACACATGACACAATCGACGACGACCGGAAAATCCTCGCTCGACCACATGGCCGACCTCACGCGCAAGATTCTCACCGTGAAGAAGACGGCGCTGCCGAAGACGAAGAAGAAGCGGAAGAAGCATTAGCGCGAGATTCCGTCGATTTCGTCTTGATCGTCAGCCCGATTGAACTCCGGTGGCGGCACAACTTTCTCGCTCTTGGCCATGATCGCATCTACTTCGGCCTTTGAGTAGATCGTGTCGAGAAACACCCTCGTATCTACGAAGTAGTTGGGATAGGCTTGCTCCACGTCGGCCAACTTTTCAACTGAAATGAGCACGATGTTCGTATCTGGATCTTCTCGATATTGCGACTCGGCCTCAGCATAGTCAGCAAGCGCGTCCCCAAACTGATCGTCTAGGTAGGAAGTCGCGCGGACTTGTCGAAGCGGAAGTGAAAACTTCAGCAGTACGAACCGCGCATCAGCCAGTTCGGGACTCTTTACGAACTTGAATCCGACGTTGTACGCGCTGACGGTATCAAAGACCTGCAACCGATCCCGAACCGCCTTGAACTCGCGAGCGAGCTCGTCCGGTTTCTGCGGCACTTTCCCGCCAACGGGAAGTCCCTCATGCTTGGCGATGACCGCGCCTGCCAGCGTGAAGAAGCGGAGCCAGTCAGGGTCGCCTTGACCCGATTTGAGGTCCTCGCCGCGAAATGTCCCGACGATTTCATTCGCGGTTGCCCATGCGTGTTGGAGCCGAGTGCGGACTTGTAGCTCTACACGCAAGCCGTCCAGGGATTCGTCCTCGCCGGCCGCAGGGTCGGTGTCCCGGTCATAGGCGTAAATCAGATGGACGCTCCGATAGCCGGACGGCTTGGGGTTCGCCATTCGATCTTGCGGAGGTTCGAGTAAGCGGAACACGCCGTCCAATGGAAAGCGGAGAAGGAAATCCACGAGTTCGCGAACCTCTTCTGGTGTTCCCACGACCGCGCGAACGCCACCAATGTCCTGCATTTCCCAGAGCGGATAGTGCGACTGACGCCCGATCTTGCCGATGATCGTTGGGACGCGTTTCAGGCGTGAGAACACAATGCCGTCCATCCCCAGGTTTACGAAGCGAATCCCGACCAAATGACGCAGGAGTGACGTGGGGAGCTGGTGTGCCGCACGCCACGCGTTCAGCGCGACGTGTGCCGCTGCCAAGTCTGCGTGCGAGAACAAACCCGGCGAGCGAAGCACCGTCTCCGCCCGATCAACGTCCTCTTTAGAAAACCCTAAGTTTCCGGCCACGGCCTTTCTCACCCCCGCGATTTCGCGGGCGAAGGGTTCTTGGGTGGCCGAACAACGGGAAAGTTGTTCAGTCACTTGAGTATAACCCGTCGGGTGAGCCAAGTATATTGGCGCCCGAAGGGTTGCCCAAACTACTATAGACCAACTAACTTAACTCAATGCGGCGTATAGTGTTCACTGTCCTCACCCTCAGCCCCTTGGCCGCATGGGGGCAGTCCGGTGAAATCCCGGGACGGGACCTCTTGACCTTCCCGGTCGGACTGATGGCGGAGGCGCCGGCGCTCGGCACCACGGCGGGAACCGGCCTGTGGAATCCCGCCACCGCCCTGCTGCCCGACGGGTTCCATTGGCGCCTGGCGGCTGCGGCGATGAACGCACCCTCGGACATCGCCGTGGCGGCGCAGCTGTTCTCCGTAGCCGCGGAGTGGCGACGCACGACGTTCGGGTTGAGCGTCACGCGTGCGTCGGTCTCGAATATCCTTCGAACCGATACCGACCCGCAGAGCATCGGCAATCCGGTCCCGTACGGCACGACGGTGATCTCCCTCGCGGCCGCTCGCCGTCTCACGCCGAACCTGAGTGTGGGCGTCGCGGTCCGTGAGCGGAACGGGTCGCTCGATGACGTGAGCCGCAGCGCGGTATCGGTGGACGCCGGCGTGATCGCGGAGCATCTCACGCGCTTCGACGTGCGGATCGGCGCGTCGAGCTTTCTCCTGAGTCCGGGGGCGGCCGCCAGCGAGCGGGCGAGCTGGTTGTTCGGCGCGGACGCCCGCGTGGCCGGCCCGGACAGCGTGCACGGCGTTCGTGTCGGCTACTCGCTGCAGGTGGCGCAGAGCCTCTTCACCGAACACTACCTGTTCGCAAGCGCCCGATGGGGCGACTGGGAGGTGCGCGGCGGACCGGTGCAGACGGACATTTACGGCGGCGCGAACTTCCGCGTGCGGCTCGGCATCGTGCTGCACTATGCCGGATACAACATCGGCGTGGCACGCGAAGACGGCGTGAACGGACTCGCGCCCACGTATCAATTCTCGCTGAGTTCCCTTCTCAAATGACGGCCGCCGCGCGCACCAACCTGCTCGACCTGACGCCCGCGGAGGCGGAGTCGGCGCTTCGCGCGTTCGCGGAATCGCACGGCGTGCCCGCGTACCGGGGGAGCCAGGCTGCACGCCGACTGTGGGGGAGTGTTCCCGCCGCGACGTTCGAAGACATGACGGACCTCCCGAAGGGCTTCCGCGCGCTCCTCGCGGAGCACTTCGACATGCCGCGCCTCGCGCTCGCCGCGGAGCAGCAATCCTCGGACGGCACGCGAAAATTTCTCTTCACGATGCACGACGGACAGGCGATCGAGACCGTCGCGATCCCCGACGGCGACCGCATGACCTTCTGCGTGTCGTCGCAGGCGGGCTGCGCGCTCCAGTGCTCCTTTTGCGCGACCGGCGCGATGGGTTTCGCACGGAACCTCGCGCCGCATGAGATCGCGGGTCAGGTGCGGGAGCTGGCGATGCTCAGTCCGCCGCTCTTCGCGACGAACATCGTGTTCATGGGAATGGGCGAGCCGCTCATGAATTGGAAATCTGTGGACACGACGCTCACGATTCTGAACGATCCCCGGGGATTGGGCATCGGCGCGCGCCACATCACCGTGTCGACGGTCGGATGGCTCCCCGGGATCGAGGCGCTTGCCGCGCGGAAGGAGCAGTTCCGGCTGGCGATCTCGGTGCATGCGCCGACCGACGCGCTGCGCGCTACGCTGATGCCGGTGAACACGAAGTTCCCCCTCGGCGACGTGATCGACGCGGCCGCGGCATTCGACCGTCGCGTGACGTTCGAGTACGTGATGCTCGGCGGTGTGAACGACACGCCGGCGATCGCGACCGAACTCGCCGCGCTCGCGCGCCGCTGCAGGGCGTTCGTGAACCTGATTCCGCTGCATCCGGGCGGTGCCATGGGGTTTGTTCCGACTCCACGGGAGGCGATCGGGGCGTTCGCGCGGCAGCTGCGCTCGCACGGCGTGGAAGTGGCGGTCCGGAAGAGCCGCGGCGTGGATATCGCGGCGGCGTGCGGCCAGTTACGGGTAGAGCGGCTCCAGCGGCGGCGTCCAGTTCCGGCCGACTAGGACGGTCAGGTCGAGGAAGCGCGAGCTGTCGGGCTGCTGCTCGATGTGCGCGCGACCCATCGCCTGGGCGGCGAGGGCGGCCCAAGCGGCGTGACCCGCGCGATCGAGGATGCGCGTGGTGTCGGCGCGCTCGCTCGAGTTGCCGAAGAAGACCACGTCGAATCCCGCGTCGCGCAGCACGAGCATCGCGCGCCGCGCGAGACCCTTCGTGTCCGTCGCATTGAGTACCTCCACCCTGATGTGCGCTCCGGCGGGGACGACGTGCTCGACGGTGCGATTCGACGCGCGCAGCCGCGGCCCCGAGCGCAGGTAGAGCCGAGCGATCGCACCGCACGCGATGAGGAGCGCCGCGATGAGCACGATCCAGCGCCCGATTTTCTTGCGTCCCCGCACGCGGCTGTTCACGCTCCGCTGACCGAGTTCCAGAGCACGATGCTCTCGGGAAAGAGCGGCTTCCCTTCCCTCAGTGTCCACTCGAGGCGCATGCGCACGACCTGGCGGAATACGCCATCGAAGTCGCGCGGCAGGAGCGACGAGAGAAAGCCGCGGTCGTGCCGCAGAAATCCGCGGCCGGGCTCGAGAAAATCCGCCATGAAGAGCGCCCGCCCCGTCTGATCCCACGCGGCGTTGCCGACGGTATGCCAGCGCACCGCGAGCAGGACTCCGGCACGCGTCTCACCCTCTCGCTCGAGACGCGCCGCGGCGGCGGGTCCGTGCAGCACGCCGGCGGGGGAATCGGCGAACGGGGTGCCGCGAACCATCTGGCGCAACTCCGCCTCGGACGCGTCGCGCAGCGCGTCGTGCAGGCGGCCGGCGTCGTGCCAGGCCTTCGCCTCGCCGGACGTCAGCGACATCTCCGCGGCCCACCGGTCGAGCAGCGCCGTGACGCGGGCGATGTGCGCGCGGCGCTTCTCGCTGACCTGCGCCCACGAGGGGAGCTGCACCGCGGCGGGTTCCATCAGGCGACGTTGGTGATGCGGTGCGCGAGGTCGTTGAGGCTCGTCACGACCTCGCGCAATCCGTTGATCGCGCCCTCGAGGCCGCGCAGCGCCTCCGCCTGGTCGACGGCGCTCGAGGTCACGTCCTCGGCTCCGATGCGGTTGCGGCCCGCGATCTCCGATACGCGCGCGACGCGATCGAGCAGCACCGTGAACTCGTTCTGCTGTTCGCTCGACGTGACCGCGATGCGCTGCGCGCTCTGGGCGCTCTGCGCCGTGGACTGCACGATCTGCTCGAGGGCGCCCCGGGAGGATTCGGAGAGCTGCTCCACGTCGGACACCAGCGCCTGTCCGCTCGACATCTGCTGTGCGACGCTGCGCATCTGTGCCTCGAAGCGGAGCAGGATCTCACCGGCCTCGTCGCTCGCGCGCCGGCTCTCTTCCGCGAGCGCGCGCACTTCCTCGGCGACGACGGCGAACCCGCGCCCTTCCACGCCCGCTCGCGCCGCCTCGATCGCCGCGTTCAGCGCGAGCAGGTTGGTCTGGTCGGCGATCTGCGAGATGATCGCGATGAAGTCGGTGATGCGGCGCGTGCTCTTGGCGAGCGCGTCGATCTGCCCGGTGCTCTCGCCCACGAACTTCTTCGCCGCGACCAGCCGCTCGATCGCCGTTCCGATCTTCTCGCGGTTCGTCACGGCGATGTCCGTCGCGCTTCGGCTCGCGCCCGCGGCGTCGCGCGCGTCGCTCACGACCCGTCCCGTCGCCTCGAGAAGCGCCTGCGTCATCTCGAGGCTCGACTGGACCTGCTCCGCCTCCTCCGAAATTCCGCGTGTGATTCCCGCGACGGTGCGTGCGATCGCCTCGCCGCCGCCCCGCAGCGTACGCGCCGACTCGGTCAGCGTCTCGAGCTCGCGCGTTATGCGCGAGACGGTGTCGAGCAGCGGATTCCGGAGGTCGTGGATGTGCAGCGTCGTCGCCAGCTGGTTGGCGAAGCGGCGCACGAGCATCGCTTCCTTCGGGCCGTAGGCGTTCGGCTTGTGATGCTCCAGCTCGAGCACGCCCATGACGCGATCGCCGAAGCGCAGGCGAATCGTGACGGCCGAGCGCACGTCGGGTTTGGGGCGGTCCACGCGTGCGTCTCGTGCGGCGTCGAGCACGATGACGGGTTCGGCGTCATCGATCGCGAGGGCGCGCAGGATGGCGCCGTCGGGATCCGCCGTCGCGGGCAGCGGCAGGAGCCCCTCGCCCCCGCGGTAGATCACGAGCTCGCGGTCGCCTTCTATGCGCGTGATGCGCAGTGTGCGCCAGTCCACGAGTCGGTGCGCAAGCGATTCGATGCGCCGGATCGCATCGGCGAGACCGCGATCGCTCGAGACGATCTGCTCCATCGCGAGGATGGTGTTGAGTTCCTCGGCGGCGATCGACTCCTCGATGATGCGCTTGAAGAGCAAGCCGCCGAAGCTGAGCACCAGCGCGACGACCGCGCTGCTCGCGACGCCGACCATCTGCAGCGCGCCGACGAGCACGGAGACGCCGGCCGCGCCCGCGCCGTACGAGAGCACTTCGTAGCGCAGGAGGAGCGAGCGCTCGTCGGGCAGCAGCTTTCCGCGCACGAGCAGCGAGAAGTAGAGCAGTCCGCGGCTCAGCACGAAATGCACGAGGAAGAACAGCGTCATCGCCGGGATGAACTCCGGCCCCGTCGCGGCGGGATTGGCCGGATCGATGGTGACCGCCGCCCACGCGTAGAATCCGTACGCGGCGAACAGCGCGAGCGACTCGCGCCCCGCGTTGATCCACGCGACGTTCACGCTCTTGCCGAGCAGCAGCGTGTCGCACGTCATCAGTCCGACGAAGAGCGCGACGGCCGCGGTGGACGGCCCCGCCAAGAGTGCGCCGCCGGTCGCGACGATCCCCAGTAGGTTGACGGCGCCGTACTTCGTGATGGGGAGCTGGAACCTCCGGAACCCGATCGTGGCGCCGGCCAGGGCAACGAACATCGCCGCATGGAACGCCCAGCCGTGTCCCCGCCAGCTCGCGTCGTAGTACGATCCCACGAACAGCAGCATCGTTCCGGCCAGCGGCATGAACCGCGCGTACAGTGCCACGAGGCGCGAGATCACCGCGCCTCGTCGAGCGCCGCGCGCAGGGTACGGGTGAGCGCGGCCGCCTCGCTCACGCTTCGGCCGGCGGCCTGCACGATCGCGCTGCCGACGACGATGCCGTCCGCGAGCGCCCCCACCGTGCGCGCATGCTCGGGTGTCGAGATGCCGAAGCCCACGCAGATCGGGAGCGAGCAGACCGATCGCAGCGTCGCGATGGACGCCGGCAGCGTCGATGCGAGTTCGGCGTGCATTCCCGTCACGCCGAGCCGGCTGATGAGGTACACGAACCCTCGTCCGTGCCGCGCGATCTCCGCCATCCGGTCGCGGGGCGTGGTGGGTGCGACGAGGCGAACGAAGTCGAGCGGGCCCGCGCCGAACCAGGCCTCGCGTTCCGCGTCGGCGCCGACCGGCAGGTCGGTCACGAGCACTCCGCTCACGCCGGCGTCATGCGCCCGCTCGAGGACGCGCGGGCCAGCGGCGATGATCGGATTCAGGTACGAGAAGAGCACCACGGGGATATCGAGCTTCGCCTCGGCCACGAGCCCGAGCGCGCCGTCGAGCGTCATGCCCTGCTCGAGCGCCTGCTGCGAACTGGCCTGGATGACGGGACCGTCGGCCACGGGATCCGAGAACGGCACGCCGATCTCGAGGACGTCTGCGCCCGCGTCCGCGAGACTGCGCATCAGGGCGAGGCTCCGCGCGCGATCCGGATGGCCCGCGGTCACGTAACAGACCAGCGCCCGGCGGCCCGCCGCGCGCAGCGAGGTGAATCGTTCGCTCAGCACGTCAGAGGAAATAGTCGCCGATGCGAATACCGTAGCGATCCGGGTCCGCCGTCTTGATGATCGTGCGCCTGAAGCTCCCGCCCTCGTCCTGTTCGGCGAGGTCCACGAGTTCTCCGGGATGACGCACGTTGCCGAGGTCGTCGCTCACGATCAGCGCGTTCGGCCGCGAGACCATTTCAGGGTTCGCGTTCGCGGAATGGACGATCGCGAGCTCGAACGTGTCGAGTACCACGAACGTCCCCACCGGATAGATGCCGAGGAGGTTGACGAACGCCTTCACGATCACGGGGTCCATGCCGCGGCGCGCGTTGTCGCGCATCTCGCCGAGCACGGCGGCCGGATCCATCGGCTCGTTCTGGTAGGCGCGGCGCGACGTGGCGGCGTCGAAGCCGTCGGCAACCGCGACGATCTTGCTGTAGAAGCCGATCGCCTTCGTGCGGAGCGAGCGCGGATAGCCGGTGACGTCGCGCTTCATGTGATGTTCGTACGCCACGACCATCGCGCGATACGGGAACTCCTGCAGCTCCTTCACCTGGAACAGCGCGAGGAGCCCGAGCCACGGATGCGCGGCGATGGCGCGCCACTCCTCGTCGCTGAGCAGGTCGGGCTTGTTCAGGATGTCGACGGGAACGCGCGACTTGCCGATGTCGTGGAAGAGCGCGGCGAACCCGATGTCGTACAGCTGGAGCCGCGTGAGCCCGAGCCGCCGCCCGAGCGCGACGGAGAAGATGCAGACGTTCACCGAATGCCTGAACGTGTAGTCGTCGTAATCGCGAATGGTCGTGAGACCGATCAGCGAGGTCTCGTCGGCGAGGATCTGGTCGACGATGCCCTGCACCACGCGCTTGATCTTCTTGATGTTGGGGCTCTGGCCCATCCGCACGGAGTTCATCACGTTCTTCGTGGCGGACACCGATTGCGCGAACGTGCGCTTGGCGGCCTCCTTCGACTGCACGCGGACCTTCTGGTCGTCCTCCGACTCGACGGGCGGCGACACCTCGAACGCGAGCACGCCCGTGTTGTCGAGACGCTTCTGCAGCAGGTCGAACCGCACCTCGGGCCCGTCCCCCTGCGGCGCGAGGAGGAACGAGAGGAAGACCGTCCAGTCGCGCGACGACGGCTTCGCTTTCACGCGCAGTACGCCGACGCCGCACGCGCGGCACAGCGCGAGCAGGTAGCTGAAGGTCGTGTAGTTGTCGAGGTCGAGCCGCAGGCGCGTGGAGTTCACGAAGATGAACTCGCCCGATACGCGGAACTCGAGGTCGCCCTCGGCGTCGCGCAGCTCCTCGGTGACGGCCGTGAGCTCATCGAGGCCCTTCTGCACGACCGGGTTCTCGATCGGGTACATCCGGATGCTGC
>OCZT010007553.1_pt1 | contig 10650 bp, 4 predicted proteins | sample 1539031 | NCBI WGS metagenome assembly OCZT01 (sample SAMEA3539308, study PRJEB22396) | soil metagenome | biome: tundra; feature: field; material: soil | place: USA | collected 2010-05 | depth 0.15 m
GATGCTCCTTTCCTGGCTGCCAGAAAGGTACTGAACTTGTTTCGTTGGCTGAGCGGACAGGTCGACCCCTCTACGTGCTTGAGGAGGGCGGCAAAGTATTGAAGTCTGACCCGCTCAAACATGCGGAGGGAAATTGGGAAGACTCGTGCCAATTCACACTCAAGGCAAGCGTTGGTGCATCAACGATCGAAATCGAGTTGGGCAAACTCAATACTCATCCGTGTCCCGACTCGAGTATCAAGGTCAAGTCTCTCGGGAACGAGGCGGTCGAGTGCCGCCGCATGATCGCAGCCGGAGAACACGCTGAGACAATCGCCGGAAGAATGAGGGATGTGTATTTCGTAGCGTCGCTGACCAATGTATCCGAGGCCCCCGCTCACGAACCTGCCAGCACCCGCTCGTCAGACCGTGATAACGCGTCTAAGGCGGAGCGGGTTGCAGAGCAGGTAGTCGGCAATCTCTATTGATCGCCGGGTTGGGCGGCACACGCGGTCAGGTGGCTCCGTGCCGTGTTAGTGAGTTAGGAATCGAATCATCCTTTAAGATCGATCTCGACAGGAATTTCATCTGTCGAGTTCGTGAATTCAACGCGCAGCAGATGATTCTCGTAATGGTACTGCCCTTTATCCATCGCCTTGCCACCGAGCCTCACCTCTCCCGGTTTTTTAGGAAGGAAGATGGTGACCATAGCCGCAGTGTCGGCGATGCCATCCGCATGGAAGCTCAACATCCGATCGCTGGTCGTCACGTCCTTGATCCGACAGGCTGCAGCCACGATGCGCGGTTTTCCATCCCGCTCCGCAACAGCAAGATCAACTAGCAGCTTACGAGAGTTTGGAAGTAACTCAGGATTCAGAGTGGGTGTCTGCTTCGAGTCGAACAGGTCGATGAAGCGACCCCGCAAAACATAAGGATGGCTCTGCGCATCCGATTCATCCAGCCCTGCGGCTACAACATACGGCCCGCGCCGCAGAACCAGGCTTGCTGTTTCTTTCCACGGCAACTGAACGGAAGCGGCGGCCTGCCGTCCAAGCTCTTCGACGGTTTGGTCTCCTTTGACGTCGTGCGAAAGAGAAGCGGGAGAGCTAGGTGCGTAGACAACGGAACCCTGCCCCACCTTGGTTAGTCCTTTTGCATTCGAATCGATTCCGAGCTCAGCAAACAGATGCTGCCTTGGAGTCTGGTATGCATACGGGGCAGTGTTCCACCATTCTCGAACAGCGTTGTATGGATCCTTGTCGTCGTCGATGACGATGAGCGAACCGCCCGCGCGCACCCACTTTGCAAGCGCGGTGTGGAATTCGGGGTGGGGCGGCTTCTGACCCTCATACGTCAAGTACAGGATCTTGTATTTGGAAAGCAATCCCGGCGTTCCTGCACTCTCGATCTGCACCGGCTCAACGGGAATGCCGCGCTTGATAAGCGGCAGCGCGAGCCCATAGAACGATCCAAGCTGTGCGTCGGATGGCACAGGATCGGCGCGCTGAAACATCATGGTGTCAGAAACAAGAATGCCGATGCCTTCAGACCCCGCGCTCTCCCATCGCACATCCGACTGCTTCATATCTCCCAGGGCGCTGATCACGCTCTGTAGTTCCGTCTCGTAGGGCTTGGGAATCTGGACCTTGGCTGCCTCTCCATTTCCCGCAGCGTCTTTTGTCGCGAGATGCTTGCCGTTGAAAATTCTCTCCGGCCAGGGCATGATTTCGTACCGCCAAACTTCCGGCTGAAGCAAAGACGCGGTCAGGGTGCTTTCCCAATTGGTCCGGTAATCCACCCAGTCGTGGTTAGGATTGTCCTCGATGGGATCGTTCAGATACCAGACCCGGCGCCCCGAGGCGCGCACAAGATTTTGCATGGCGCCGTATTCCAGGAAGGCGGTTTCAAACGTGCGTTCCTTCAACACGCCTTTGTAGTAGTTTGGCTCTCGCGCGGTTCCGGTCCAGATTTGCGCGATATAGCCGTCGGCGCCCACGTTAATTAATGACGATTCGGGACTTACAATTCTCCAGTTCGCATAATTGATAAGCGAGTGGGTCGGCACATAGCAGTGGATGGTGCGCCCATGCTCCTGGCCATAGGTCTTCGCAAAATCGAAAATCTGCGCCAGTGCTCTCCGATACAACATGTACTTGAGCTTCGACGCGCGGTACTGCGCGTCCGGCGATGAATCGGGAGCCTGCCAATCTTCCCCGTAGTAGGCTTTCCACTCGCGCTTGAAGTTATCCTCCCAACCGCTGCGAGCCCAGAACTCCGGCTCTTCGAGATACACCGCCTCCGCACCGGCGTCGAGCGCACGCTTGATTCCCACGGTCAGATAGTTGCCGTAATCCTTGCCTGGCGAAATGTAGGGCACATCCACGCCATGCTGCACCAGATTGCCTTTGCTGTCCTTCTGCGCCTGGTCCCAGTGATTCTTTCCATCGAAGCGGCCATACAGATAGTCCTGGTATTCTCCCCACGCCACTCCGGTCATGAGTTGGATCTTGTATCCGCGCGAACGCCAACTTTCGAGGCGCGCCGGCAGTCCTGCGTCGATGCCATATGACATGGCAACATCACCATTCAGGTTGGTACGCGGGGACCACGGAGCATGAGTCTGAAAGCTTAATCGCTCCTCGTCGCCTCGCTCTTTTGTCGCGGACACCTGCTGCGCACCTGAAACACCACCTAACAAAGCAACAAGCAGAGCCAACGTGATAACACGGTCCTGTAACTTCATCTCTTGAATTCCTTCCTCACACAAATCCGAAAACCTACTCATTTCGTTTGAAGGCCAGCGTTCAACTCTGCGCTTTGGCGGCCATCTCGAAAACAATCTCGCTACCTTCGGCAATCGTCCGGTGCGAGATCTCCGCTTCGGTATGTGGTTTCCCGTTAATCCGGGGCGCTCCGGCATAGCAACGGTCCTTGTGATTGTTGAGCGCCCTTATCGTCGTTGCGCGCCCGTCTCTCACCCGGATGGTTGCCTGGTCGAAGAGCGGCGCTCCCAGAACATATTCGGGTTTTCCCGGGCAAACGGGATAAAAGCCAAGCGCGCTCAGTACATACCATGCGGCCATCGACCCCGTATCCTCATCTCCCGGAAAATTCTGCGACGTGTAGAGCGTATCCAGCACGCGCCGCACCCAGAACTGCGTCAGGTCTCTTCGTCCTGCAGCGCCAAACAGATAAAGAATGTGATGAACAGGCTGGTTGCTATGAGCATACTGACCAAAGTCCACCGCAGCCATTTCCGACATCTCGTGAATCTCGGTACCGTACGTACCGACATCGAATCTCGGCTCGATGCGCAGCATGGTCTCCAGGCAGCTGACGAACGCCGCCCTTCCGCCCATCGCCTCAATCAAGCCGCCCACATCATGCGGCACGGAGAACCGGTGCTGCCATGCCGCGCCTTCCACATAGGCACCGCCCCAGGAGACGGGATCGAACGGTTCAACCCATTTTCCGCCGCTGGTCTTGCCTCGCATAAAGCGAGTCCCGGAATCGAAGACATTCCTCCAGTTGCGGGCACGCTCTTCAAACAGCGCAGCATCTTTGTCTTTACCAAGAGCCCGCGCCACCTGCGCAATACAGAAATCTCCATACGCCGAATCCAGGGTCTCGACGGCTGACTGGGCGACATGATCTGCGGGGACGTATCCCCTCTTCAAATAAGCTTCAATTCCCCTGCGGCCGTAGCCGGAATCGGGATTGCCTGGCTGGGTCGCATGTTTACGAAGAGCAACGAAGGCTGCCTCTACATCGTATCCGCCGATCCCCTTTGCTGCGGCATCGCCAAACACTGAATCGATCAGGCTCCCTGTCATGCACGAGCGATAGCCTGGGGCTGGAAACTGCGGAAGCCAGCCGCCCTCCTTTGAGGCATTCACCCATCCCTGCAGGATCTCTCCCAGCCTTCCGGGGTTGATGATTGACATCAGCGGATACCACGCCCGATACAGGTCCCAATATCCATGATCGGCATACATCACGCCCGGCTTTGCCCCGCCGCTGTAGGCGCTGTAATGCACTGCATTCCCCGACGAATCGAATTCGTGAAAAATGCGAGGAAATAGAGCCGCTCGATAGAGGCAGGAATAGAAGATGCGCCTTTGCTCTTCCGTCCCGCCTGCAATCTCGATGCGTGACAGCTCTGTTTCCCACGCTTTTTCCGCCGCCGCGCGCAGATCCTCAAAGCTCTTGTCGCGGAGTTCGCGGTGCAGGGTGGTCACCGCCTGTTCGCGCGAAAGGAATGAGCCGGCGATGCGGCATTCTACAGGTGTATCCTTCCTGGCCTGAAATTGAATCACGCCCACACGTCGTCCATTGACGATCTTGACATCGAAGCCGGAGATGGGCGTATCGACCTCAATGACATAATGGGCCGTGAACCCCGCCGGGACACCTCCACTGTTCGCATGCGTCAATCCCGCCACAATCCTGTTTTCCCGCAGATCGGTGAACGCGGCATCCTCGCCGGGGAGATCGATCATCAGCCCGGCCGCCCCCGACTCGTCAAAGCGCATTCGCAGGATAGCTCCGCGCTCGGTTGGAACCAGTTCGGTCCTGCAACGATAGCGCAGAAGATCGAGACGGAGATAGCTCGGCGAGAGAATCGACTGATCCGGCCGGTAGGATGATGCGCGCTGTGCCGGCGACGGAGATGGGTCTCCGCAAAACGGCAGAAAGGTCGCATACCCGTAGTCGCTAAGCCAGGGGCTGAGCTGATGGGTACACCGGAAACCCTCCACTCTGGCATCGTCTGCGCTGAAGAACCACGGCTCGGCGGAGGCGCTCGTTTGCAGTGTCCAATGTCCCATTCCAAAGGGCATGGCAACGATAGGCAACGTGTTCCCGCGGGAGAAAGCTTTACTCGAATTCGTCCCCTGGAGCAGGTTCACAAGTTGCAACTTCGCCGATGTATGCTTGCGCGTAGATTCTTTGTGTACTGCCGCTGCACTTCCCCTATCTTTGCCGCTCCCTTGTTCGGCCGTGGTTTTTTCCAGACTCCCGTTCAAAGCAACCAATGCAACTCCGGCACCGGCGTCTTTCAAGAATTGACGCCTGCTTCTTTCCTTCAAGAAATTCACTACGCATCATCTCCAAAGGATCAGACGCTTGGGGAGCAGCGGTGCCGGAACTTCGCACTGCCGCTCCCAAGCGCCGATCTAGACGTATTGCCGGGCCTTGAGAATTGCCCGGCAATACGTCGGAAATCGTACAACAAGTTTGAGAAACTCCGTCCGTAGCGGAGCCTTTGGTCTAGAAGATGAACTTCAGCGCGAACTGAATCGAACGCGCAGAGTTGCTTTGCGGATTGGTTACCTCTCCAAAGTTCGAATCATCGACGTTCGTGTCCGGATAGGAAACGTAGTGATGATTCGGGAAGTTGAACGCCGAGGCACGGAACTCCAACGACTTATTCTCCGTGACCGCGAAGTTCTTCATCAGGTTGATATCGTCCTGCATACCCCAGTGACCGCGGAGTTGGGAGATGTAGCGCGCTGTAGTGCCGTAAGTGCCATAACGGATACCGTTCGGCAACTCGACACGTGGAGCATGCACAAAGGCCGCCGTGTTGAGGTACTTCGAACTCGGATCGAACTTGTTGTAGTGAGAATTCTTCAACTGGCTGTGCGGCCCATAGCCAGTTGCCCAACTCGCCCTCGAGTTGCTGCTTGCGCCGGCCATCCAGTCCAGTCCGCCGCCGATTTGCATTGGCGCACCGGAGTTGAACCGTTCGATGCCCGAAAGCTTCCATCCGCCGATCGCCAAATCCAAAACGCGCGGCGATGTACCGAGGAAGTGCCTGCCTTTCCCGAACGGAAGGTCGTAGATGTAGTTCCAACTGAGGACGTGCGTCTGGTCATCGCGGTCAATCGACTTTTCCGACTTGAGGTCGTAGGTGTTCTGCGCCGCGCCATCTCCGCGGTTGGCGTCCTCTCCATCAGTATTGCCGACCATCTTGGAGAAGGTGTAGGCGAACGTTGTCTGAAGTCCGTCGCTGTACCGGTGCTCGAGACTCATTTCGAGCGCATGCCAGCGCGAATGTCCATCGGCCGCGCCACCGGCGTTGACATTGATGCTGCTGTACTGCGGATACGGCGTCAACACCTGGCCGAGTTGATAGTTGCTTGGTATCCAGGATGGCACAATGCCAAGCGCCTGGACCGCAGGATCATTGACGTTCTTGACCAGAAGGTCGTTCCCGTACTGATACAGATACTTCGGGTCGAGTTGGTCGGGGTTAATCTTCTTGTAGAGCAGCTTGATACCGGCATTGCCGTGATAGCTGGCGCGGAATAAAGAATTCTTTCCGATGCCCTGCTCTCCCGTGAGGTCCCAGGTGCCGAAGTAAGGCGTGCGGCCGGCTTTGGGCTGATACCAGAAGATGCCCTGACCGATCAGAATGCCAGGGTTGATGGTCGGCGGTTTCTGCGAAGCCATATCCTTCTGGTAGAAGGGAGTCAGGAAGCCGCCGGAGTTTGTGCTATCGATAATGGTGTTGACGCCTTGCGCGAGTTGATTGCCTCGCGCCCAGTAGCGACCGGCAAAGCCCATATTACCGTTATCCGCATTGCCGTCCTCGCGGACGGGCTGATAGTAGATGCCGCCTCCCGCGCGAATCACTGTGGACGGACGCACCTGGTAGGCAAATCCGAGCCTTGGCCCCCATGCATTCAGACGGGTCTCGCCAAAGTGATCGATACCGCTTCTGCCCGTGCCACTCCCCGCGAAGATAATTGCCCCGGGTGTATTCCCGGCATTGGGATTGGCAACGGTCGGATCGAAGTTGCTGTTGTTGCGGTGCCGCTCCACCTTCGGAATTGGAATTTCGTACCGCAGGCCGAGATTGACTGAGAGTTTACGCGTCGCCTTCCAGTCATCCTGGGCAAACCATGCGAAATAGGGTGAAGAGAATGCCTGGTCGGCACCCCAGTTAAAGCCGGCGGTACTGGTCAGGCCCAACAGGAAAGCTGCATAGTTCGAGCCTACATTGGTGGTTGAGAACTGCTCGGAAGACCCAGGGACCTTCCCCGAAAAGTCATACGCGCTATTTCCCGTGGCGGATCCATCGAAGAGAATCGTTCCGTTGCAGGAGATGCAATCGATACGTCGGTAGATCCAGTGGTAATAGTTGAATCCGCTCTTGATGGTGTGGCTGCCATGTGTCCAGATCAGCGTATCGTACAGGCTTTCGGAGCGCTGACGTGAATCGGTCATCACCTCGCTGCCCCATTGCACAAACTCGGTGGCGTACTCGGTGATCGCGCCATGCTGAATTCCCTGCCGTGACTCCGTTCCAGGAAATTGGACGGAATCGCGTATGGCGTCCGAGATATCCGTGAGTCCAGCCCCTCCCTCGAAGATGCGACGCTGATCGAAGCCGAAGGTGAAGTGATTGACCAGGTTGTTTGTGAAAATGTGATCTTCGTTGAAACGGTAATAGCGGATCATGCTGTCGGAACCGAAGCCACTGGTCGGCACACCTGCGACGGGTCCAATATTCGGATAGGGCGGGTTAAAGGTACGCCCAAAGGAGAAGGCCCACCTGTCCTTCTGGGTCGCAACGTAGTCGCCCTTGATGGAGAAGACGTTTTGTTTGTTTTTGGTTTGCGCGACCTGCCGATAGTTGTTGTCGCGATCGTTGCTCGTGGTGAGTTCCGGAGCGGGCAGCATGGACTGCAGCTTGTCAATAATCGTGCTGCTGATTCGGTTGGGGCAGATCATGTTGTAAACGCCGTTGCACTGCATCGGCTGCCGCTTGGTCTGGTCCGTAATGAGGTTCCCGGCTGCGTCAAACGGATCGAAGATCGGAATCATCCGTCCGCTTGAGTCCTTGTAGTTGCGAAAATCACCGGTCCGTATCTCCGCTGTGGGCACAGTCACCAGACCGGTGGGCTGAGGGTTGACCCAATAGGAGTATTCGTAGGCGGTGAAGAAGTGGAGCTTGTCTTTCAGGATTGGGCCGCCAAAGCTGAAGCCCGGATTGTCCTGGCGCCTGGCTCCCTTCGCTGACGGCGACCAGGAACTGGAGTTGGCATCGAAATACTCATTGCGAAAGAAATCGAAGGCTGTGCCATGGAAATTATTGGTCCCCGACTTCAGACCAAAATTCACAATTCCATTGGAAAGCCGCCCGAATTCGGCCGAGTACGACGAACTCTGGACCTTGAATTCCTGGATCGCCTCGACACTCACACCGCTCATGCCTTCGTCGTTACGCCGCTGGCTCATCGATTCGGCGCCATCCATCAGGATGCTGGAGCCTTGGAGAAGCCCCCCGGCAATGCGGTCACCATTCGCCGTAGTGACTCCCGGCAGAAGCGGGATGAAGGCATACGTGTTCCGCGGTCCGCCGCCGAGACTTAAGGGCAGTTCGCTGATCTGTTCGTTGGTCATGACCTTGCCCAGGTTTGACCCCTCTTCTGACAGGAGGGGTGCCGCGCCGGTGACCACGACAGTTTCGGAAGCTGCTCCAACCGTCAGCTGGGCATCCAGAGAAACCAGGGTATTGATGTTGACCACTAAGCCCGGCGTCTCCCACCTGTTGAATCCAGGATGTTCGACCGTCACCGTGTAGGTCCCCATGGGGATCAACGGGATGCGATATTCACCCGACGACCCCGTCTGGGCAACCTTCGTGAAGTCTGTGGAACTGTTTGTGACTCTCACTGTGGCTCCAGGAATTGCCGCCCCGGAAGAATCGGTAACTGTTCCGGCGAGCGTCCCGCGGTCTCCTTGGCCGTGGGCTACTCCCAACATGAGAAATGCACAGAACGCCAGAAGACTTCCGAGCGACCTTAATGCCGTTCTTTTCATTTGAACCGCCTCCGTCTTAATAAAGACCGAAGAAATTTGGCATCACTTGAGCCGCTTTCTCCAAGCTCCTAAAGGAGAACGCTGGCGCGACACGGCGGTCTGCTGCGACCGGCTCGTATCTTCGAAACGCCGTCAAAGCCTTTCTCGATCCGTGCGAAGTATCCTCGCTTCAACCACACGATGCGCAGTGAATTTACTGTAATTTGTCCAGTAAAATCTATCAGATACGGGATACGTGGCCCTGATCTCGTGCAGAATGATCGAACAGCGGCAAAGGTTCGGCTGGTCCTGGACCCCATCTTTTTCTTAAATAGGGCTTTGCCATGCGGTTATTGTTTACGGTAAAATGCGTTCCGCTTGTAAAAGCCCTCTCGGCCCGTTCGGTATCCGTGGGTTTCTTGGAGCCACGGAGCCTCGACCGAGGCCGCGAGCAGGGATGGACATGCAAGGGACCGAACCCCAGCCTTCCGCTCATGCACCGTCTGAAGAGGCCAGGGAAGTCCTCACCTCAAAAGAGAAACAGGAACTTGTACAGCGCGTCGTCGGCAGTTTGCCCTTCTCCCGCTCACCGGCCATGCGGGCTTTCCTCCTTTACATCACGGAGCATGCGCTGGCAAACCGCTTCGAACGGATCAAGGAACAGAGCATCGGTTCAGAAGTGCTCGGGCGCAGACCCAACTACGATCCGGCTGAAGACAACATTGTGCGTGTCCGCGCCCACGAACTGCGGCAGCGGTTGGAGAAGTATTTCGCCACGGAGGGAACGCAGGAACGGTACGTCATCACCATTCCCAAAGGGATGTACAAGCCGGAGTTCCTGCCACGAGCCAAAGCTGCGGAGATACCTCCCGTGGAGGTTTCGAAGCCGCCTGAAGCGATAGAGCACCTTCCCCCAGCGCCGCCGGTGCCGCGGCGCCGATGGCTGACAATATCGCTGACCGTCAATCTCGTGCTTCTCCTTGTTGTTCTGCTCGTTCTCTTCCAGAGGCGAAGCGGAAACCCGGCGAACATCCCGCAATCGGCCTCCCTCCGCGACTTCTGGGCTCAGATCTTCAACACTCCGGAGGGCGGGTTAAAGATTGTCCCCGCCGACACGGGCTTTGCCTTGTGGCAGGACCTCAGCGGCCACGATATGAATCTCGGTGACTATCTCAGCCGCCACTTCCTCTCTCTCTCCGACGACCAACTGAGAGAGGTTGCGATGCGCCGCTCCACCAGTCCAGCCGACTTGGTCGTGAGCACCAGGCTGGCGGTAATCGCTCGGACCTTCGGAAGCCGCTACAACGTGCAGTACGCACGGGACATTGATGCCCGCAGCTTCCAGGACGCAAACGTCGCGATTATCGGTAGCCATCGATCCAATCCTTGGATCGAGGTGTTCGAACCTCAACTCAACTTCGTGGTCGACAGAGACCCCACCACCGGAGCGCCGTCCTTTCGCAACCGCGCACCCCATCCCGGCGAGGCGCAACGGTATAGCATTCCGACGACCCTCGACGTTCAGGGAGGGGAACAGCGGGAATTCGAGAGCTACGGTGTCGTTGCCTTGCTGAAGCCCTGCAATGGTTCGCACTTCGCGGTCCTTCTCGAAGGCTTGAATATGCAGGCCACAGAGGCCGCCGGCGAGATCGTCACCGACGCCCAGGCTCTCAGTTCGCTCCTGCAGGACGTGCACCATACACCAGGCACCAGCGTTGAGCCCTTTGAGGCACTGATCCAGATCAAGTCGCTTCCCGGTGCCTATGCCGATCCGAAGGTGATTGCGTATCGCAGACAGGTCTTCGGACCATGCAGAAACTGAGTTGATCGAGACACGCTTGCAATGCAAATGCACATGAATAC
>OCZT010007554.1_pt1 | contig 10650 bp, 9 predicted proteins | sample 1539031 | NCBI WGS metagenome assembly OCZT01 (sample SAMEA3539308, study PRJEB22396) | soil metagenome | biome: tundra; feature: field; material: soil | place: USA | collected 2010-05 | depth 0.15 m
TTGCCGATGGCGTTCATATAGACAATCCCATTTCATGAATATCCCTGATAACAAGCCGGAACAAACGTTTCTTGAGCGCATCAGACACCGTTTTATCGGCATGCCGCGCAATATCAATGAGCCGTCCCTCTTTCACAAAATTTCCCTGATCCCGCTTCTGGCATGGATCGGCCTGGGCGCTGACGGTTTATCATCGTCCTCTTACGGGCCGGAAGAAGCCTTCAAGGCCCTGGGACCTCATACCTATCTGGCCATTTTTATCGCCATTGGCACAGCGTTCACGGTCTTCATTATTGCCTACGCTTATTCACGCATCATTGAACACTTTCCCCACGGCGGCGGCGGGTATATTGTCGCAACCCATACCATCAGCAACCAGGCTGGCGTTGTTGCCGGGTCGGCTTTGCTTGTGGACTATATCCTGACCATTACTGTTTCTCTTGCTTCCTGCGGGGATGCTATCTTCAGTTTTCTTCCTCCTACCTTTTTACATTATAAGATGCCCTTTATCGTGGGTTTGATTCTCCTTCTTGTTTTTTTGAATCTCCGCGGAGTAAAGGAGTCCATCACTTTTCTCGCACCCATATTCATCGTCTTTGTGATCACCCATGTTCTTCTCATCGGTTATGGCCTGGGAACACATTTGGGGGAAATCGGACCGGTTATGGAAAAATATCGCGGGAGTGTTAATTCAGATCTGGCAACCATTGGTTTTGTGGGGATCATGGCGATTTTTTTGCGGGCGTTTTCCATGGGTGGTGGTACCTATACGGGAATAGAGGCAGTTTCCAACGCCATGAATGTCATGCGGGAACCAAGGGTACAGACGGGTAAGCGCACCATGGTCTATCTGGCCGTATCACTTGCTGTCACCGCCTCCGGTCTTCTTTTCTGCTATGCTCTGTTCTCCATTAAACCCATAGAGGGGATGACCCTGAATGCCATCCTGGCGGACAGGACCTTCAGCGGATGGCCATTGGGCGGCATCCTGGCTGTTATCACCATTATTTCGGAAGGAGCGCTGCTCATGGTCGGCGCCCAGGCCGGTTTCATCGACGGACCGAGGGTTATGGCTAATATGGCCGTTGATTCCTGGCTTCCCCGGCGCTTTTCGGCCCTTTCAGAACGCCTCACCATGCAAAACGGCGTTCTGCTCATGGGTGCGGCTTCCCTGGCGGTGCTTTTCTATACTCATGGTTCGGTATCAGCACTTGTCGTCATGTATTCGATCAACGTTTTTCTCACTTTCTCCCTGTCTCAATTCGGCATGGCGAAGTTTTTTTTCCAGAACCGGCATAAGGACGAGAAGTGGGTAAGGCACATCGTTATTCATCTCATCGGCTTGATTCTCTGTGTGACCATATTGATCGTAACAGTTTATGAGAAATTCGGTGAAGGAGGCTGGGTTACCCTGGTCATTACGGCAGTTTTGATTGGACTGTGCTATTTAATCCGGCGTCATTATCTTAAAGTGCGTCAAGGGGTGCGTCAACTGGAGGAAATTTTGTCTGAAATTCCGTCCGGGCACGTTCCTAATGAAGAACCGCCTAATCCTAATGAACGGACGGCCATTATGCTGGTCAGCGGGTATAACGGGTTTGGCCTGCACTCCTGGCTTTCCGTCTTTAAGGAATTCCCCAAGCTCTATCGTAATTTTATCTTTGTATCCGTGGCGGAGATTGATTCCGGCGCCTTCAAAGGTGCGGCGGAGATTGATGCTCTGAAGGCGTCGATTGGGGAGCAACTGGCAAAATACGTTAAACTGGCCAGATCCTACGGGTATGCTGCTGATTATCGCATGGATGTGGGAACAGACGTAGTTGAGACAGCGACCAACCTCTGCCAGAATATTGTCCAGGAGTTTCCTAAATCATCAGTTTTTACAGGAAAGCTGGTTTTCCGCAAAGAACATCCCTTCCAAAGAATTCTGCACAATGAAACAGCAAATTCCATCCAGAGGCGCCTGCAGTGGGAGGGCATTACAACGGTTATCCTGCCTGTTAGGGTGAATCTCTAATACCAATTCGTTTGTAAGTTACCACCCTGCAGGTGTTAATTACCTGCAGGGTAACGGATTGCCAAGGTTCTTTGTCTGGGATCGGTTGAAGTTCGGGAAGTCTCTCCAATGCTTTGACAATCTAGTCTTACTGGAAGAATACTAAATCCCATGATCAACAAGCCTGTTCTATATTTCTCCATATTTATTTTAAGCATTAAACACAAAAAGTAATGCATAACATGCTGAATTATGCTATTAATAAACGTTATATTATCTTATACCTTTTCAGTTTCAGGGGATAATGAGGCGGCAAGAAGGAGGCTCGGGCAAATGTGGTACCAATGTGTCGAGGAAGCCAACAAAATTAGCGTTCGAACATGAAATGGTATTAACTAAAGGAGGAAAAAGATGAAATCATTCATAAGAATCACTGTTTTTGTGGCGTTTGTATTATCTTTGGCTTTCACAGCTCAGGCTGCGGAAATCAAGATTGGTATCGCCGAGGCCTTGACGGGACCTGTCGCCAAATACGGCGTACCCATCAAAAACGGATTTACGCTCGCTGCCGAAGAGATCAATGCTACCGGCGGTATAAATGGGAACAAAATTAAGCTTGTTGTGGAAGATGAACAGGCAAAAAAAGAAGAAGCGATCAACGTCTTCAAGAAATTTATTTTTCAAGATAAAGTACTCGCTATCTTTGGCCCTACCCTTTCCAATTCGGCTTTTGCCTCTGATCCATTTGCTAATGCTCAGAAAATAGTCGTCTTTGGCACCTCCAACACGGCGGAAGGCATCACTGCCATTGGCCCTTATGTTTTCCGTAATTCCGTAGCGGAAGCGGACATTCTGCCAATAGTTATCAAGGCGGCAACAAAAAAACTCGGACTGAAGAAAGTCGCCATTATCTATGGCAATGACGATTCCATGACAAAGTCCAGCTATGATATCTTTTTAAGAGCCATTAATGCGGAGAAGTTGCAGGTACTGACAACAGAGACCTTTGCCAAGGGAGATATTGATTTTTCTGCTCAGCTTACCAAGATTAAAAGTCTTAATCCCGATGCTGTTGTCTGTGCTGCTCTCGTAGAAGAGGCATCGAATATCATCCTCCAGGCCAGGAAACTGGGGTTATCGGATAAGATTAAATTTATCGGTGGCAACGGTTTTAACTCGGCAAAACTTATTGAAATTGCAGGCAAGGCGGCGGAAGGATCCATCAGTGGCAGTCCGTGGTTCCTGGATGATCCAAGTAAGAAAAACCAGGCTTTTGTCAAAACTTACACCAAAAAGTATGGCATTGCTCCAGATCAATTCGCTGCTCAGGCCTATGATGCACTTTACATTATGGCGGAAGGAATTAAGGCCATAAAGATATCCGGCAATTTGGAAAAGGACAGAACGGCCTTACGTGACGCACTGGCTAAAGTAAAAAAATTCAAAGGCGTAGGCGGCCTTTTCTCCTTTAACGAAAGCCGTGATGCCGAACAGAAGGGACGTGTGTTGTCCATAAAAAAAGGTAAGTTTGCCGTCTTTGCTGAGTAGTTTTATTTGATAGCAATTTTATTGAAGATTCTACGCTGCAATACGCTGGTAATCTTCAATACTTAAAGTATGGTCTATTTCTCAAATGCCCGCTTGACCTACTGCAGATGCGGGGTAAGTGGGCTGAGGTATTCAATGTTCGCAGTTATTTTGGTTTATTGAGGTAGAAAAAGTGTTTTTACAGCAATTTGCCAATGCCTTGGCCCTGGGTTCGGTTTATGCCCTTTTTGCCCTTGGTTTTACGTTAATCTTTGGTGTTCTGGAAGTCATAACCCTGGCACACGGTGCCGTTTTCATGATTGGCGCCTTTGCCGGTCTTACGGTTGCTACAAAGTTTAATGCCAGCCCCATCACCGCAATTCTGGTCGGGATGATGGCCTCGGGCATACTCGGCTGGCTGATAGATCTTCTGGCCGTTCGGCCTTTAAGAAAAAGAAAATTTCATCATCTTGCACCGATGATCGCCACAATCGGCTGTGCCACGATTATCATCAGTATTTCCCAGGGTATTTTCGGTGCTGAGGTTTATCGCTTCCCTTTTGATTTCATGCCAACCACGTCCTACAACTTCTGGGCTATACAGCTGACCTTGTTGCAGATCATTATTGTCGGTGTCGCCCTTTCCCTGATGTTGATCATTATCTTCCTGCTCAATAGAACGAAGTGGGGCAAGGCCGTACGCTCTGTTGCTGAAAGTCCCCGCACGGCAGCGTTACTCGGCATTCCGGTAGAACGGGTTTTTCAGCTTACTGCTTTTACGGCTTCGGCTTTGGGCGGAGCTGCCGGAGTGCTGACGGGAATCAATTTCAATGCCATTCATGCTTTCATGGGTGGACCGATTATGCATCGGGGAATCGCCGTGATCATTCTGGGCGGCATGGGGGATATCAGAGGCGCTGTACTTGGTGGATTGATTCTGGGTTTTGCGGAGATAATGAGCGTTGCTTACCTGTCTTCCGATTTTCGCGATGCAATTTCCTTCGGCCTGCTGTTTATCATCCTGCTGGTCAGGCCGGCCGGCATATTTGGCAGCAATATCGAGCGGAAAGGATGAAGGCGGCATGATCGAATTTTTAATGTCCTTCTGGCAAACCTATAATACACTTTTTTATACCGTTCTTGTGCACGGCATGCTGGCGCTTTCGATCTACATTACGCTAGCCTGCGGGCAACTGTCGCTGGGCAATGCCGCTTTTATGGGAATTGGCGCCTATACCGCCGCCCTGTTCACCATGAAGTTGAATGCCCCCTTCGGCATCGCCCTGCTTGCAGGTGGTATGCTGCCGGCCTTCGTAGCCCTGATTATCGGGGCACCTACTTTGCGACTATCAGGCGTTTATCTGGCCATGGCCACACTTGGTTTTGGTGAAGTGGTCAGAGTAGCTTTCTTAAATATGAGCATCACCGGCGGTTCGGTGGGCCTAAACGGCGTGCCACCCAAAACAGAGCTCTGGCATCTCTTTTTGGTAATGGGGGTATTGATTTATTTTTTTCTGAAGCTTAAGAATTCCCGGTTCGGCCGGGCGCTGGAGGCCATTAGAGAAGATGAAGTGGCAGCGTCGGTCATGGGGATCAAGACAACCTGGTTCAAAGTATGGGCCTTTGCTATCGGGGCTTTCATCGCCGGTGTGGCCGGCGGCCTGAATGCTCATTTCACATTTTTTCTTTCGCCGCGCGAATATGGATTTGACTTTGCCGTAGACATACTGACTTTTGCCATTCTCGGCGGCACTGGAACATTTTGGGGGCCGTTGGTTGGCAGCACAATCCTGACCATTCTGCCGGAAATGCTCAGATTTATAGGCCCTTACCGATTGGCGCTCAACGGCCTGATCCTGGTTCTTGTAGTGATTTACCTGCCCAACGGGATTATAACGGTGAAGAAAAAAGATTGACGAGAAGGTAAAATGTTACAACTGGAAAATATAGTCAAAGATTTTGGCGGGCTGCGGGTGCTGGACTCTCTCTCTCTGCAAGTTGGTGAGGGGCTGATTTTCGGTTTGATCGGTCCGAATGGTGCCGGCAAAACCACCCTGTTCAATATTATCAGCGGCCTTTCCCGTCCTACAGCAGGGCGGGTTATCTTTAACGGAACCGATATCACCAATTTTGCTCCTCCGAAAATCGCCGCTCGGGGGATGGGACGAACATTTCAGAATATTCGAATTTTTAAAGAGCTATCTCTTTTGGAGAACGTACTGGCCGGCATGCATCGCCTTTATACTTATTCTCCCGCAGCAATGCTGTTAAATCTTCCGATACAACGCAGAGAAGAGAAGCTCATGCGCGAAAAAGCAATGGAGATACTGGATCTTTTTCACCTGGCCGGCAAAGCAAAACGCCAGGCAGAAAGCCTTTCTTACGGGGAGCAAAGAAAACTGGAACTTGCCCGCGCACTGGCCACCTCTCCGAAGTTGCTTTTAGTTGACGAACCGGCAGCCGGAATGAATCCCGCAGAGACAAAAGAATTAATGGGCGAAATCGTGCAGATCAACAACCGGGGTTATACGATCTGCCTGATTGAACATGACATGAAATTCGTGATGGGAGTGTGTCGGCAGGTGGCCGTGCTGAATTTCGGGGAATTGATCGCCCTTGGCACACCGGAGCAAGTCAAGTGCAATCCTCTGGTCATTGAAGCTTATCTGGGAAAGGATGCCTGCTAAAATGATGATCCTGGAACTCAAAGACGTTTACGTAAATTATAATCACATCCAGGCGCTGCAAGGGATATCGCTCAATGTCGGCGAAGGAGAGATCGTAGCGCTCATCGGTGCAAACGGTGCGGGCAAAAGCACCGCTTTGAATGCTATTTCCGGCCTGCTGAAAATGACCAGCGGAAAGATTGTCTATGACGGGCAGGATATAACCGGGCATTCCCCTCAGGCGATTGTCCGGGGTGGCATTATCCAGGTGCCGGAAGGACGGGCTATTCTGACTACATTAAAGGTAAGGGGAAATCTCGAAATGGGAGCCTTTGCCAGAAAAAGCAGCCGGATGAAAGAGGATATGGATGCTATATTCACCCGCTTCCCCGTACTCCGGGCAAAAGCGGAACTCCCTGCAGGAAATCTTTCCGGCGGTGAGCAACAGATGCTGGCCCTGGGAAGAGCACTGATAGCCAAACCCAGGCTGCTTCTGATGGACGAACCATCCATGGGTCTTTCTCCCATTCTGGTCCGTGAGATTTTTCACATTATTACGGCGATAAATAAACAGGGCACGAGTATTCTGTTGGTGGAACAAAACGCGCAAATGGCCCTGGAAATAAGTCAACGGGGATACGTGCTCGAAACGGGACGCATCGTTCTGGAAGACAGTTCTGCCAATCTACTCCATAACGAAAAGGTCATCCATGCTTATCTTGGCGGATGAAGGTTGCCGAAAAATACGGCCCTAAATTCAATGCCCGCGAAAACATGACTATTAAGAATTTAAAGAAATGCATAAACCGCCACCGCCCCTGCATAACACCTATTTAGGCCCGGCGCAGCAACACAAATGTTGGCGTCGTCATCGGCTCCTCGACGTATTTAACCATACGCCCCCCAAACTGGTCCATTTAAAGAGTTGGTTTTCTGGTATCTTTTGATTATTTCCGATTGAACTGTTGAGTGAATTGGGAAAATAGGGAAAACAACATTTCAGGAAAAAATGCCGCATCTTTCTGCAGACATGAAAAATCTCTTTTACATCTGAATACCTATATCTTAATTTGCAATGTCTCAACGGGACATTGCTGATGGTGAATATATTTTAAAATTATATTGACACACAAATCCCCAATCCTTTATACTCCCGATTAACGGTGGCAGATTTATTGCGCAAAATTCATCAACAGACTAACAGATTTTTTATGCTTTCAATTCCTGCTGCTGAATAAATAAATCAGGAGTAAGGTATATGAATGCGTTGACTCTGGTTTTTGTTGCATTGTGTGTTTTTGCAATTGGTTATCGATTCTACGGAATATTTATCGCCAATAAAGTTTTGGGCCTCAAGCCGGAAGTTGCCACACCGGCCATTGCCATGGCTGACGGCCACGATTATGTCAAAACTAACAAGTTCATTCTCTTTGGCCATCATTTCGCAGCAATTGCGGCTGCGGGCCCATTGCTGGGTCCGGTGCTGGCCGCTCAATTCGGCTATTTGCCCGGCGCTCTCTGGATTCTTGTTGGCGCTGTCCTTGCCGGTGCTGTTCACGACATGGTTGTTCTTTTTGCCTCAGTAAGGCACAAAGGGCAAAGCCTCGCTAAGATAGCGGAAAGTGAAATAGGCAAAACCGCCGGTGCGGTTGCGTCCTTTGCCTTTCTGTTTATTCTTCTTCTCACCCTGGCAGGTCTCTCCATCGCCGTAGTCAATGCCATGTTTGAAAGCGCCTGGGGAACTTTTACCGTTTTTGCCACGATGCCGATTGCTTTCCTGATGGGAATCTATCTGCACGTACTACGTCCCGGTGACGTCAAAGGCGCCAGCATTATCGGCGTAGTGCTGCTCTTTTTGACGATTCTTGTCGGGCCTTACGTTGCAGCCGATCCGACTTTGTCGTCAATCTTTACTCTTTCCAAAAAGCAGATATCCATCATTATTCCCGCTTATGGATTTATTGCCTCTGTTCTTCCGGTTTGGATGATCTTGTGTCCCCGGGATTATCTTTCCACCTATCTGAAAATCGGCACAATCGCCATGCTGACGCTGGGTATCGTTATTGTCCGGCCTGATTTTCAGATGCCGGCCTTAACGCAATTTATCCATGGTGGTGGACCGATTATTCCCGGTCCCGTCTATCCATTTGTTATGATAACGATAGCTTGTGGGGCACTTTCCGGCTTTCACGCTATCATCGGTTCGGGAACAACACCCAAAATGATTGCTAATGAACGGGACATTTTATTTATCGGTTACGGAGCAATGCTTGTTGAAGGCTTCGTCTCCATTATGGCTTTAATTGCTGCCTGTGTTCTGGTTCCGGCTGATTATTTTGCCATTAACGCGGCACCGGCGGTTTTTGCCAAAATGGGCCTTTCCACAGTTAACCTTCCCGCCTTGGCAGCGGCAGTCGGAGAAAATGTTCAGGGCAGACCGGGCGGAGCAGTATCGCTGGCCGTAGGCATGGCTTACATCTTCTCCTCGGTTCCGTTCATGAAAGGATTGATGGCTTACTGGTATCATTTTGCCATTATGTTTGAAGCCGTATTTATTCTAACGGCTGTAGATACAGGCACGCGTGTCGGCAGATTCTTTCTTCAGGAAATGATCGGCAAAGTCATTCCTAAATTTAACGAAAAACGGTGGGTCCCCGGTATTGCCATCACCAGCTTCCTGTTCACTGGCGCTTGGGGCTATCTGGTCTATACCGGAGATATAACCACCATCTGGCCGCTCTTCGGTATGAGCAATCAGCTCCTCGCCTCCTGCGCTTTAATAATCGGGACAACCATGTTGCTGCGGATGGGAAAACTGAAGTATGCCTGGATTACCGCGGTGCCAGGTATTATTATGACTATAACAACTTTATATGCCGGATATTTGAATATTACTACAAACTATCTGCCCAAGGGGAATTACCTTCTTGCCGTGCTCTCGATCATTGTGATGATTCTGATCCTTATTATCTTATTCGAGGCTGCGAAACGCTGTTATAATCTTCTGCAAATGAAGACGGCGGTTACAGACAGATTTGGTGATATTGTGTTGGAGACCGTCAAAGAATGAGAATAACCAACTGATAAAAAGGGAGATGCTATGGAAATCAAAAAAATAGTTTTTGCAACAGATTTTTCCGCAGGTTCCAATTATACGGCGCCTTATGCCGCAGACATGGCCCGCAAGTTTGGGGCAAAGCTCTACGTCATTCACGTTATCCAGGACATGGGAAAAATGACATCCTGGTATGCTCCCAAAGTAAATATGAAGGAGCTGGAAAAAACCATGGAGGAGAAATCCAAACAGGAGTTGCAGCTATGTTGTACGGAAGGTTTTGGTGATTTTAAAAATGTCGAATACCGGTTGCTAAAAGGCGCTCCGTATGAGCAGATTTTAAAGTTTCAGCAGGATAATAAAGCCGATTTGATTGTGATCGGCACCATTGGCGGACACAATACCGGCAAGGAAAATGCATTTGGCAGCACGGCAGACAGAGTTGTAAAAAATGCCCGTTGCCCCGTTTTGACCGTTTCACTGCCCGATAAAGGAACGGCCGAAAGTTATGACCCCCGGTTGTGTAGCGCCGGAGAAATCAGGCTTTAGACTAGAAAAAAGCAAGGAGGGCAACAATTGATTGTCCTGCCCTCCTTGCGCAATTTTGTCTGAAGAAATGCCGGGACAAAGCCAGTAAGAAAGGTAACGGGAATATTAATATGGGATGTTGTGAATTGGAATTGCTGGAATTGAGTCAGTATCAGGTTGTGTCAAAGGTAAAAAATCAGCATAGAACTAAAAACTTTCGCGACAAAATCCGTTGCTGTCAGTGCAACACAATAATCGAACATGAATTTTTGAAAAAGAATCTCCTTGGGTTTGCCGTGCGCATCAACTGCCCCGGTTGCGGCTGGAAATTTGAAGGATAATAATGATAATTAATCAATGGATTAAAATACATTAAGAAGTTCCCGTCAATACGGCAGAGTTGCAACGGAAAAGATTATCTGATTTGAAAACTGATGACATCCATTAATTTCCAGAAGAAATGTTGCGTCTACCCAAAGACCTGAAAAATCCCTCTTTCAGGAAGAAGTCAGTATCCCGCCCGACAATATTTTTTATCAACTATCCACCCTCTTCTTTAATTCCACTCCCACCTTGAAAAAGGCAATCTCTTCGATTTCACTTCTATGTTCTTTTCTGTTTTAGGATTCCTGCCTTTATAAGCCTTATATTCCCGAACACTGAAACTACCAAATCCTCTGATCTTTTTCCTGCCACTGCCCATGAAACGCATCCATCGTTTCCCTGATTCTCTTCCCGATGACTGTGTATTCGGCGTCACTAAGATTTGCCAGGGAGATGCGCACGGTTCAGAGCGTAGCGGCGATTTTTATTGAGTGTTATCCGCAAATGCCGCTGATAGCGGTAACTGATTTTTCCGGAAGGAGGATGAAGTTGGA
>OCZT010007555.1_pt1 | contig 10648 bp, 10 predicted proteins | sample 1539031 | NCBI WGS metagenome assembly OCZT01 (sample SAMEA3539308, study PRJEB22396) | soil metagenome | biome: tundra; feature: field; material: soil | place: USA | collected 2010-05 | depth 0.15 m
GGAATGACGGCCTCCTGAATCGCGCGTTTGATGTCCGCCCGTTCTACCCTTTCACGATTATCCTTCTTGGCCAGGTAGCGGGCGCGGCGCACTGCGGTTTCGATGCCAGCCAGGTATTCAGCTGAGCTTTGGGCGTAGCGGACAAGAATCTCAATGGACTTCGCATCCCCAGCGGGCAATAGCACCTTTGCCACTTTGGTCAGGTCTTCTTCCCCCAGGCTCTTTGGCAGTGGCAGATAGTGGCCAATGCGCCCGATGAATTGCTCTGAGGTCCAGTGTGTTCGATTCTCAACCACCTTTTGGGTCGCGATGAATTGAGGGGTTGTGACAAGGGCGACTGGCACGTCATGATTGACCAGCGCTGTCATTACCCAGTTGATCCGATTAGGCATCGCATGGCGGCAGTCGCTGACAGGCCAGAGGTAGTGCGCCTCATCCATAACCAGGATAAGGTCGCGGCTCTGTAAGGTGTCCTCTATGCGCTGGCGCAGTTGCACGGTTTTCCAGCTATGGCCGCTGGCAATACCGAGTGCCTTTGCAATCGCCCGGAAGAATCCAATGTCGTCATTGGTCGATGGCACTTGAACGTAGCGTGCGCAGCCAGACCTCTCACTAGACCACTGTTTCGCGGCAAACGTCTTGCCCAAGCGAGCCATGCCCTCTATCAACACCAGGCATTTCTCTTCAAGGGCGTAATTCAGGGTGTCGTAGATCTGAGCGCCGATTTCGGTAACCACTCTTCCAGCCCGCTCCTTTTCGACAAATGCCGCCTGATACTCCCGCAGCGATTGCACAAGCGTTGGGAAATACCACGGCCAGCCGTCTTGCATTTTGACTGCCGGGTTTAGGCACATCTCTTCCAAATGGCCGGCAAGCCCCCTGGTTGCATTCTCGCAATGATCGCTGAACTCCTTGGCCGGGTAGCACTCGGGCGCGGTGTCCGGAGGTTCAACAAAGTCATCGAAGGTAACTTCTAACCCAAATTCACGTTCCCCTTTGAGCGGCCACGTATGCATGGGATCACTGCCCTGAGTCGCGATTTCATACCAAAGAGCTTTGACCTGGCTCGCGCTGTAAACCTGCCCCGGCCTCATCCCGAACCGGTGCATTGAGGCCGTTCCGATTCTATCGGGAAATACGGCCAGGAGGTCCGCCGCAACCTTTTCAATGCCACCTTCCCGTTGGCTGAGCGACTGGAGAAAGTAAACAAGCTGGCGGTCCTTTGGATCGTCAATAACGGAGCACCGCCGCGCGACAAGATTGCCTAACAGGCCGCGCTCGAATTCTTCGCTGGAAGCCCAGCGCTCTTGCCGCAATGGGCTTCCTGGTTCCGCTCTGCGTGTATTGCTCATGCTGGTTCCTCTTCGTTAAGCAGTTCGTTCAACCGTTCAAGTGCCGGCACGGTTTCTGGCCGGCGCGCGGCGGTGGGTGAAAGGGTCATCTTCAAGCTGCGGCTCAGCGTGCGCACCTTGGCCAGTTGCTTCTGTTCCTTGCTCTGCTCGGCTTGCAGCCGTGCTTGCCCCACCGCGATTTGCTCGCCCAGTTCTGCGGTGGCCCCGTCCACGATGGCTTGCCGGAATGGCGTCGCGTGTTTCGCCCGTAGCATCCGATAACGCGTGCGAGCATAAGATTGATGATCTGCAATCCCCGCAAACGCGTCTTCGAGTTGCTCGGCTGTGGCATCCATCGCCGGGACTGCCGGGCTCAGTGCGACGCAAAACGCATTCTCGCGGTTCATATCCGTAACAGTGAGGGTTTCCGGTAATTCGGGATTCCACCAAGCGAGGACGGTCTGGCCGCGCAGCCGGCCAGTCTCTTCGTTGCGATAGTTGAATGCCTGGTTCCCAAAGCGTAGCGTGATTCCATTGCTCGTCACCCTCAGTGGCCGCTTGTGATGCGCCAGCAGATAGCGGCAACTGGCTGGCAGTTTGATTGGCGGATCGTCTGCCTTCCTGAATTTGAAGAAAGCATCGTCCGGGGAAAGGTCTCCTGTCATTTTTCCGCCCTGCTGCGTCGCGTTATACTTGGCGCAGATTTCCTCCAAGCGGGCGGTCCACTCATCAAGGGCGCGGAAGTGCTTAGAGGGATGAACTTTCCCGGCTTCCACCTGCAACTTGATCTTTGCAATGCGCTCGAACTTTTCGTGCATTTCATCCGGGCCGACATAGCCCAGCTCGCCTTCCATCAAATCCTGCAGCGCACCGATTACGCGCTCGATTGGCTTAGACGGGGCAGTATCGAGTGATGAAATCTCAGGCCTAGCGAGCGCAGCCCCATCTCAGTTTCTGGCCAGGAAAGCGGGTCAGCGGCCGTATCCCCTTTGAGCAACCGGCTCTGCCAGGTGCCTCCTTCAAATATAAACCCTTTGCGGGGCAGGCCGTGCTCATCACAAACCCGAGTGATAAGCGTCCGGATCATCGCGGCGTTGTAGCTTTTCTCCGGCCTGAGCCCAAAGCCGAGCACGCGCAGCGAACGCACGTCAATCATGGGGAGAAACTGCCCGCGCATCAGCGTAAACCAGCCCTTGCCGTCCGGGACGTAGAAATACACTTCCAGCGTGGCGTCATCACCGCAAAACCAGTCCATCGCCGCAACTCCGCTCCAGTCCCGGTTGATATGGGCGCCGTTCAGTTTGTCCTGCCGGGGGCCGTGGTGAATATCGTCCATCATCCCGACTTCGTATTTCACCGCTTCGCGGATGCGTGTCGGGCAGTAGGACTTGGAAGCCGGATTGCTCAGGTGATAGGCCAGCAACTCTTCGCTCAGCCCATTCTTTCCGGCCAGCTCGCGCCACGCCTGGCTAACGCGGCCATCGCAATTCAAAACCGCATGGGCAATCAGCGCGTCCCGGTCCTCTGTCTTCAGTTCCGGCGCGCGGTGAAAGCCGGACTTCTCTTTGCGGCCGTCCTGTAGAGCCACTGCCGCGCGGTCGCTCTCAACCCATCGGGCATACTTCCGATTGAACGTAACGCGCAGCGCATCCGGGCTGGCCGCCATGAATGGCGCATTGCGTGAAAGAAACCGCACGATGGCATTCTTGACCCTCTTGCGCGCCTTCCCGGCCTCAACCTTTTCCTCGAACAGCTCGAATGTCAGCAGCCAGAGGTAATCCTTTTCGGCGTCCGCCGGCCGGGCCGGGTCCTTAAATGTGCCGATAGCGTCTTGCAGCTCGCGGAATTCAGTCTGGACGGCCAGCGAGATTTCCGGCCTGGCCGCGTCCTTGCGCGCCGGCTTATCGTCCAGAAACAATTCGACGCGGGCGAACTGGCCGGCGCCCCCGCCGCGCTCCAGTGTGCGCTTGACCAGGTTGCGCAAGTGCCGAGCCGAAACGGCATGGCCAAACTCGCGCCGATAACCCTCTAGTCCCATCCGCTCCAGCGCGCTAGTTGAGACTGTGAAATCGTCCTGCAGTTCCAGGCCCCGGAGCAACGCGCGCTGGAGCTTGACGGCCCGGTCAATGCAATCCTGTGCAACTTCCGCCAGCGGGAACGGCGGTTCCCATCGTTTGGCCGCTGCGCTCAGGAGCTGCTCGGCATTGCGGCAGCCTGAGCCCTGCGCTCGGCTCGCGAGCAATTCCTGGCAATCCGCCGGCAGCGCAGAAAACGCCCACGCATTGGTTGGCCGGCCATTCACAACCACCTGGCCGCTGGGCACGATGCCAGACAGTAACCGCTGCGCCGCCTGACGTTTCACGCCAAGCGCGCGGGAGACCTGCGATGCTGTGAACAGGCCCGTCATTGCTTGTCGCCCTCCTGAGCGCTGTCCGGATTTGGCCCTTGCCCTCTTAGGAATTGCGCGCGCCGATAAGAGTGCTCCATGAATTGTTCGTCCCAAAGCTCTTGGCGCTCCATACTCATCAGCCACAACATGGGGGTCTCAGAATGAGGATGAACACAGCGCCAGTTGACCATATTGTCAGAAACGCCAATCTGGCAGTGTTCCAAAAGGCGCAGTAGCTCAAGTTCTCCCTTCACTATCTCGATTGCTGACGTAGCGTCGGTTACTACGAAGGCCATCATGCAATCATTCAACGGTCCCGCCAGGACGGGCTCAACTTCGGCCATCACATCGGCGCGCAAGAGGGCTAACCATAGCAGCCGCCGTAGTAGGCGCACCCCCACAACATTGGAAGCCGGAAACATTTCCGGCCAAGCCAACATCAGTGGCGAACCGCAATGGACCCCTATTATCTGGATTCCGTTCATCAATTTCCCGGTAGCGTCCGCGTCGTGGGATGCGACTCCAGCGCTCTAACCTGTGCCGCGATTGAATCAAGCTGGCCCTGGAAATTGGGGAACTTTTGAAAAAACCTCGCCATATTGCCCATGACGGTCACCAGCTTCATCACGTCATCTGTAAACGCCGCCTGGTCGCCGGCCGCCCGCTCCATAATCGCCACCGCCTGCGCCAGTGAAACCTTCTGCCCGGCAATCCGGGTCGCTACATCAACCATCTGCTGCTCAGCCTCCAGTGAAGGGTGCACTCCTGTTTTTCGCGAGTCCCTTTCACCCTTCGCGGTCGCCATAGCTCGCGCAACATCCTCCGTTGCCGCCTGTCCTAATGGTGATGAGACTTTTGCGGCTTCAGCCGCCGCCTTGGCAATCTCATCATCCGCTTTCTTGCGCGCGGCCAGTTCCGCCTCCTTTTGGGCCACTTCCTCCTGGCTCTTCGTCGTGGTGGTGCGATTCGCTGCAGCCGCGTCAAGCGCCCGCTTATATTCATTTGCCGCCTCGCTTGCCGACACTCCGGCGCCCGCCACCTTGTGCACCTGCGCATCCCGATATTGCGCGGCGCGAGCCGCCTCCGCCTGCAGCCTCTGATACTCCGCCAGGTCCTTTTTGGCCTCCTCTGCGCCGCTGCCCCCGAACATTGCCGCACGCATCGCCTTAGAGACTGAGAATGATGCATGGTCCTTTTTGAACGCTGCCACCGCCTCCGCCGCCGCCTTGGCCAGGTCCTTTGCTTTTTCCAAATCGTCCTTCGCGACTTCGTTTTCCGTCGTCGCCGCCTCTGATTTCGTGCGACCTTGTGCGGCTGCCGCATCCATATTCCCCTGATTATTTGCCGCCGCTTTTACTGCCTCCTTCCGGATATTGATCTCCGCCTGCAGCTCATCTTCCGCGAGCTTCCGTTTCTTGGCCGCCAGGTCCTGCTCGATCCGCAACCGCATCTGCGCATATTGCTCCTCGCTTACCAGGCCTGCCTTATGCATGTTCTCCAGCGTGGCCAGCTCTGCGCGCTCCCCGATCTCTGCCAAGGAGCCCAGAGTATTGTTCTCCTCCTTCATCGCGGCCACGACCCGCGCAATCGCATCGGCCAGAGTAAGCTGCGAATGCGAGGCGTCCGCCAGCCGCTCCTTGTATTCCGCCAGTCCAGCCGCATTCCGGATCACACTCTCCCGCATGATCTCCAGCCGGTTGGTCAACGGCTTGGCGGACTCGGATTCCATCCGGTCCATCTCCTTGTTTACCTCGCGCATGTGCTCCTGGAAGAGCCTCAAGGCCATTACCGCAATCGAAATGGCCGCGCCCACTGGCGAGAACGCGGCTTGCATAAGCACCCCAAGTCCGGGGACGACGTCATTTAGGACCCCGAAGACCTTGTGCATCGCGTGCAGTCCAACCGTGTGCTTCTCGGTCGCCTTTGCAGCTCCCTCTGTTGCGCTGGTTGTCTTGTCCAGTGCCCCAGCGACGGTCTGCGCCCCGCTGGGGTCGCCTTCGGTCTGAATCCGAATTCGATATTCCCTGTCAACACTCATGGTTTATAACCTTGCTCAGGACAGGCTTGAAGATCGCCCCAGAGGGTTGAATAGGTGCCTCTAACCTCCGGATGGTATCCAGACACCCCCCGCGCTCCCGACGCCCTATAAACGAATTGGCGAGCTTGCTCAGTTTCCCCCTCCGGACAACGTCAGCAGTCAGCAACCGCTGCACCTTCCCCTGGAACCGCTTCACTAGCTTCCGGGCCTCGATTTCGGACTGGCGGCGGGCAATAAAGGCTTCCCGGATGGCCCGGAGCACCTGGTCCGGCAACGCCGCCATCAGCCGACTAGAAGAAAACCCCTTGCAATCGGTCAGCCGCAAGGCCTGGCTATAGTGCGTGACGCCAGCAACGCCGCATGCGTCCACAAAGGCTAGGACGATTTCGGGCGGAACCGGAGGAAGTTTGGCAGCAAAATGGAGTGCAAGGCATTGCGGCGTTCTCCCGTTCTTCCGCCAACGATAATAGAGACCCCGCAGCGTCCCCGGTCCAAGCCGAACCTTAATACGGCGCGCAGTATGCCAATGCGGCCCATACCAGCGGCGCCGGAGGGCTTCCGTCAACGAGAGCCCCTGCTCCCGGCGCGTTTCAACTCGCGTGAAGAGCCGATGCAAAACCTCTGCATACTCACGAAACCAAGGCAGAGGGAAGGCCCCAGGAGAAAAAGCGCCAGCGCTGGTGGGGTTGCCCGGCGCTGGATTTTGGGTGGGGCACGCTCCGGTTTTGGCTGGAAAAATAGACGCGGGAACTGGAGGGGTTCGAAGTCCCAGTTCCCGCGCGGGGAGCAGTGTTTCGGAAAGGCAAGCAGGGTTTTGAATCCCCGATTGTTTGCTGCTCAAATTGTTTTTGTTTTGCATCGAACCCCCCATAACGTCAACTAACGGCCAGAGCTTCCTCCCAGCGCCTCAACAAAAATGTCCGATGGTGTGGCGCCCGGCGACTGTCCTGCGGCGATTGCTGACCGTAGCTCCTGCAACTCGCGCCGCTCGCCTTTGACCTGGCCGGTGATGATTTCGCAGAGGACTTCAATCGCATCGACGCGCCTCTCGGCCTCCGCGATGCACCGCGCGACGGTAGAATCTGATAGCATATTGGGTTGATGATCAACAAGGAAACCGCCTGGTTTGGAGAAACTCGACAAAGGACTTCGCCGCAAAGCGGCCACAGCCACCACGGCCGCGGCGCCAGCCCGAACAGGGAAGAATCAGTTTCCGGCGAGCAAGGTGATATGTATGGGTGCCTGAACAGTTGAGTATGCGGGTAATCTCTTTGGACAGAAGAACGGGCTCATCATGCGGTAACAGCAGCCTCAACACGTCATCCCATTCGAGCGAACATGACTGGCCGCGCAGGTAATCTGCGACCGCCGCCGGGAGGACCCTCAGTTCCTTGTTTCGTCCGCGCTTTGGATCCAGCCTCACATCAAACGCCCAAGCCAATTCCCCCTCCTCAATCAGCCTCAAGACCTGGTCTTCGTTCTTATCGACCAGGCTCATCACCCCGCGCACCGGCAAAAGCGGTTTGCTGCGCTGTCGAGGCAGGGAAGCTGGTTCAGCGGCGGCGTTCATGCCTCAGAGCATCCAACATCGACCGGTGAAATCCTCGGCAAGGCTATCCTGCAGAGCGTCCGCCGCCCTGCAGGACATTCGCCTTGGCGAGCAGTGATGGGGCATCCCGATGCCCCCAACAGCCCCCGCGCCGAGAAGACGGCAGCGCGGGAAATCATTTGGGCAGCGCCTCATAGCATCACTTTTCAATGGGTTCGTTCGAAGCCAGAGATAGTACGAATGACCAAAACAGGTCGGGTTCCAACTCCTTGACCTTGTCCCAACGGCCCTGGAAATCGAGCTGTGGATATTGGACCATTACCTCCTGCATCGCTTTAGCGAAGCAAGGCTCGGAAGCGGCGGTCTCCGTTTTGTATTGGGAAACCAACTTGGGATCACTCTCCACAAGCTTTCGCCATAGTTCTTCGCCTTGGAGCGTTGGATATTTCGCCCTCAGCTTCTTGCGCAGGTCATCAATCTGGTCGCCAAAGACGGTCGGGTTCTGCTTGCTCTTCAAGTATTCTGCGCGCGCTACCGGCTCAAGGTCTGCAAGGGCATCCCAGCCCGCCTCGCGATTTTCCATCCGTGCCAGGCCCCGAAACCGATTGCGGATGAAAGTAAGATTCTGCGAGAACGCCGGGAAAGCTCTCTGCCGTGCGAGCTGGAGCAGCATCCGGCCCGCGAAAGCCGCTGGGGCCTCGCCTGACTCCCGTCGCTTGGCGGCTAACTGCCTCCCCATTGGTTCCCCGGTGGCAATGTCAGTGAGCTGCTGCTCCCTGTTCATCACGCGCTGGTATGACGATGCCAACGATCCGCCGGATGAACGCTGCTCTGCCCTTGCCAGGGCATCAATCAGTTTGGCAGCGCCCAGTTGAGCCCCGAGCGGATTTGCCGCGTCCGCAGAATGGCTCCCGCGCGTCACAGCCCGATTGGTAATTGGCTTCCCCCCCTTGTTACGGGGCATGTTTGTCAAAGTGAGCCCGTCCAGCCGCATGGGGCGAATGCGCGGCGGATCGCCGCCCAGGTTAACCATGTCCTCGGGCGCGTATTCGGTAGAGAAGAAGCGGTATTCCCCGCCGTCAACTGCCGCCTGGCCCTTTGTGGTCCAGCGGATTCTTCCGTAGAGGCCATCTTCCCGACTCTGCGTCTGTCTCAGCCAGCCATCGGCAGCGGTCTCCTTGTCCGGCCTATCTTTGAAATGCTCCCGATCAATCAACATCTCGTGTCCGTGCGAGAGCTTCCCGGCGGCCGCATCGGTATTGAACCGCGTGCTGATGGCAGCGCAAGCCGTGGGATCAATCAGCAGGGCAAAGCCGGCCTCACGATTGGGGTGGGTCCCTGCCGGCTCCAAACAATAAAAGCCATCCTCAGGATGTTTGAAGTCCTCCCGGTTAAAAATTGCGGTGACCATAAACCCCAGAGAAAGGCTATGACAAATGCTTGACTTCGAACGCGCCGGCTGCGGCCCAGGCGTCCAGCAAGATTTTAGCCTGCCGCATGGCCCCGTCCTCGCTGTAATCATGGATGACGACGTCCGCTTGGATCGGAGTTAGAGCCGTCAGTTCGGTGCTGTGATTGGAGGCGGCCCGGAGAGCATCCGATTCCGGAGGAAAGTGTGGCTTGAGTTTCATTTCCACGCGCGCCCGTGCGCGGACCTCTAAGTCACGCAATCGGGGCGCAAGAGCCTCCCTAACGAAGATTTGGCAGTGGGCAGTCAGTGCCTTTTGCGCGGCATCCATCTCATGGTGCCGGTAGCTCCGCCGAGTGCCTCCGACCTGCGCAATGGCCAGGAGAGTTACCATCCGCTGAAGCTGGCCAGTATCGGAAATTTCGATGATCCGCTGTAAGGCATCCAACTCCGCGGCGGAATCCCCCAGCAACTTCGACTCCTTGACGAGACTGGCCTCGATGTCCTCGCACTTATCAAGAGCCGATTTTAATTCCTGCGCTGCGTTCGTTTTCATTTCCTTTTGGTCCTTGGTTCCGTAGTTTTTTTGGCCGTTTTGGCCTGCTCCGCCTTCAACGCGGCATAGCGCGCGGCCAGATTCTTGAGCTTCCAAATCCCGGCCAACACCTTGTAAAGCGAGTTGCGATGCACGCCCAGAGTCCGAGAATCCGCGCATATTCCCCTGAACCGCCATCGGCGTTTCGGGCTAGTTCCTGTTGCACCACGCTTCATATTCGTGTTGTGGATAACACACGTGTGTTAATTCCGCAAGCCCTTTTTTGGTTTATTTTTTGTCGCCTTCCGTTGATGCTCTTGTCGTGAGTGAACCCGAAAAGCGCAAATCCGGTTTCAAACATCTCCCGGATTCCGAACAGGAGATTTGCCTCCGCTTTGGCTACGCCCGCCGTAGTTCAAACTCAACGCAGGCGGAAATTGCCAGTGCGCTTAAGATCTCCAGGAATCAGATTGCGAACATAGAGGCTAGGCGCGTTCCTCTCAAGTTTTGGCTTGGAGAAAGGTACTGCAAGTTACTCGGAATCAGCCAATCCTGGCTTGCGGCTGGGGTTGCTCCACAACGCTCGGGCTTGCATCCTGACGTGACGCGCTATGACCCACAACCCCAAGGAGACGCGCTATTCAGCGATGTTTACCATAGATTCATCGGCAGGGAGTTATCGCAACTTCGGGAGCAATATGCGGAACTTGAAGAACAATACGCTAGCCCCCCTCCGCGTCTGTGGTCTGAAATGCTAGACTACTGCACTAAGATTGAAGCTTTGGCCAAGGCGATACGGAGCCGTGTAAAGTCGTCTGAGCCAGAAGATAATATTTTGTTGACAGGTGTTGCCGTATCCGGCAAACTAGCGCCCGTGAAGTCGCAACTGAAGAGTCTGCTGGCCGATCTGAACCGCCTCACAACAGAGCCGGGGACGAAAACCAAGCTGGCCGATTTTCTCGGCGCCCCACTGACGAGCGTTTCACGCTGGCTGTCCGGGGAAAGAGAACCGGGCGGCGAAACCACGCTCCAAATGCTCCGCTGGGTCCAGGAGCAGGAGCGTCAACAAAACACCCTTGACAGTGCTACGAACACCATCAAGGGCAAGACCCAAGTCCACAAGTCAGGTTATGAAAAACAAACTCAAGTCCGTAAGAAGGGATAGCAAAACCGCTGCCGCTTCACAACCCAAAACCGCGCAGAGCAGGGCAAAGGCTCGCCCCACAGTCAAAGAGGCTTGCATCGCACTTTTCCCGGAGGGCGATGACAGCGCGTCCGAAGAGATAATCGACTTGAGCAAGGCTGAATACGCCGCGCTCAAGCGGGCCGGCGCCGCCGGCGACGGCATCCTCATGTTCATGGCCAACGCAGCTTTGACTAAGATCGGCGCGGCGCCGA
>OCZT010007556.1_pt1 | contig 10647 bp, 10 predicted proteins | sample 1539031 | NCBI WGS metagenome assembly OCZT01 (sample SAMEA3539308, study PRJEB22396) | soil metagenome | biome: tundra; feature: field; material: soil | place: USA | collected 2010-05 | depth 0.15 m
CACCGGCACCCGCAGGTACTGCTCGGTGGCCTCCTTGTTGAAGTCGGAGTAGCCGTCGACCCGGTTGACGACCAGCAGGACGCGCTCGGGGTCGATGTTCAGCGACTCGAGCACCCCCAGCGTGAGGCGCGCGTTCTTGACGCTCGGGATGGTGAGGCCGGTGACCACCAGGATCTTGCTCGCCATCTCCATCACCTGCAGGATGGACTCCCCGAGATGGCTCGAAGCGTCGACCACCACAAAGTCGTAGAGCTTGCGCACCTCGGCAAAGACGGTGCGGACGTGGTCCGGTGTCACCAGGTCGGCCAGCTCCGGCTTGACGGGTGCCAGCAGGACCCGAATCCCAGCCGGCCCGACCGCGAGAATGTCGTCGAGGACCTCCGCGTCCAGGTGGTCTTGGGCGTCCACAACGTCGGTGATGCTGCGGGAATGGTTGAGGTTGAGCATCACCCCGATGTCGCCAAACTGAAGGTCGAGGTCGACCAGCGCGACCTTCGCATCGGTCTCCCGCGCGAGAGCCACAGCCAGGTTGGCGGCGATGATGGACTTGCCGACGCCGCCCTTGGCGGAGAAGACGACGAAGACCTCACCCGGGCCGGAGCGGCCCGATGTCAGGAGCGGTGGGGGTTCCGCGGTCCGGGTCAGGAAGGTGCCCTTCTTCAGCTCCATGGCGTAGACGCGCCGGATCGCCGACACCAGCTCGTCGTGGCTGAAGGGCTTGATCAGGAACTCGCGCGCCCCCGCCTGCATGGCCCGCCGCAGGTAGTCCCGCTCGCCCTGGACCGACATGATGATCACCGGGCTCGCGGGGAGATCCTGGGTGAGCTGCTCGGTCAGCTGGATGCCGTCCATAACCGGCATGTTCACGTCGGTGAGGACGATGTCCGGGTGGAGCCTCTGAGCCTCCTCCACCCCCTCCTTGCCGTCCCCGGCCGTGCCCACCACCTCGATGTCGTCCTCGAAACTGAGGAGCTTGCGCAGGTTGTTCCGTGTCGACTGGATGTCGTCGACGATGAGCAGGCGGATGGGCTGTTCAGCCACGGCGGAGCTATGCCACCTGGAGCTTCGATGCCTGTGCGGGATCGACCCTGATAGCCGGCCCGTGGGTCGTGCAGAGTGTCACCGTCTTGAGGTAGGTGCCCTTGGCGCCCGCGGGCTTGGCGCGGATCACGGCGTCCATGAGAGCCGCGAAGTTCTCCCCGAGCCGGCCGTCGTCGAAGGACGCCTTGCCGATCACCGCATGGAGATTGCCGAGGCGATCGTTCCTCACCTCGATGCGGCCGCCCTGGACCTCCCGGACGGCCTTGGCGATGTCGAACGTGACCGTCCCCGCCTTGGGGTTGGGCATCAGTCCCCGGGGGCCGAGGATCTTGCCGATGCGGCCGACCAGCCCCATCACGTCGGGGGTGGCCAGGGCCACGTCGAAGTCGATCTGGCCTGCCTGGACCTGCTTGACCAGGTCCTCGCCGCCGACGAGGTCGGCTCCGGCCTCGAGCGCCTCGCGCGCCTTCTCGCCGGTGGCGAAGACGGCAATGCGACGCGTCCTGCCGGTGCCGTGGGGAAGCACCACGGTGGTGCGCACGGCCTGATCGGCGTGGCGGGGGTCGATGCCCAGGCGGAAGTGGGCTTCGACGGTGGGGTCGTACTTGGTCATCGAGGTCTCACGGACCAGCTCCACCGCCTCCCGGGGCGGGTAGAGGCGCCCGGCCTCGACCTTCTCCGCAGCCATGCGGTAGTTCTTGCCGAATTGATGGGGCATCACCGTTCTCCCTGTGGTCCTGGCGGGCTCGGAGAGCCCTCCCACTTGCTGTGCAGACGCTGGCCTGCGGATCTCCCTTGGATGGCTACGGCTGGACTGTCAGGCCCATGGAGCGGGCGGTGCCCTCGATGGTGCGCATCGCCTGCCCGATGTCGAAGGCGTTGAGATCGGCGAGCTTGACCTCGGCGATCTCCCGGACCTGAGCCGCGGTCACGGTCCCGACCTTGTCCCGGTTGGGCTGCGCCGATCCCTTCTCGACGCCGGCCGCCTTCTTGAGAAGGTCGTAGGCCGGCGGCGTCTTGGTGATGAAGTTGAAGCTGCGGTCCTCGTAGACCGTGATCTCGGCCGGGATGACCATGCCGGCCTGAGCGGCGGTGCGCTCGTTGTAAGCCCGGCAGAACTCCATGATGTTGATCCCGTGCGGGCCCAGCGCGGTGCCCACCGGGGGAGCCGGGGTCGCCTTGCCAGCCTGGATCTGGAGGCGGACGACCGTCTTGACCTTCTTCTTGCCCATTTGCTCTCCGTCCCCTAGCGAAGCCGCTCGACCTGAAGCAGGTCGAGCTCCACCGGCGTCTCCCGGCCAAACATGTTGACGAGCACCTTGAGCTTGCCCTTCTCGGCATTGATCTCGGTGACCTTGCCATGGAAATCGGTGAAGGGCCCGTCCACCACCCGCACGCTCTCGTCGACCTGGTACTCGACGGAGACCTTGGTCGGGGCCTCGGCCTTCACCTGCTTCTGGATGCCCCGGATCTCGCTCTCCGCGAGCGGCACCGGCTTGTTGCCCGATCCGACGAAGGAGGTGACCCCGGGGGTGTTGCGGACCACGTACCAGGACTCGTCGGACATGACCATGTTGACCAGGATGTAGCCGGGGTAGATCCGCTTGGAGACCCTCCGGCGCTGGCCGTCCTTGATCTCCATCACCTCCTCGGTGGGGACCAGGACCTCGAAGATCTTGTCGTGCATGTCCATCGACTCGACGCGCTTGAGGAGGTTGTTCTTGACCTTCTCCTCGTGCCCGGAATAGGCGTGGATGACGTACCAGCGGGCGTCGCTGGCCTGCGTCGTGGTGGCGGTGTCGCTCATGGTCATCTCAGTGTGGCTGGTCCGTCAGCTCGAGGCGCTCGCCGAGGGCGAGGCGGAGGGAGTCGCCGAGGCGGAGGCGCTCGGGGTCGCGGTGCTCGCCGGCTCCGCCGGGGAGCTGGTGGTGCTGTTGTTGGTGTTCTGAACGTAGATCGGCTTGACCGCGTACCCCAGCGCGTAGTCTGCGCCTCCGATCAGGAGGCTGAAGAGGACCACGGTCACGACCACCACGCCGGTCATCCGCGTCAGCTCCGGCCAGGTGGGCCAGACGACCTTGCGCAGCTCCTCCCAGACACCCCGAAAGTAGGCGGTCAGGCGTCGCGGGCGGCGTCCTCCGCTCCCACCCGGCGGGAGCCCGGTCCTGGCCGGCGATCTGGCCACGTCCTCTATCGACCTCCAACGCTCGACCCGGGCCTAGCCGGCCAGGTCCGACCCGAGATGGCAGGGGCGGCAAGATTCGAACTCGCGACCCTCGGTTTTGGAGACCGATGCTCTACCAACTGAGCTACGCCCCTGTGGCCCGTCAGCATAGCGGCCTGCGGGGCCGGCTTCCCACATTGCTTGTCTTCTCCTGGCGGGGCTACTTGGTTTCGCGATGGCGCGTGTGGGCGCGACACCGCGGGCAGAACTTGCTCAACTCGATCCGGTCCGGATCGTTGCGCTTGTTCTTGACGGTGGTGTAGTTCCGCTCCTTGCAGTCAGGACACTGCAGGGTGATGATCGAAGTGCCGCCTTTAGCCGTGGCCACGTTGAAGCCCCAACACAAATAAGACCTAGCCGCGCTAGGTCAAGCGGATGATACCACAGGCCCGGTCGGCGTCAAACGCCGCTGCCGCCGAACGGAGGCCCTACCTTACCCCGCCAGAGGTCGACGGCGGGGGCCCAGCCGGGCGAGCGGCGCGGAGCGGAGCGCCAGGTGGAACGCGCCCCAGCCGTGGCAGGCCCGTCACCTCGGTCATGGGAATGTCCATTGACACGCTGAGCTTGGTGTGCCACATACTTTAGGCACCTGAGTATCCGAGGAGTTAACAATTGGCCAACGAGCCCACCCCCCTCTCCAAGCGGGAGGACCTTCTCCACCGCCTGACCTGCCTGCAACCGGCGCTCCGGCACCGCTTCCGGGCCACCATCCCGGCGGACGCCCGGGCCACCATGCAGGAGGCCATGGAGGACGTGACCGCCGCCCAGCTGGAGGCGCTCATGCTCCTCCACCAGGCGGGCTCCGCGGTCTCCATGCACCAGCTCGCCGAAGCCCAGTCGATCACCCCCAGCTCGGCCACCCAGCTCGTCGACCGGCTGGTGAGGATGGGGCTGGTGGAGCGCCTGCGCGAGGACGAGGACCGACGGCTGGTCCGCGTGCAGCTCTCCGAGGCGGCCCGCCAGAAGTTCGAGGAGATGATGCGGCTGCACCTGCGCAGCCTCGCCGCGGTGACCGAACAGCTGAGCGACGACGAGCTCCGAACCCTCGTTGATCTGCTCGCCAGACTGGCTCAGCCGGCGAACGCGGAGATCCGGGCGTGAGGCGGCTCTACTCACGCCTCGGCAAGTTCGACGTCCGCTTCCGGTACCTCATCGTCGTCGCCTGGGTGGTCATCACGGTGGTCTGCGTGAGCACCCTGCCGGGGCTCGGCTCGGTGGCGAAGGACACCGAGAGCGGCTTCCTTCCGGCGAACTCCCCGAGCATGCACGCGGCTCAGCTGCTCGACCCCTTTGAGAACTCCAATCTCGCCACCGCCACCCTGGTGGCCTCGCGCAGCGGCAGCCCGCTGACCGCCACCGACAAGCTCGCGGTCACCTCCCTCCTCGCCAAGATCAAGGGACTGCCCAACGTCGTCACCGCGCACGCCCTCGGGACATCGAGCGACGGCGAGGCCACCCAGGCTCTGATCCAGGCCAACGTCCCCCCGTACGGCGGTGGTCCCGGAACGACGCTCGTCGACTCGATCCGGAGCGACTTCTCGAAGGTGGGAGCCCCCGGCGGGCTCCAGTTCAACCTGACCGGGCAGCTGGCGACCGCCACGGACGCCGACGCCGCCTCCGCCCACTCCCAGAACGCCACCCAGCTGCTCTCGGTCGTGTTCATCATCATCCTGCTGCTCTTCGCCTTCCGCGCCCTGCTCGCGCCACTCGTGACGCTGCTTCCGGCGGGCCTGGTCCTGGCGCTCGCCGGGCCGGTGATCGCGGCCGCCTCCCACATCGGTGTCCAGGTCTCGGTGATCACGGAACTTATCCTCGTCGTCCTCATCCTGGGGGCCGGCACCGATTACGGCCTCTTCCTCGTCTTTCGAGTCCGCGAGGAGATCCGGCGCGGCCTCGCCCCCCGTGACGCGGTGGTGCGCGCCGTCGAGACCGTGGGGGAATCGATCACCTTCTCCGCGCTGATCGTGATCGGCGCCCTGCTCAGCCTGGTGATCGCGCAGTTCGGCTTCTACCAGGGGCTCGGCCCAGCGCTCGCCATCGGCATCGCCCTGATGCTCCTCGCCGGCCTCACCCTGCTCCCGGCGCTGCTCGCGATCCTCGGTCGCGCCGTCTTCTGGCCGAGCAACCTCACGGTCCGCTCCACCCCGCAGGTGGGCTTCTGGGGTCGGGTGGCCGCCACCTTTGTCCGGCGCCCGATGGTGACGGCGATCGCGGGGATCGGGATCTTCGCGGCTCTCGCCGTGGGTTCGGTGGGGACGACCACCGCCGGATTCGGCGACGAGGCCTCGGGGCCGGCGGGCAGCGACTCCGGCGCCGGCCAGGCGGTCCTCAACAAGCACTTCCCCTCCGCCGGGACGATCACCTCGACCGAGGTGGTCATGCACTTCTCCAACCCCGTCTTTGACGATCCCGCCGAGCTGGTGACGGCGCAGCACAGCCTGCAGGCGGCGCCGGGCTTCCGGAGCGTCATCGGACCCCTCGACCCCAACGGGCCCACCGGGGTGACCCTGACGGCGCCGGAGATTGCGGCCCTGCACCAGACGCTGGGCTGGCCGCTGAACCCCACCGCGCTCGCCGCCCTTCCCCCGGCGGTGGCGCAGGTCGACGGCGCCCTGGCGAGCTTCGTCAGCACCGACGCGCGGACGGTGGTGTTCGCCGTGGTGCCCACGGTCGGGCCGGCGGGAAGCCCGGCGGCGAGCGCCAACATCCCGGCGCTCCGCGCGGACACCACCGCTGCGGCCCATGCCGCGGGGGCGGCCGACAGCGGCATCTTCAGCCTCGACGCCTTCGCCTATGACGTCGAGAACATCTCCCAGAACGACCTCATTCACATCATCCCGACGGTGGCCATCATCATCGCCCTGCTCCTCGCCATCGTCCTGCGCAGCGGCATCGCGTCCCTCTTCCTGGTCCCGAGCGTCGTCCTCTCCTACCTCGCCGCCCTGGGCCTGGTGGGTCTGGTCTTTGTGCACCTCGGGGGCCAGAGCGGAGTGCAATTCATCATGCCCTTCCTGATGTTCGTCTTCCTGATGGCGCTGGGCTCGGACTACAACGTGCTGGTGATGACCAGGATCCGCGAGGAGTCTCATGCGCTCCCCCTGCGAGAGGCGGTGAAAAAGGCCATAGGAGTGACGGGAACGACCGTCACCACGGCCGGGCTAGTGCTCGGCGGCACCTTCGCCGTGCTCGGCGTCGCCGCCGGAGGGTCGTCGCAGGCCGGGGAGATCCAGCAGGTCGGATTCGGCATCGCCGCCGGCGTCCTGATGGACACCTTCTTCGTCCGCACCATCATGGTGCCCGCGTTCGTCGTGCTGGTCGGTCGCTGGACCTGGTGGCCCTCGCGCCTCTACCGGCGGCACTCCCAGCTCGTCACCGCCGAGGAGACCGCCGCATGAGCTCCCAGATCTCCTCGCTCAAGGTCGAGCGCCGGAGTGACGCCGAGCGGCGGCGGCTCATGGTGGTGTTCGGCGCCCTGATGCTGGCGATGCTGATCGCCGCGCTCGACCAGACCATCGTCTCCACCGCCCTGCCCACCATCGTGGGCGATCTGGGCGGCCTCACCCAGCTCGCGTGGGTGGTGACGGCGTACATCCTCACCTCGACGATCTCGACGCCGCTGTACGGGAAGCTCGGCGACCTGTACGGGCGCAAGCGCATCTTCCAGGGCGCGATCGTCATCTTCCTGGTCGGATCCATGCTCTGCGGGCTCTCCCAGAACATGGCCGAGCTGATCGGGTTCCGCGCCCTCCAGGGCGTCGGTGCCGGGGGCCTCTTCGTCGGCTCCCAGGCGATCATCGGCGACATCGTCTCCCCCCGCGAGCGCGGCCGCTACATGGGGTACTTCGGCGCCGTCTTTGGGCTGGCCACGGTGGCCGGGCCCCTCCTCGGCGGCTTCCTCGTCGACCACGCCACCTGGCGCTGGGTCTTCTACATCAACGTCCCCATCGGCATCGCCGCCCTGATCGCGACCGGCCTGGTCCTCCACCTGCCCCGGCAGCGCCGCGCGCACCGCATCGACTACCTGGGCGCCAGCCTGCTGGGGGCCGGGGTCACCTGCATCGTGCTGCTCACCACCTGGGGAGGCACCGAATATCCGTGGGCATCCGCTCAGACCCTCGGTCTGGGCCTCGCCGCACTGGTGCTGCTCGGAGCATTCATCCAGGTCGAGCGACGGGCGGCCGAGCCCATCCTGCCGCTCCAGCTCTTCCGCAACTCCGTCTTCGCGGTGACCAACGCGGCCGGCTTCATCATCGGCCTCGCCCTCTTCGGATCCATCGTCTTCCTGCCCCAGTACCTGCAGATCGTCAAGGGCGACGGGGCCACCAACTCGGGCCTGCTCCTCGTCCCGATGATGGTCGGCCTGCTCATCACCTCCATCGTGAGCGGCCAGCTGATCAGCCGGACCGGGCGGTACAAGGTCTGGCCGATCCTGGGCACGGCGATCACGGTGGTCGGCCTCTTCCTCCTCTCCACCATGGGCGCGGCCACCCCCCAGATCGTGACCGCCGCCTACATGGTGGTGCTGGGCCTCGGCCTCGGCGGGGTCATGCAGGTCCTGGTGGTGGTGGTGCAGAACAGCGTCGCTCAGAAGGACTTGGGCGTCGCCACCTCGACGGCGACCTTCTTCCGCTCCATGGGCGGCTCCATCGGAGTGCCGATCTTCGGCGCCATCTTCAGCAACGTGCTGATCGCCAGGCTGGTCACCGATCTCCCCAAGGGATTCCACCTCGGCGGGCTGTCGGGGGGCATCGGCAACGCCAGCCCGCAGGTCCTGGACAAGCTGCCGGCCGCGATCCACAGCGGCGTCGTGCACGCGTTCTCCCAGTCGCTCGGTTCGGTCTTCCTGGCCGGCGTGCCGTTCGCGGTCATCGCCTTCGTGCTGGTCTGCTTCATCAAGGAGGTCCCACTGCGCACGCGGGTCGCCCCGGTGCTGGAGGGGGTCGACGAGAGCTTCGGCTACACGGAGATGCCGGCGGACACGGCGACCGGCACCGAGGGCGCATCGCTCGGCCCGGTGCCCGCGGGGGATCGGAACGCACGAGGCGGTACCAACCCATGAACGGGGGAAGCTGACATGCCGGAATCCCAAGCCTGGCTCGCGGCGGCGCGCAGCTCGCACGACCGGCTGAAGGCACTCGTGGCCGACCTGGCGCCGGACGAGGTCACGGCGCGGTCGTACGCCAAGGAGTGGACCCTGGCCCAGGTGCTCTCGCACCTCGGCAGCCAGGCCGAGCTCTTCTGCCTGCTCCTCGATGCCGGCCTCACCGGGGGCTCGGCGCCGGGACAGGCGACGATGCTGCCGATCTGGCAGAGGTGGGATGCCCTCCCGCCCGAGGCCCAGGTCACCACGAGCGTCGACGCCAACGAACGGCTGGTGCGGCGTCTGGAGATGCTCGATGCCACCCTCGCGAGCGCCTTCCGCGTCTCCGCATTCGGCAGAGAGCTCGACTTCGTCGGTCTGCTGCGCGCGCGCCTCTCCGAGCACGCGGTCCACACCTGGGACGTCGCCGTGGCCCTCGATCCCACGGCCGTCCTCGCCGCCGACGCCGCGGCGCTTCTCGTCGACTACCTTCCGGAGATGGCGGCCCGCGTCGGCAAGCCCGCTGCCCAGCCGGCGACGCTCTCGGTGTCGACCACGGATCCCAAGCGTCACTTCACCCTCTCCACCGGCGGTGTCGGCCTCGAAGCGCGGACCGACCCGGCGTGGGGCGGCTCGCTCCGCCTGCCGGCGGAAGCGCTCTTGCGGTTGGTGTACGGGCGGCTCGACCCGGCCCACACGCCCGCGCTGCAGCTCTCCTCCCCCACCGTCACCCTGGACGACCTGCGGAGCGTCTTCCCCGGTTTCTGACCGAGGGCCGTCGACGGCGGGCCGGTGAGCCCCGCCTCAGCGGGTGATGCGGCTGTAGCGGCGGACGCAGATCGGTGCCACGACGATGATGATCACCATCGCCAGCCCGAAGGTGGTCGCGATCGGATGCTCCAGCGACCAGACCCCGGAGGGCGGTGGTCCGATGGTGTTGCCGAAGAGCTGGCGACCCGCTGTGACCAGCGCCGACATCGGGTTCCAGTAGGCGATGACACGCAGCCAGACGGGCATGTTGGCGGGGTCGACGAAGACGCTGGAGATGAAGCCCATCAGGAAGATCGGGATGTTGATGATGACGTCCGCCGCCTGGGCGGAACCCGCCAGCAGCCCGACCAGGATTCCCAGCCAGCCGATCGCGACGCCGAACAGCTCAAAGAGCAGGAAGGCGAGGATGGCGTTGCCGAGGCCGTCCACGGGACGCCACCCCACCGCGAGGCCGCAGGCGATCATCACCACCAGGACCGGGATGCCCAGCAGCAGGGTCGACAGTGACCGACCGATGATGATCGCGGAGCGTGCGATGGGCAGGGTCCGGAAGCGGTCGACGACGCCCTCGCTCATGTCGGTGGCCACCGCCACGGCGACGTTGGCGGCGCTGAACAGCACCGACATGGCGAACAGGCCGGGCATGAGGTAGGAGCGGTAGTTGCCGCCGGGGACGACGATCGAGCTGCCGAAGACGTAGCCGAAGAGCACCACGAACATGACCGGCATGAGCAGGGTGCCGAAGATCACGTCGGGCTGGCGCTTGCCCCGGATCAGGAACCGCCGGGTGGCCGTGTAGGCGTCGAGCACGCCCTGTTGGAGGCGGCGCTCCGCAGCGACCGCTGACTGGCTCATGCGACGCCGTCCGCAGCCGCGTCCGGTCGGGTCGAACTCCGCGAGTGGTCGGTGACGGTGCTGAACACCTCGTCGAGACTCGGATACTCCAGGCCGACCTCGTGGACCGGCACCCCGAGGCGGCCGAGCTGCGCCACCACCTCGCCAAGGGTCGCCAGGCCGTCGGGTGCGGGCGCGCTCACCGACCTCCCGCTCACCTCGGCCTCGGCCCCGAGCAATCGCCCGACCCGCTCCAGGGCGGCGGCATCCGCCTCGGGGAGCGTGACCCGGATGAACGGCCGCCCGATGGACGCCTTGAGCTGCTCCGGCGTCCCCTCCGCCACCACCAGGCCACGGTCGATGACGACGATGGTGTCGGCGAGCCGGTCGGCCTCGTCCAGGTACTGGGTCGTCAGCAGCACCGTCGTGCCCCCCGAGACCAGGCTCCGGATGGACGTCCACATCTCGGCGCGACCGACCGGGTCCAGACCGGTCGTGGGCTCGTCGAGGAAGAGCACCTCCGGCTCATGGATCAGGCTGGCGGCGAGGTCGAGACGGCGCCGCATCCCTCCGGAGTAGCGCTTGACCAGCTGCTTGCCCGCGGCGACGAGGTCGAACTGCTCGAGCAGCTCCCTTGCGCGCCGGCGCGACGTGGCCGCCCCGAGGTGGCAGAAGCGCCCGATGGTCTCCAGGTTCT
>OCZT010007557.1_pt1 | contig 10647 bp, 3 predicted proteins | sample 1539031 | NCBI WGS metagenome assembly OCZT01 (sample SAMEA3539308, study PRJEB22396) | soil metagenome | biome: tundra; feature: field; material: soil | place: USA | collected 2010-05 | depth 0.15 m
GAAGATGCCGGCGCCGCCGCGGTGGTGCTGCATTCGCTGTTCGAGGAGCAGATCGAGCTCGAGAGCACCGATCTGGACCGCTTCCTCTCCGCGAGCTCGGAAATCTCCGCCGAGTCCACCACGCAGTTACCCGAGTTGACGCATGGGGTCAGGGGGCCGGACACCTACCTCAAACACATCCAGAAGTGTAAGGAGGCGGTCAAAATTCCCATCGTCGCCAGCCTCAACGGCAGCACCAACGGCGGCTGGCTGCACTACGCGAAGCAGATGCAGGAAGCCGGCGCGGATGCCCTCGAACTGAATATCTACTACATCCCCGTGGACCCCAAGGTCACCGGCGAGCAGGTGGAGGAGCAGTACGTCGGGCTGGTGAAGGCCGTCAAGGCCGAAGTCAAGATCCCCGTGGCCGTGAAGCTGGGACCGTATTTCAGCTCGATGGCCAACATGGCCCAGAAGCTGGATGGCGCGGGCGCCGACGCCCTGGTGCTCTTCAACCGCTTCTACCAGCCGGATTTCGACCTGGAAGCGCTGGAGGTGGTGCCCAACCTGATTCTGAGCAACTCCCACGAGTTGCTGTTGCGCCTGCACTGGATCGCGGTGTTGTACGGCAGCGTGAAAGCCGACCTGGCGCTGACCGGCGGCGTTCACAGTGCCACCGACGTGGTGAAAGCCATGATGGCCGGCGCCAAGGTGGCCATGATGACCTCGGCGCTGCTCAAACGCGGCATCACCTTCCTGGACACCATTTCGACCGAGCTGCTGATCTGGATGGGCGAGCACGAGTACGAATCGATCCAACAGATGCAGGGCAGCATGAGCCGCAACGCGGTGCCGCAACCCGGCGCCTTCGAGCGCGCCAACTACATGAAGGTGCTGAACTCCTACGCCATGCGGTAGGTAACCTCAGTCGGGTGGGTTGGCTGTGATGAATCATTTTATGGCCGCCGATGAGCGCAGATGAACGCAGATCAGAATTTTGTTTTCAATCCGCGTTTATCGGCGTTCATCGGCGGCCATAAGATTGTCTGGTTGCTTTCCTTGCTACCATGCGCTCTGCTGGCGCAGCCGGACCGCATCGCGGCGCCGATTGACGCCCGCCGGACGGTAGTCCTCAAAGGCCACATCCATCCCCTGGCACAGCCGCGGTTCGACCAGGGACCGGTCGAGCCCGCTTTCCGGGTCGGTTATGTCACCCTGATGCTGAAGAAAACGGACGCCCAGCAGGCGGCGCTGGAACAGTTGCTTCAACAGCAGCAAGATCCGGCATCGCCGAACTACCACGACTGGCTCACGCCCGAGCAGTATGCGGAGCGCTTTGGTCTGAGCCAGAGTGACCTGGACAAGATCTCCGCCTGGTTGCAGTCCGAGGGCTTCACCGTGGAATACGTGGCGCGCGGGCGCAACTGGCTGTCGTTCAGCGGCACGGCCGGGCAAGTGCTGGCGACGTTCCATACCCAGGTCCATCGCTATCGCGTGGACGGCGAATCGCACTTCGCCGCGGCGGCGGAGCCCTGGGTTCCGGCATCGCTGGCGCCGATGGTGGCGGGTTTCCTGGGACTCGACGACTTCTATCCGAAAGCGCCCAAGCACCCGCTGCCGGCCAATACGGACGGCACTGGAGCACACACCCTGGTCCCGGACGATATTGCCACCATTTACGACATCACCAAGCTGTACCAGGCGGGTTTCGACGGCACCGGGCAGAGGATCGTAGTTGTAGGCCAGAGCGCCATCGATTTCGCGGACATTCAGGGGTTCCGCACCAAGTACAACCTGCCGGCCGTCAGCCTGCAGGTAATCCGCAATCCAACTTCCAGCGACCCTGGAATCGCCGGCTCTCTGGTGGAGGCGGACATCGACCTGGAGTGGGCTGGCGCCATCGCGCAGAAGGCGACCCTCATCTACATCTATGGGACCAGCGCGGACGGCGCGGCGCTCTACGCCATCGACAACAACTCGGCACCGGTGATCAGTGAAAGCTTCGGGAACTGCGAAGCGCAAAGCACAGCGTACAAGGACTCGTTTCGATCAGAGGCTCAAAAGGCGAATACGCAGGGCATTACCTGGCTGGCTTCGACGGGTGATACCGGGGCGGCCGACTGCGAAAGCGGTGGCGCCAGCAGCGCCACCCACGGTTTGGCCGTGAACTTTCCCGCCAGCATCCCGGAGGTCACCGCCGTGGGCGGTACCGAGTTCAACGAGGGAAGCGGGACGTATTGGAACACCAGCAACGGTCCCAACGGAGGGTCCGCCAGGTCTTACATCCCGGAGAAGGCCTGGAACGACACGGCCACGCAGGGGGCGCTTGCTGCCACCGGCGGCGGCGCCAGCTCTTTCTACCCCAAGCCCGCCTGGCAGACCGGCGCCGGCGTTCCGAACGATGGCGCCCGCGATCTGCCGGACATCTCTCTCGACGGGGCGAACGACCACGATCCGTATAACGTCATGACCGGGGGCGCTTTGAAACTTTTTGGCGGCACCTCGATTTCCACACCGGTGTTCGCCGGCATGGTCGCGTTGCTCAATCACTACCTGGTCGCGAACAAGGTGCAGTCCAAGCCGGGCGCGGGCAATATCAATCCGACGCTGTATCACAGCGCTCCCAGTGCTTTTCACGATATTACCGCCGGAGACAATATCGTGCCCTGCGGGCAGGGAACTCCAAATTGCACCGGGGGACAACTCGGCTACCGCGCGGCTGCGGGATATGACCTGGCAACGGGACTGGGTTCGGTGGACGCGTACAACCTGGTGACGCAGTGGAACAGCATCCCGGCCATCGGCACCACCACCACGGTGACGGCTAATCCCATCGGCATTTCGGCCAGAGGCAGCACCGTGCTGACGGCCACGGTGAAGGCCGCGAGCGGCAGCATCTCGCCCGTTGGATCGGTCGCGTTCACGGCAGGCGGCACGTTGCTGGGGAGCGCCAACCTCTCCGGCTCCGCTGGCACGGCCACCGCGTCACTGACCGTCAACGCCAGCCAGTTGAACGCTGGAAACAATACCATCACCGCTTCCTATGGCGGGGGCAACGGCTTCATGGCCTCGTCCGGATCCGTGACGGTGAGCGTCAGCGTCCCCACGGTGCCTTCCTACGTGGTTGCCTCGGTGACGCCGAATCCGGTGTTCCAGCAGGCGCCCGATTCGAACGGATACACCTTTTTCTACACGGTGCGGCTGAGTGAAATCGCCGGAACCGCCGCGACCCTCACCGGTTTCACCATCGCCGGCATCGACTACTCCTCTGACATTCCGAGCTGGTTCGGCAGCGCCGGCATACCGGCGAACGGAACCATTTCGGCTTCACTGGGGTCGCTGCCCAGCACCGTTCCGGTCAATTATACATTCGGATTCAGCGGCACGGATGCCAGCGGGGCCGAGTGGACCGAGCAGCTTACCGTTCCTTTCCTCGGCCAGCCATCCTCGGCGTCGATGGCGTTGTCGAGTTTGCCCGCTACCGTGGCGCTGATTCCGGACACCACTCACTGCTCGTCGCCAACCCCCTATTATCAGCAGTTGAATCTGGAAGAGCAGAACGGCTATGAAGTGCAGTTGACCCGCTTCCTGGCCGGCGGCAATGACCTCACCAGCCAAATCCAGCAATGGTTCGGTTCCTCGCGCCTGGCGCCGTTTGGTTCTCTCGCAGCTAACTTTTGCTGGAGTATCCCGCACCCCGAGACTCTCTCCTATGAGGTCGATGGCACGGATGCCGCCGGCAACACGATCGTCGCCACGCTATCCGTTCCCTTTCAAAGCCCGGCTTCCAGCCCCGGCGCGCTGACTGTTTCGAAAAGCTCCGTCACCATGAGCGCCGGCGCCACCGAATCCGCGGCCACCACCGTGAACGTGAATGTGCCTTCCGGGCAGCCGTGGACTGTCTCGGTGTTTCCAGCCAGCCAGAAGTCCGGTTGGCTGGTGGTGTTTCCGCTCTCGGGGACAGGGCCGGCGCCAGTGTACCTGGTGGCCGCGGCCCCCGGACTGGCGAATGGGGCCTACACCACCACGCTGGTCTTTCAATCCGCGAACACCACGCCGCAGTTCGTGACCGTTCCGGTCACATTTACGATTGGCCCCAGTATCGGCGGCGTTGCCCACGGGGCGTCGTATCAGCAAGTATACGCCCCCGGGATGCTGGTGAGCGTCTTTGGCACGAACCTGGCGGCCTCCCAGCAACAGGCATCCACTCTCCCCCTGCCGCTGATCCTGGGAGGAGTTTCGGCAACCGTCAATGGGATTGCCGCGCCTCTCCTCTACGTCTCGCCGACGCAACTGAACATTCAGATTCCCTACGAGACCGCGACCGGCACGGCTCTCCTGGCCATCAGCAGCAACGGGCTCGTGGCTACCTATTCGTTCTCTGTGTCGGCATCGGCTCCGGGGCTGTTTACCCAGAACCAGCAGGGCACTGGGCCGATCACCGCCACCTCCAGCGGCGGTCGGGGACAAGCATTCGCGCTCTACGTCACTGGAGCTGGCGAGGTGTCGCCGCCCATCGCCACCGGGGCGGTGCCTACCGGGACCCAGGTGCCCGTGCCGCTTCTTGCCGTCTCCGTGACGGTCGGCGGCGTTGCGGCGCACTTGGATTACGTGGGCCTCCCCAGTTGGTCGGTGGGAACCCTTCAGATCAACTTCACGGTGCCGTCAAACGCCCCATTGGGCGTGCAACCGGTTGTGGTCACGGTCGGCTCGGCCTCCAGTCCGGCGGCGGCGACGTTTACCGTGTCGCAGTGAAGTTCAGGGTAGGGGCGTCGCGCCCGAGGAACGGCGTTATGATGCAGGAAGATGCGTTCGCCGCGTATCATCCGCATCTTTCTCTTGCTGCCGTGCGCTCTCGTGGCGCAGCCGGACCGCATCACGGTGCCGATTGACGCCCGCCGGACGGTAGTCCTCAGAGGCAACGTCCATCCCATGGCACAGCCGCGGTTCGACCAGGGACCGGTCGAGCCCGCTTTCCGGCTCGGTTATATCACCTTGATGTTGAAGAAAACGGACGCCCAGCAGGCGGCGCTGGAGCAGTTGCTTCAACAGCAGCAAGATCCGGCATCGCCGAACTACCACGACTGGCTCACGCCCGAGCAGTATGCGGATCGCTTTGGCCTGAGCCAGAGTGACCTGGACAAGATCTCCGCCTGGTTGCGGTCCCAAGGCTTCACCGTGGAATACGTGGCGCGCGCCCGCAACTGGGTCGCCTTCAGCGGGACGGCCGCGCAAGTGCGGACAACGTTCCGTACGGAAGTCCATCGCTACCGGGTAGCGGGCGAATCCCACTTCGCCGCCTCGGCCGAGCCTTCCCTTCCCGCATCCCTGGAGCCGGTTGTGGAGGGTCTCCTGGGGCTTGACGACTTCTACCCGAAAGCGCCTCACCGGTTGTGGCCCGCAAATACGGCTGCCGATGGAAGTCACTCCCTGGCCCCGGGCGATCTTGCCACCATTTACGACATCGGCAAATTGTACCAGGCCAACATCGATGGGACGGGGCAAAGGATCGTGGTCGTCGGCCAGAGCGCGGTCAATCCCTTGGACATTCAGGGGTTCCGCACTAAGTACAACTTGCCAAGCCTCAACCTGCAAACGAGAACCTATGGCTCCTCCGACCCCGGAATCACCGATGACCAGTCGGAGGCCGACCTCGACTTGGAGTGGGCCGGCGCGGTCGCTCCGAATGCGGCTCTCATCTACGTCTACGGGCACAACGCGGATAGCGCGGTGTTCTATGCCATGGACAACAACCTGGCCCCGGTCATCAGCGAAAGTTTTGGAGGCTGCGAAGCGCAAGCCTCGTCCTTCGGGTCTTCGTATGAATCGCACGCTAAGCAAGCCAACGCGCAGGGCATCACCTGGCTCGCAGCCTCGGGTGATTCCGGCGCGGCCGGCTGCGACTACACCGGCAACACCGCGACTCAAGGTTTGGCTGTGAGCTTCCCCGCCAGCGTTCCGGAGGTGACTGCCGTCGGCGGGACCGAGTTTAACGAGGGAAGCGCAAGGTATTGGAACAGCTCCAACGGCCTCACTGGAGGCTCCGCCCTATCTTACATTCCCGAAATGGCGTGGAACGACACGTCCCCGAGCAGAGGGCTGCTTGCTACCGGCGGCGGCGCCAGTTTTCTTTACCAGAAGCCCGCCTGGCAGACCGGCCCGGGCGTGCCCAACGACGGCTTCCGCGATGTGCCGGATGTCTCTCTCTCTGCGGGTGTCTACAACGATCCCTACAACGTCTTGTCCGAAGGCGGATGGGATCTCTATGGCGGGACCTCCGCTTCCACGCCGGTGCTCGCCGCCATCGTCACCTTGCTCAATCAATATCTGGTCGCGAAAGGAGTCCAGTCCAAGCCGGGCGTGGGCAATATCAATCCGACGCTGTATAAACTCGCGCAGAGTGCTCCCAATGCTTTTCACGATATCACGGCCGACAACAATATCGTCCCCTGTTGGCAGGGTTCGCCGGATTGCGCCGCGGGTCAGCTCGGCTACAGCGCCGGTCCCGGATATGACCTCACAACCGGCCTGGGTTCCGTGGACGCGTATAACCTGGTCACGCAGTGGAATAGCGGACCAGTCACCTCTACCACGACCACCGTGACAGCCAATCCCGCCAGCGTTACGGCCGGTGCCAGTACGGTGCTGACGGCCGTGGTCATGGCCAACACCGGCAACATCATACCCACCGGATCGGTGACGTTCACGCTGGGCAGCGTATCCCTGGGTATCGTCAATCTCACGGTCTCCGGCGGCGTAGCCACGGCGTCACTTACGGTGTTCGCGAGCCAATTGACCGCCGGCAACAATACCATCGCGGCTTCCTACGCCGCGACCAACGGCTTTCTCTCCTCGTCCGGATGGGTGACGGTCAGCTTGGCTGTTTCGGCAATCGGCACCACCACCACACTGACGGCCACACCCGCCAGCATAGGGGCAAGCGGGAGCACCACGCTCACCGCCACGCTGAAGGCTGACAACAGTGGCACCACTCCCACCGGTTCGGTTGCCTTCAAGCTGGGCGGTACGTCGTTGGGCGCAGCCAGCCTCTCCGGCTCCGGTGGCGCGGCCACCGCATCGCTCTCCGTCAACGGCAGCCAGTTGACCATCGGAAGCAATACCATCACGGCTTGGTACACGGGCAGCGGCGCCCTTCTCCCCTCCTCCAGTTCGGTGACGGTGAATGTCACGGCCCCCGCGGTTACCTTGAAAATGCCGGCGATCACCAACGCGGCCAGCTATGCCCTGGGCGCGGTTTCGCCCGGAGAAAATGTCGTGATCTGGGGAACCAATATCGGGCCGCCCACGCTGACCTATGGCGCCCTCACCGCGGGCGGCACGATGCTGAATACCAGCGCCGGCAAAACGCGCGTGTTGTTTGACGGCGTTCCGGCGCCTATCGTCTACGCTCTCGCCACGCAGACCAGCGTGATTGTGCCCTATGAGGTCGCGGCCGGGCCCACCACCAGGGTCATTGTAGAGTATCAGGGAGCGCAGTCCGACACGCTGAAATTCAACGTGGTGGCGGCGGTGCCCGGGATCTACACTCAAAACCAGCAGGGCTTTGGACTCGGGGCTATTCTGAACCAGGACGGCGTGACGGTCAACGGAACGAACGCACCGGCGCCGAAAGGTTCGATCGTCTCTGTCTACATGACGGGCGAGGGCCAGACGTCACCCCCAGGCGTGACTGGCGCCATCGTTCCGGTCGATGTCCCAGTCCCCTGGAAGAAGCCACAATTGAGGGCGACCGCGACGGTATGCGGTTTCCCGGCTGCCGTGCAATACTACGGCTCGGCGCCCGGCATGGTTTCCGGGATCATGCAGGTCAACCTGCAAATCCCACCCCGCGCCAACCTTCCCTCGGGCCCGGCGCCCATGGTGATTACTCTGACCCACCCGCTAACCGGAGCGAGTTTCAGCACACAGGCCCAGGTGACCGTCTCGGTGCAGTAAGCCCGAACGGGCACGATCCGGGCTTCAGTAGTTGCGTACGGTGATGTACCCCGACGATGGCGTGGTGAAGATTCCCAGGCTGAACACCAACGGATAGGTTCCATCGGCCAGGTTGGGAACACGTATGCTCAGTTGGTACAGCCCGGCGGTCCCGGGTGAAACGCCGGCATACACGATATTGGAAGGGTCCAGGAACGTGCTTCCCAGACGGACCGCCGGGGTGCCGACCACAGTTCCCTGACCACCCGGAAGTTGCCCCGGCGAATAGGAGGGGCTGGTAGCGCCAAACGAAACGCCGTAGATCGTGAGGATGTCTCCCGGCCTGGCCGGCGAGAAGGCGATGCCTGGAACCAGGTCCGGCAAGCCAACCGGATCGCCGGTAGTGGCGTTGACCGCGGCCACCGGCCCCGTCCCGTCGCTGTATTGGGCCCAGTATAGGAACTCAGGCGAGGCCGACTGGCACCAAACTGTCTTCATTGCGCTGCTAAGTTCGTTGGAGGTGCCGCAATTCGTCCTGACTCGGATGTTTGCGAAGCTCTGTTCCGTCGCGTTCGGCACCTGGAAATAGATTCGGTCGGGAGCGACGAAAGTGATGTAAGCCGGCTGGCTATTCACGTCCACACAGACGCCCGCCAGTTGCGTTGGCAGCATGCCGTTCACGATGTCGCCTGGCTGGACCTGCCGCGCGGTGCCGGCCGGGGCGAAATTGGCGCCGGAGATCATTACATACCCGCCGGGCGAGATCTCCTTGACGGGAGGAACACTTCCGCCGCCGCCGGCGACCGCGGTGATGGTGGGAAGCGTCTGTGGCGAAATCGTGAAACTGAGCGTGAACACCAGTTGTCCATTCAGCCTGACCTTTACGGTCCAGACTCCCGGCATCGTCGCCGGGGCTGCGCCGGCAATCTGGAAGGGATTATCGCTAAAGCAATGGTTGCCGGCCGTAGAGACTGCAGGCCAGGAGCCGCTCAGCGGACTGTAGAATTGTCCCGAGGGCGTGTCATACTCGCTGGAGAATACATTCCCCACCACGTCGTTGATGACGAAGAACCAGAGATAAGCCTGTGGGTCTGTGGGTTGAAACACCGACGCCGCAGTTGGCGGATTCGAGGAACTGCAAGATGCCGGAATCGCCAGCGTCATCATGTATTGAGTGACGGTTGTTGGGGGTGGTGGCGAGTTGCCGGCCTGCGTGATGCTGAATGTCTGGTTTCCAATCGTCAATGTCCCCGTTCGTTGTGAAGTGGATGTGTTCGCGCCTATAGACAGTGTCAGCGGGCCATTTCCGCTCCCACTCCCTCCAGATTGAATCGTGATCCACGCGACGTTGGTCGATGCCGTCCATGAACAGCCGGAGCCGGATGTGACTACGACGCTTATCGAAAGGCTGCCGCCGCTGGCCGGCGCCGATGGCGACGCTGGACTTATCGAATAGCTGCAGGGGGTGGGGGAGGTGATGGTGAAGGGGAGCGTGAACAGCGACTGTCCATTCACCTTCACCCTCACGGTCCAGACTCCCGGCATCGTCGCCGGGGTTGCGCCGGCAATCAGGAATGCGGGGTCGGTAAGGCATTTGTTGCCGGCAGTAGTCGATGCAGACCATGAGCCGCTAGCCGCACTGTAGAATTGTCCCGACGGCGTGTAATACTCATCGGAGAAGATATCCCCTACTGAAACACCGGTGACGTAGAACCAGAGATAAGCCTTCGGGTCCGTCGTGGAAAACACCGAGACTGCCGTGGGCGGGGCTGAAAGGTCGCATGTTGTCGGCAGTGCGCGCGTCATCATGTACGACTGGACTTGGTCCGGGTTGACGGGGATAGTGCCCTGCTGGATCGTGAAGGGGAGCGTGAACATCGGTTGTCCATTCAGCGTCACCTTTACGCTCCAAACTCCCGGCTGCGACGCCGGGGTTGCGCCGGCAATCTGGAACGGGGCGTCGGTCAAGCATACACTGCCGGAATTAATCGATGGATTCCAGGCGCCGCTCGGCCCACTGTAGAATTGTCCCGACGGCGTGTAATACGCAGTGGCGAATACATCCCCTATCGAGACGTTGCTGGCGTAGAACCAGAGATAAGCCTGCGCATCCGTGATGTAAAACACCGTGACTGCCGTGGGCGGGGCTGATGAGTCGCATGTCGTCGGCTTCGTTCGTACCATCATGTAGTTCTGGATTTGAGCCATAGCGCCCACCTCCGCCGGATGGGCAACGCTGGCAACCGCCTGCCGCACAGTCCGGAGTTTATCGTCCGGTGCCGAGGCGCACTTTCCTCCCGTCGGACGTGCGGCGCTTGCTCCGCTCAACTGCCCTAGCTCAGTTCCACCGGCAGCCCGCCCGGGCGCATGGTCCAACCAAGCGCCGGCCGCCGCTGCCCCGCTATCTTCCGTGGCTTGCTGGATGGTCTTTGCCACCCGTGGTTCGTTAGCGTCGCCGGCGGCGCATGGGCCGCCCCACAACGCGAAAAGAACGAGCGTAGAAGGTGCGTAGCGTAGTATGTTCATGACAAGCAACGATTATACGCCTTTCGGACCATATTTTCCGAAATCATCCTGGTTATCTGCCGGAGATCGAAACAGGAGGATCTCGGGGCGGTTTGCCGCCGCGTCGCCGGCGGGGCAGCTACAGGTACTTGACGAACAGCACCTCGTTGCCGCGCTGGTTGTAGACCAGCTCATCCACCAGGTTGCGGGTCATGAGGATGCCGAAAC
>OCZT010007558.1_pt1 | contig 10647 bp, 9 predicted proteins | sample 1539031 | NCBI WGS metagenome assembly OCZT01 (sample SAMEA3539308, study PRJEB22396) | soil metagenome | biome: tundra; feature: field; material: soil | place: USA | collected 2010-05 | depth 0.15 m
CGGCGATCTGGTACAGGTACGGCAGCCCGTGCAGGGTGGACCGCAGCACGACCGCAGACAGCGAGACAGGCAGCCCGGCGCCGGTGAACGCCCGCACCCCGGCCACGACCTTGTCGTAGTCCCCGCGGACCTGGGTGAAGGCCGCCCGCGGGCCGTCGAAGCCGATGTTGACGAACGCCACCTTCCCGGCCAGCCGCGATGCCATGGCCACCCCGCGGGTGGCGTTGGTCGGCAGGCCGAGAATGAACTCTGAGTACATGGCCACGATCTCAGGCAGGTCGCGGCGCAGCAGCGGCTCACCGCCGCTGAGGAATACCCGCTGCACTCCGGCCAGGTTCGCCCGGATGACGTCGAGGTCCTCCAGCGTCGGGTCGGGCATCATCAGCGTCTCGGAGCAGAACACGCAGCCGAAGTCGCACCGCTTGGTCACCTGGACGATCACCGACAGCGGGGCGGTGGCCGCCTCGGCCAGCTCGCGCGCATCGTCACCGCCCGCCGCGGTGAAGTGATGCCCGGTGGTAAACGTGACCGGTCCCTCGTTCGGCTTGCCTGATGTCCGGACCGGAAGCTCCGGCACGGGCAGCAGAGGCAGGCCTGGGGTAGCTGGTGGCGTGGTGGTCATGGCGTCCTTTCCCGCCAGCCTGAGTGGATCGGCCTGGCGTGGTTTCCAGCCTGACGGTGCCTGGGCGGCCTTGTCAGTCCCCGCCGCGGGAAGCTGTCGTTCCCACCCGGACACGGCCGTTGACCTGCGCGGCCAGCCACAGACGAGGCGGCGCCTTCCCAGTCCCGCAGCCGGGCACGCTGCGATTCCCGTCATGGGACGCGGACAGGTAGTTACGCTAGAACCAGACCTACTCGCCCGCCCGCCTGCCCGGCCGATCCGGAGGCCTCGCCGATGCCGTACGCCAAGACCAGCCTGCGGCAGGAAAAGCAGCAGCTGCGGGAGAAGATGCGCAAGCTGGGCCTGGACTACCGGGACATCGCCGCCGAGTTCGCCCGCCGCTACCAGCTGCGGCCCCGTGCCGCCTGGCGGGAAGCCTACGGCTGGAGCCTGCGCGATACCGCCAGCCGGATCAACGAGTTCCGCGGCGACACCGGCCTCGATCCTGGCGGGTACGCCGGGATGACCGCGCCGCACCTGTGCGAGCACGAGAACTGGCCCGGCCATGGCGCCAGCCCCTCCGGCCGCCGGCCCACTCCCTACCTGCTCGCCCTGCTCGCCGCCGTCTACGGCTGCGCCGTCACCGACCTAATCGACCTATCCGACCGCGAGCACCTCACCCCGGCCGACCTCCTCATTCTCGATAAATACAGTCCCGGTCGACTGAGCACGAGCCAGACGGCCACATTGGCACCCGCTTCTCCGCCGGCCGGGCCATTCTCAGCGCCCGGGGCGGACGGCGACGGGCAGTCCGCCACTGCCGGGCCGCCGGGGTACCAGGTCATGCCCGCCTCACCAGGAGCGGCATCTGTCACCTACCGTTGGTTCCAGGAGATCGTTTCGAGCGGTTCCCTGGTCGGACGAGAGGTGGAGATGGCCGCGCACGACGGGAGCGAGCGCGCCGAGCAAGCCGAGCAGCGCGACATCGGGGACGCCACCCTGGAGCAGCTGCGCAGTGACGTGATCAGGCTGTCGCACGACTACATGACCGGCGAGTCCTTCCGGTTGTTCCAGGACATGCGGCGGGTCCGGGACCGGATGTACGCGGCGCTTGACCGGCGGCTGTGGCCACGGGACCAGACGGACCTGTACCTGCTGCTGGGCTGCCTGAACTGCCTGATGGCGGCGGCCGCCGATGACCTCGGTCACCCGTACGCGTCCGAGGAGCTGATCCGCGCCGGGTGGGCTTACGCGATCGCGATCGACCACAAGCCGCTCATGGCCAAACTCCGGGCTGATCTCGCCAACGTCGCGTACTGGCACAACCGTCCCAGGCAGGCCCGCGACCTTGCCGGAAGCGGCCTGCGTTACCTGGACGCCGGCCCGAACGCCGCGCAGCTTCACCTCAAGTACGGCCGGGCAGTGGCACGAATGGGCGATGCCGACGAGGCCCGCCACGCGATCGGCCAGGCCCACGACGCCCGCGACCGGCGGAACGAGGATGACCTGCTGGAGTTCGGCGGCGAGTTCGGGTTTTCCCGGGCGAGCCAGTCCTACCTGGCTGGCTCTACCCTTCTGGAGATCCCCGGCGCGGAGCGCGACGCGATCGCCGAGCTCGAACACGCGACGGAGCTGTATGAGGCCGGGCCGGAGGAAGGTGAGGACCACGGCTTCGAGCTGCGCATGCTGGCCCAGATCGAGCTGGCTACGGCCTGGCTGCGGGTGGGGGAACTCGACGCGGCACGGCCGGCGCTCTCGCCCGTGCTAGCCTTGCCCCCCGGTATGCGGATCGACCCGCTCCCACAGCGCCTGGAGACGGTCCGGGCCGAGCTAGCCCGCTCTCGCTACCACGGAGCAGCGCAGGCCAGCGACCTCGCCGCCGAGATCGAGGATTTCTCCCGCGACACCATCGTGGGCACGCTCTCAGCCCTCCCCAGCTAGCTCGCCCGGCCGTGACCTGCCGTCGCTCACCGGGGATAGAAGGGACTGAGGATACGGCGCAGGCGATGCGCGCCGCCATCGGCGTCACCCATGTGCGCCATGGCGCTCAGCAGCTCGCGCACATGAAGGAACGGCATGCGCTCAGCCCACCCCGGCGGGGACGGGTTCAGTTCCTGGTAGACGTCGAAGAAACGGTCCGAGGCCGTCGGCCGCTGGCAGCCTCGCAGCATGGACAGGTCGACCTCGGCCCAGGTGTAGGAGACGGCGGGATCGATAACGGCGATGCGGCCGTCCCGGCTGAGCAGGTTCCCGGACCACAGGTCGCCGTGGGTCAGGACGGCGGGCATCACCGGGACGATCTCCGTCAGCCTGTCGCAGAAGCGTTCCAGGGCGCGCCGGTCGGTGCTGGTGAGCACCTGCTGGACCAGCGGCTCATCCAGGTACCTGAGCACCCGGTGCTCCGCGAAGAACGCATGCCCGTCGGCGGTCCACGGGTTGCGCTGGACAACCCGGCCGAGGTACCCGTCGCTGACCCAGCCGAACGTCTCGTGGACGGTGCCGCGATGCAGCGCGGCCAGGTCGTGCGCGAACGCCTCCCAGGAGGCCTCGCTGTCGTCACGGGGCGCGAGCGCCTCCAGCATCAGCAGCTGGCTGGTGGCCGCGAGGACCGCGGGGGTTTCCACGTGACCGGTGGCGCGCAGCGCGGCCAGGCTGTCGGCCTCGGCCCGGAACAACCCGGCGGGCGCACACGTCACGGTCTTGCCGACCACGCGGGTACCGTCCTGGTAGCCGACCTCCCAGACATCCGCCACGTACCCACCGGACATCCGGCGGACCGAGGCGATGCCGCTGGCCCGTCCCAGCGCGCTCATCTCGGTGAGAAGGCGGTCATGCCCAGCCATCAGCGTCGCCGAGCCCCCTTTGCTCTCGTCACTCAACTATGTCAACCGCGAGCATGAGCCGCGACGATGGCAGCATGCCTGGAGATCCAGGTCCGCTGCAGGCTGCCCGCGAGGACCACGACGCGGTGGTCAAGCTCATCCAGGACCTGGTGCGTATCCCAAGCCGCGGCGGCATCGACCCGTACGATCCGGTGCTGGACTGCATGGCGTCCTGGCTGGCCGGGCACGGCCTGCCTTGCCGCCGGCTGGCCGGGACGGGAGGGATGACGGTCGCGCTGGCCAGCGAAGTCACCGGGAACGGACCCGGGCCCCGGTACGTGCTTGACGCCTGCCTGGATACCGCTCCGTTCGGTGACGAGAACGCCTGGACCTACCCGCCGGCCTCCGGGCAGATCACCAGCGGGTGGCTGCACGGGCGAGGGTCCGCGGACTCCAAGGCCGGGGCGGCCATCTTCGCGCACGTCGCGGCCCGGCTGCAGCGCACGTCGGCCCGCTGGTCAGGCAGCGTTCTGCTGCTGTTCGACGTCGATGAGCACACCGGCGCGTTCGGCGGTGCGAAGGCCTTCTTCGAGCACGCGCCGCCCGGCCGGGTAGACGGGGTGATGATCGGCTATCCCGGCCTGGATCACGTCGTGACCGGCGGCCGGGGAGTGCTCCGCGCCTGCCTGCACGTCCACGGCATCGCCGGGCATTCCGGGGCCAGCAAGACCCTCCCGTCAGCCATCGCCAAGGCGGCCGAGCTGATCTCCCGCCTGGAGAAGACACCGCTCCCAGGACCACCCGGCCCCGGTTTCCCGCTGCCAGCCAAGCTGACCGTCACCGCGATCAGCGGCGGCCAGGGGTATTCGACCGTCCCGGACCTGTGCATGTTCAACGTCGACGTCCGCCTCACGCCGGCGCTGGACGCCCAGGCCGCCGCGGACATGCTGCGGGCTGCCGCTGCGGAGGTGGACGCTGCCTGGCCTGGCACCCAGCCGACTGACGTGGAGGTCACGACCCGCTGGCCAGCGTTCGCGCTCGGGGAGCACGAACCGCTGCGCGCCGCGCTGCTTGCCGGCGCCAGCGCCGCCGGAGTGCTGGTGAGCGCGAAGGTCGCCGGGCCTTCCAACATCGGCAACTACCTCGCCGGGCTCGGCATCCCGGCCACCGCCGGGTTCGGTGTCGAGTACCGCGGACTGCACGGCACCGACGAGCAGATCGCGCTCAGCTCAATACCGCTCGTTCAGGCCACCTACCACCACGCGCTGCTCACCTTGCTGTCCCAGGCCTGAGCCGCGCCATGCCGCTTGCCGCCGGAGCCGGCCGGTAATCGCCGAAGGCCGGGAACACGCCAACGTTATGCCCTGGCTTGATGCAGCTTGCGACCCTCTGTGCCCAGAAACCACTCGTTCCCCCGACAGGGAGTGATGGGGCGGCTACATAGATGCCAGGATCGGCGGCACCATAAACACCGCGATCCGCTCAGAGAGGGCCATGGCCGCCATTCCAGCCGACCCGCGCCGCGCAGGCGTGACTCCAGTCGGCGCTCACAGCTTGCCTGCCGCTGCCGCTCCGCTGACGGACAACGCCGTCCGGTCGGCAACGGTACCCGGACTCAAAATGGCCCCGGTTCCCCGCGCTGAGGAGATCCCTCACCTGGGCAGGACGCGCCGTGCATGAGCGGCGGGCCGCGGGTCTAGCTGGCCGCGGGTACCCAGGTCCGCTGGATGCAGGGCTGGGGGGCACCGGCCTGGTAGCGGATGACCTGTACCTGCTGGCGCACGATGACCGGACGGGCAGGGCGCTGCTGCCGCCGCGTCCGCTGGGCACCGGACTGGCCGGCGCGCTGCTGGCCGAGCTGATGCTGGCCCGCCTGATCGGCCTGCGCTCCGACACCGCCGTGATGATCGCCCATGACGCGCCGACGGCGGCGGGGCGGGGGCACGTGCTGCTGGCGCTGATCGCCGCCGAGCCGGGGCCGCTGCCGGTGCAGGCGTGGCTGGGGTACCTGGGCCAGACCGCGGTCCGGGACGTGGCGGCGCGGCTGGAGCACGCTGGCTACCTGACGCGGGTCCGCAGCCGGATGCCGGGGCGGGGCGGCCGGATGATGCCGGTCAACCCGGACTGGGCGTTCGCGCCGATGACTCGGGTCCGGCCCGCCCTGGACCCGGCCCGCCAGGTCACCGCGTACGCGACGGCCCTGGCCGGGCTGGCGGTCGCGTCCGGGCTGGGGTTCCGCCTGGACCAGTACCAGGTCCAGGCCGGCCGCAACGCGGAGGAGGCCGTCGCGCACCTGCCCCCGGACTTGCGGCAGCTGATCACCCAGACCCAGATCACTGTCTCTTCCGCCGTCCTGTCCCAGCGCACCTGAAAGTCCGACGAGCAACCTGGAGGTTCCTGATGTCCATGCACGCGGCCCCGGCGCGGGGCGGCACGGTGTCCCGGGCGCTGGCCCGGGACAAGCTCGGCGTGCTCGCCGTGCTCGCGTTCATCCTGGCGTCGATCGCGCCGATGACGGTTGCGGCCGGGGTGATCCCGACCGCCTACGCCATCACCGGCCTGGCCGGCATCCCCGCCGCGTTCCTCGTCACCGCCGTGGTGCTGGGGTTGTTCTGCCCGGGGTACGTGGCCATGTCGCGGCGGATCCGGAACGCGGGGGCGTTCTACGCGTTCGCCTCGGCCGGGCTGGGCAGGGTGACCGGGGTGGCCGCCGCGCTGATGGCCCTGCTCGCGTATGAGTCGTTCCAGGTCGCCACGTACGGGGCGCTGGGCCCGGCCGCGCAGGCCGAGGCCGCCGCCCACCTCGGCGTGCACTGGCCCTGGTGGGCCTGGGCGCTGGTCATCTGGGCCGTGGTTACCGTCCTGGGCCTGGCCCGGGTCGAGGTCGCCGGCCGGGTCCTGGCCGTGCTGACCGCCGCCGAGATCGCCATCGTCGTGGTCGAGACCATCTCCGGGCTCGCCTCGCCAGCCGGCGGGCACCTGAACCTCAGCGCGCTGTCCCCCTCGGCGCTGACCGCGTCCGGCGCCGGGACGCTCGGGGTCCTCGCGGTGATCGCCGGGCTGGCATTCGTCGGGTTCGAGCAGTCCCCGGTGCTGGGCGAGGAGATCCGCAACGCGAGACGGACGATTCCCGCCGCCACCTACACCGCGCTGGCCGCGATCGGGGCGCTGTACGCCGCCGCGGCCTGGGCCATGCAGGCCCACGCCGGGCCGGCACACGTGGCCGCCGCTGCGGCGGCCCAGGGGCCGGGCCTGCTGTATGGGCTCAGCTCCAGCGGGGCGCTGGCGCAGGCGGCGCAGGCGCTGTTCATGACCTCGCTGTTCGCCGCCGCCCTGTCGTATCACAACGTGACCTGGCGGTACATGTTCGCCCTGTCCCGCGAGGGCGTCCTACCGGCCGCGCTGTCGCGGACCGGCCGGGCCAGCATCCCCCGGGCCGCCTCGCTCCTGCAGAGCGGCAGCGCCCTGGCGGTCATCGCCGTGTTCGCAGTCGCCGGGTGGCCGGCGATGAACGGGCTGTTCTTCGGCGGCGGCGCCATGGGCGGCCTGGGGGTGATGATCCTGCTCGCCCTGACCTCCGCCGCCGTCATCCGCTACTTCGACATCCACCCCGGCCAAGAAAGCCTCTGGGCGCGGATGGCCGCCCCAGCCCTGTCCGCCCTGCTCCTAGGTACAGCGATCGTGCTGGCCATCTGGCACTTCGGCACCCTGCTGGGGACCGGCCCCGGCAACCCCGCCGCGTGGCTGCTGCCCTCGGCGTTCGGCGCCGCCGCAGTGGCAGGGCTGGGCTGGGGCGCGTTCCTGCGCGCCCACCGCCCGGACGTGTACGCCACCATCGGGCTCGGCGCCCACGCCGCCGCCAGCCACGCCGCTCACGCCAGCGGAAGGACGCTGTCATGACCACACGCGACCAGCAGACCCACAGCGCCGACCATGTGATCGTCCGCGCCGACGAGGCCGACATCGGCGTGCTCGCTCAGGTGATCGCCGAGGCGTTCTTCCCGCTAGCGGTGTGCGGGTGGCTGATCCCCGACGGGACCGCCCGCCGCGCCGCCTTCCCGGCCTACTTCCGGCTCTACGTCGAGCACGCGATCGCCGACGGAATCGTGGAGACGACCCCCGGCCGGGACGCCGCCGCGCTGTGGATCCCCGGGGACGGGCCAGGCGAGCCGCCGGAGGAGTACGCCGGGCAGCTGGCCGCGATCACCGGCCCGCACCTGGGCCGGTTCCTGGCCTTCGACCAGCAGCTCGACCGGCACCACCCGGCCGGGGTCTTCCACGAGCACCTGGCCATCCTCGCGGTCCGCCCGGACCGCCAGGGCCAGGGCACCGGCACCGCGCTGTTGGATGCCCGCCACGCCGACCTTGAGGACCAGGGCATCCCGGCCTACCTGGAGGCGTCGGACGAGCGCACCCGCCGCATCTATCTCGCCCACGGCTACACCGACCGTGGCAGCCCGATCGAATTCGCCCCCGGCGTGCGGATGTACCCCATGTGGCGCCAGCTCCGCCCCCGATAACGGCAGGCCGCAGGGAGAAGGGCCGGCGCATCTGCCAGCCGGACGCGCAGGCTGGCCCCCGGGCCAGCCTGCGGCTGGCGGTCAACGGCAGCGGCACGGGGACCAGCCCGATCCTCGTCCCTGCCGCCAGTGCAGCAGCACAGGACAACGAAGGAACGAGCAGATGATCCCCCACGCGATCAGCAAGACACCGCTGGCCAGCGACCCGGACCAGGCCCAGGCGCAGCTTGAGGAGCTGTCCGCCAAGGACGTCGCGGCCGGGGCACGACTGAGGGCGGTAGCGATAGAGCTGGTCCGCCGCGGCCTGCAGGTCGCCGTGGTCGACTACCTCGATGGCTGGTCCGAACTGGAAGCAACCCTGCCGCAGGCCCCGCACCTGGGCCCGGTCGCCGTGGACCGCGACGCCGCCGGGACCACCTGCCAGCTGGCCTGGGACTGCTGGGCCGACATCACCACCCCCGAAGGGACCGGGCAAGTCGCCGACGCCACCGCCGCGCTGCGGCGCGGCATGGCCGCCTGCCCCTCCCTGGCCGCGCCGTCCGCGCTGACGGCCACCCGCGATCCCGCCCCGGCCAGCACTCCAGAGCCCGGCCAGCCAGCAGGCACCTCGTGACCCGCGCAGCCGCCGGTCACGCCCGGCGCTGCCTGGACCAGGTGCAGGAAGCACTGACCACCCAAGGGGTTCATGGCCGACGAGCCGGCCGGGTTCTGCTGCATGTGCTCGATTAATGGCCTGGATGACGGCATAGCGGCCATGACGGACCTGGCCGGCACCGGGGCGCTGGCCGCCGAGTTGGTCGCCCTGCCGGTGGCCGACCTGGGCCCGGAGCAGGCCGCCCGGCTGGTGCTCGCCCTGCTCGGCGAGGCCGGTGCCCTCATGTCCCTGGTACCCGGGCTGGGTCTGCCGGTGCACGTGGCCGCTGGCCGCATGCTGAAGTCGGCCGGGATGGCCGTGCATGCCGGGCGGTTCCGCTGCTCCGGCTCCCCTCCGGATCTGCGCACCGCGGTCATGGTGATCAGCCCGGTCGCGCGGGCCGACGTGCGGATCAGCGATGACGGCACCGTGCGATGGGAATGCCGCTTCGCCGACCCAGAAGGCGCTCGGGGACTAACCCCAGTACAGGCCGCCGCCGTCGCCGCCCTGGAGTCCTACCGGGGTCCCGGGCCAAGCCAGGCTCACTGCGGCTGGCCCGGCGGGACGAAGGCGCAGTGAGTGAGCTGCCCGGCCCTGCCCGGCACGCCCCGTCCGGCCCTGCCAGCGAGCTGCTGGATGCCGCCCCGGCACGTGCGATCCTGGTCGCGACACGCACCAGGGTCGCCGGCGGAGGCCCGCAGTGAGCGCAGGGTTCGGCGCTTGGCTCCGCCGGCAGCGCGAGCGGCGCGGGTGGTCCCGCCGGGAACTGGCAGGCCGGATAGCCGATGCCGCGGGAAGCGCAGTCACCGCGCCAGTTCCCGCCCTGGAGAGCTACATTTCCCGCTGGGAAGCCGGGACCGTGGCGATCTCAGCCCGCTACAGGCAGCTCCTGGATGCCGTACTCGGACCCGCCGCGAATGTGCCGGTGCCGTGCCCGCCGCCGGAGCTGGCGCCCGGTCCGCGCAAGTGGGTGCGGGCCATGCACGCGATTGAGTCAGACATCGCCGGCGGGGAGTTCAAGCCGGGTGACCGGCTGCCGGTCCGTGCAGCACTAGCGCAGCGGTACGGCCTTACGGCTGACGCGATCATGCGAGCACAAGGTGAGCTGCTCAGCGTCGGCGTCCTGCATAAGGGGCAGGTATACGGGGCGCTCTACGTCAGCCGCGCCAGCGACCGGCAAGCTCCCCGGGCGCCGCTGTCCGCTGCCCCTGGCCCTGCTCATCCGGGCGGATGGGCGGCGGCAGTCCCGCCGGGCAGGGCAGGACCCGGCGGAGGCGGGACCGCGCCGCCAGCGGCCCGCAACCCGCGAGCATACGCACGCCCGGGCGTCCTGACCCCCGAGGTGCACGCCGGTACCAGAACCGGGCCCGGCACGGCGCCCGCCCGCAGCTCCGCTGTGCCAGATGAGCCGCCGCCTGCAGGCGGGCCGCCGGAGTTCCTGCTCGTGAAGGAATGCGCGGCCCAGGCCCGGGTATCACCGCGGACCGTCTACAGCCTGGTCAGGCAAGGACACGTCGAGGCCATCAGGGTAGGACGCGATATCCGCATCTACGCGCATTCCTGGCACGCCTACCTCCAGGCGCCACGGCTTGACCCTCGTCCCTCGCCCTGGTCAGGAGGAGACGGCCAGCGGGACGACCCTTCAGCGAGGGACACCTGTCCTGCAAGGCCCGGGCCTGAGCATGCGGGGGGAGCGCCACCGCTCGTGTTCCGCGCTCCCAGCTGAGCGGGCAGTCCCGGTCCTGATCTCCCACTGCCAAGCCCGCCGGACCAGGCCCGGCCGCCCCGGGCTGTTATGCGCGATCCGATGTGAGCCAGGACGCGCCGGAACGAACGTTCTGCCGCATCCGACCAGCCCATGTACGTTCTTGAGTCGGCTTGCCTGATCAGAAATCAGAACGGGATGCCGTGATGGTGGTGTTACCGGCTGGAGCCGAGGGGCCGTGGTGGCGGTCGCCGCGGTGGTGGCGGGCCACCCGGGGCGGGGCCGGGTTGCCCCGGTGCGGGTGGTTGGCGGCCCGGCCTGGCTGGCTTGGGGAACGACGTGGCGGCAAGCTGCGCGGCGCTGGC
>OCZT010007559.1_pt1 | contig 10647 bp, 8 predicted proteins | sample 1539031 | NCBI WGS metagenome assembly OCZT01 (sample SAMEA3539308, study PRJEB22396) | soil metagenome | biome: tundra; feature: field; material: soil | place: USA | collected 2010-05 | depth 0.15 m
TTATCGCGGTCCGCGGCGCGGCGCCCGGCGACGTGCTCGCCGTTCGCCTGGCATCGCTGCGGCCTGCCGACTGGGGCTGGACCGTCGCGGCCGCCAGGGACACTCCGCTGACCCGGCGCCTCGGGCTGCACGAGGGGCCGCCGTCCTGGCTGCTGTGGGAGATCGACGCGGACGCGGGCACCGCGACGAACAACTACGGCCACACCGTCCGGATCGCGCCGTTCCTCGGCGTCACCGGAGTGGCCTGGGACGAGCCAGGCGAGCACTCGACCATCCCGCCCCGCGCCGTGGGCGGCGGCAACATCGACTGCAAGGAACTGGTGGCCGGCTCGACCCTGTACCTGCCGGTGACCGTGCCCGGCGCGCTGCTCAGCCTCGGCGACGGGCACGCCGCGCAGGGCGACGGCGAGGTGGCGGGCACCGCGATCGAGTGCGGCATGACCACCGAGGTGACGCTGGACCTGATATCGGCCCCGCCGGTGCCGGGCGTGCACGCAGACACTCCGGCTGGCCTGATCACCTTCGGCTTCAGCCCGGACCTGAACGCGGCGATGGGCGACGCGCTCGACGCCATGCTGGGCTGGCTGCAGGGCCGCTACCAGCTGGACAAGGCCGCCGCGCTGGCGGTGGCCAGCCCCGTCGTGGACCTGCGCGTCACCCAGGTGGCGAACCAGGCCTGGGGCGTGCACGCCCTGCTGCCGCACGGCGCCATCCGGTAGGTGATCCGCCGGCTAGCCCGCCGCGGGTACCGGCGGTACGGCCCGCGGCGCCTCCTCGGGGAAATGGCAGGCCACCAGGTGGCGCGGATCGGGCCCGGTCAGCGGCGGTTCCTCGGACGCGCAGATCTCTTGCGCTTTCCAGCAGCGGCTACGGAATCGGCAGCCGGTCGGCTGACTGAGGGGGCCGGGGGCCTCACCGCGCAGCCGGATCCGCCGCCCCGCGCCCGCCCGCGGCTCGGGCACCGGAACCGCGGACAGCAGGGCGTTCGTATAGGGGTGGCGAGGGCTCGCGTACAGGAGGTCGCCGTCGGCGAACTCGATGATCTTGCCGAGGTACATGACCGCCACCCGGTCGGCGATGTGGCGGACCACCGACAGGTCGTGCGCGATGAAGACGTAGGTCAGGCCCTGATCGTCCTGCAGGTCGTCGAGCAGGTTGATGATCTGGGCCTGGATGGACACGTCGAGCGCCGAGACCGGCTCGTCCGCGATGATCAGCCGGGGGCGCAGGGCAATGGCCCGGGCGATGCAGATCCGCTGCCGCTGCCCGCCGGAGAACTCATGCGGATGCCGGTTGTAGTGTTCCGCGCTCAGGCCGACCTGCTCGAGCAGGCCCTGAACCGCCAGCTTGACGCCACCAGGCGGGGTGAGCTTCTGGTAGCGGAACGGGGCGCCGACGATGGTCCCGACGGTATGGCGGGGGTTCAGCGAGGAGAACGGGTCCTGGAAGATCATCTGGATGTCGCGGCTGAGCCTGCCGCCATCCCGGTGCCTGGCCTCGGCAAGGTCGGCGCCGTCGAAGATCATCCGTCCCGCCGTCGGGGACAGGAACCCCGCGATGAGGCGCGCGGTCGTCGATTTGCCGCAGCCGGTCTCCCCGACGATGCCGATCGTCTCGCCGCGGCGCGCCGAGAACGAGATCCCGTCGACGGCCCGGACCTGGCCGACCGCACGCCGCAGCAGCACGCCCCGGGTTACCAGGAAGTGCTTCTCCAGTCCTTCGACGCGCAGCAACTCATCGCCTGCGGGCGCGGCGGCAGGGACGCGGCGGCCAGCGGTGCTCACAGCGACGGTGCCACCTCTTCCAGGAAGATCCGCGATCGCGCGGCGTCGTCGAGGTGACACGCTACCCAGTGGTCCTGCCCGGCATCCCGCAGATCAGGACGAGCGGTGACGCAGAGCCCGGCGGTACTGCCCGCATAGGGGCAGCGCGGATGGAAGGGGCAGCCCGACGGCACGTCGATGAGGCTGGGCGGCGTCCCGGAGATGGCCTCCAGCCTGGCCCGCCGGTCCCGGTCGAGCCTGGTGACGGACTTGAGCAGGCCCCAGGTGTAGGGATGCTGCGGTGACGTGAATACCTGCTCGGTCGTGCCACGCTCGACGACCCGGCCGGCGTACATGACCATTACCTTCTCGGCGACTTCCGCGACCACGCCGAGATCGTGCGTGATCACGATCACCGCGGTTCCCGACTCGGCCTGCAACTCCTTGATCAGGTCCAGTATCTGTGCCTGGACAGTGACGTCCAGCGCGGTGGTCGGCTCGTCGGCGATCAGCAGCGCCGGATCACAGCACAGCGCCATCGCGATCATGGCACGCTGGCGCATGCCGCCGGAGAACTGATGCGGGTAGTCGCGGGCACGCCGTTCCGGCTGCGGGATCTCCACCCGGCGGAGCATCTCGACCGCCCGGTCCCATGCCTGCTTGCGCGATACCGCGTTCTTGGCCCGGTAGGCCTCGGCGATCTGCCAGCCCACCGTGTAGTAGGGATGCAGGGCCGAGAGCGGGTCCTGGTAGATCATCGTCATCGAGCTGCCGCGCAGGCTGCGGATCCGGCGCGGGCCTGCCCCGAGCAGTTCCTCGCCGCGGAACCAGACGCCGCCGCTGACCTGGGTCTCGCGCCGGTTGTGCAGTCCCATGATGGCCAGGCTGGTCACGCTCTTGCCGCTGCCGGACTCCCCCACGATGCCGAGGGTCTGGCCGCGGTCCAGGCCAAAGGACACCCCGTCGACCGCCCGGACCACGCCGTCGGGCGTGGGGAACGAGACGCGAAGGTCGCGGACATCCAGCAGCGCCGGAACGGCCTCGGCGAGCTGGCTTCCGGTCATTGCCTGTCCTCCCGGGTGCTAGCCAGCGACCACATGCGATCATTGACTGCTATGTCGTATGTGAAATACGATATATTACATGGTATCCGCCGCCAAGTGCCTGCCTCGCTCCCGGTCCGCGGCGGGCCGCCCGCTGGCGGGGAGGCGGCGATGACGGCCCGGCAGCCCGCCTGGCCGGTCGCCGATGCGCACAACGACCTGCTCATGCTGGTGCAGCACTTCTCCGCCGACCACGGGTACTTCCGGCGTGCCTGGCTGCCCCAGCTCAGGGCCGGGCAGGTGGGGATCCAGGTTCTCCCCGTCTACGTCGACGAGGTCTGGCTGCCCGAGCTCGCCCTGCGGCAGACGCTCCGGCTGATCGAGACCGCGCTGCGGACAGTCGAGTCATGCGCGGACGCGCTGGCACTGTGCCTGGAGCCCGGTGATGTCGAGCGGGCGCTGGCCAGCGGCCGCATTGCCGTGGTGCTCGCGCTGGAAGGCTGCCCGGCCGTCGGGCCTGACCCTGATCTGCTGCGAACGCTGGCGCGGCTGGGCGTGCGGATGGCGTCGCTGACGCACTTCGGCCGCAACTCCCTGGCCGACGGCAGCGCCGAGGACGCCGTAGGCGGGCGGCTGACCCGGGCCGGCCTCAGCGCGGTGCAGATCATGCAGGAGACCGGGCTGCTGCTGGACGTCTCGCACCTGTCGCTAGCCGGCACCCGGCACGTGCTCGACATCACCGCGGCGCCGGTGCTGGCGACACACTCCTCCTGCCGGGCGGTGCACGAGCATCACCGCAACCTGCCAGACGCCGAGCTGCGGGCCATCGCCGCCACCGGCGGGGTGATCGGCATCAACTTCTTCCCGGCCTTCATCTCCGCGGGGGAGAGCTCAGTCGACGGCGTGCTCGACCATATCGAGCACGCGGTCAGCGTGGCCGGCATCGGGCACGTCGGGCTCGGACCGGACTTCACCAAGGAGATCGCCAGCACGCTGTACGCCGGGAGCCACGTGATCGAGGGCTGTGACCTCGCCGCCGCGGTACCCGGCCTTGAGTCACCGGCGGACCTGCCGGTGCTCGCCGATGCCCTGGCCGGGCGCGGTTTCAGCCCGGCCGATGTCGCGGCGGTGATGGGCGGCAACTTCCGGCGCCTGCTCGATACGGCGATCGGCGGCGGTATCCGGTGACGGCGCCAGTCGCGATCGGCGCGCACGCGCCAGAGCAGGCCATCCGGCCCATCGGCGGCCGGACCCAGTGGCAGCAGCTCGTCCGGAGATTCCGGGCCGACCGATTCGCGATGGCCGGGCTGGCGATGGTGGTCCTGCTGGCCCTGGTCGCGCTGTGCGCCCCGCTGATCGCCAGGATCGCCGGTCACGGGCCGAACCAGCTCTTCCCCGGTCAGCTCAGCCCGAGCCTGGGCTTGCCCACCGGGCCGAGCGGGCGGTTCTTCTTCGGCGTTGACCAGGATGGCAGGGACGTCTTCGTCCGCTGCCTCTACGGGCTGCGGACCTCGCTGATCATCTCGCTGCTGTCGGCGGCGATAGCCACCGCGATCGGCGTCACGGTGGGCATGGCCGCTGGCTACTTCGGCGGCTGGATCGACACCCTGATCTCCCGCTGGGCGGACATCTTCCTCGCGCTGCCCGTGCTGCTTTTCGCGATCAGCATCTCGTCAGTCTGCTCCATTACCGCCAAGGGCTGCCTGGGCGGAACGGTCCAGCCGGGCATCGGGCTGGTCGTGCTCATCCTGGCTCTCTTTACCTGGCCGTACATAGCCCGCATCGTCCGGGGCCAGACCCTTGTCATCCGGGAGCAGGAGTTCGTCAACGCGGCACGCGGCTTCGGCGCGTCCCACGTCAAGACGATGTTCGTGGAGATCCTGCCGAATCTCACCGCTCAGATCATCGTCTACATGACCTTGATCATCCCGAACAACATCCTCTTCGAGGCCGCCCTCAGCTTCCTCGGCGTCGGCGTGCCGCAGACCACGCCATCGCTCGGCCGGATGATCGCCGACGCCACCGCCGGCAACCTCTTCACCTACGCCTGGTGGATGATGCTCTTCCCCGGCGTCCTGCTGCTCCTGGTCACCTACTCCTTCAACATCGTCGGCGACGGCTTCCGCGATGCGGTCAGCGGGTGAGGGCGTAGATGTGGCGTTACATAGTCCGGCGGCTGCTCTGGCTCGTAGTCACCATGCTCGTGGTGACCGGGCTCACCTTCGTCATCTACTTCGTCCTCCCCCCGGTAAGCCCGGCAGTGCTCTTCGCCGGCAAGGAGGCAACTCCCCAGCTGATCGCGATCGTGCAGAAGAATCTCGGCCTGAATCACCCGGTGTGGATCCAGTACCTGCTCTTCCTGAAGCGGCTCGTGCTCGGGGACACGTATGGCTGGCCGGGACTCGGCTTCTCCTACGTTAATCACTCTTCCGTGCTCTCCCTCATCGCCGGGCGCCTCGTCATCACGCTGACCCTCGCTGTCGGCGCCGCTGTCGTCTGGCTGGCGATCGGGATACCGATCGGGATCATCTCGGCGGTGCGGCGGGGTTCGCTCTGGGACCGGATATCGCTCGGCATAGCGCTGTTCTTTGTCTCCGCGCCGGTCTTCTGGCTCGGCCTGGTGTTCCTCTGGCTGTTCTGGTACAAGCTCGGCATCGCGGCCGGGACCGGCTACTACTCTCCGGCCCAGTACGGAGTGCTCACCTGGCTCAACCACATGCTGCTGCCCTGGATCACGCTCGCCTTGCTGTACGCGGGCTGGTACGCGCGGATGACGCGCGGCTCCGTGCTCGACACCCTGAACCAGGACTTCGTGCGGACCGCGCGGGGCAAGGGACTGTCGGAATCACGGGTCCTGGTCCGGCATGTGCTCCGGGCGAGCCTCACCCCGACGCTGACTATGTTCGGCATGGACCTGGCCGCGCTGGTGAGCGGAACCGTGATCGTGGAGGTTGTCTTCAACCTCAACGGCGTTGGCCAGTGGGCCGTTCAGGCCGTTCTCTCTGATGACATCCCGTCAGTTCTGGCAGTCACGCTGGTGGCGGCGCTGGCGGTCATGCTCGCCAATCTGGTCGTGGACGTTCTCTATGTCTACGTCAACCCGCGGATCCGTTATGAGTAGCGCAATGGAAGGAAAGCCATGACCACAGCCGGTTCGCATTCAGTCGGGAGGCGTGGCAGCAGGCGGCGAGGATTCCTGCCGCGGCGCTGGCCCGTGTTCGCGGCCTTCGTCGCGCTGCTACTGCTCGCCGCGGCCTGCAGCAACGGCAACAGCAGCAGCGGCAGCAGCGCCAGCCCTTCGAGCAGCGCCACCACGGCCAAGGTCAGCAGGGGCGGTGTCTACCGGACCGCGGTCAGCAGCATGGGCCTCACCGACAACCTGGATCCGGTGGGCGAGGACCAGATCGGGTTCGCGTTCGCGATCTACGACGCGACGCTGCGGACCCTGGTCGGCTTCCGGCACGTCAACGGCCCGGCCGGGGAACAGCTGGTGCCGGACCTCGCCACCAGCGTGCCCACGCCCACCGACGGCGGGCTGACCTACACCTTCCACCTGAAGTCCGGCATCAAGTTCGCGCCGCCGGTGAACAGGGAAATCACCTCGTACGACATCGCCTACGCCTTCCAGCGGCTGGACGACGCGACGCTCGTGCCTGAATACCCCTACTACTACGACGGGGTCATCCGCGGGCTGACCGGCAAGGCAACCAAGCCGAACACCCATATCTCCGGGATCGACACGCCGAACGCGACGACGATCATCTTCCACCTGACCCAGCCGACCGGGGACTTCCTGAACCGGCTGGCGATGCCGGCCGCCGCGCCAGTGCCGCCGGAAGTCGGCAAGTGCTTCACGCAGCCAGGAACCTACGGCCGGGACCTCATCTCGTCCGGCCCCTACATGATCCAGGGCGCCGGCGCGGTCAGCGTGTCCACGTGCTCGGCGATCAAGCCGATGGCCGGCTTCGACTCGACGACGCACCTCACCCTGGTCCGCAACCCCAACTACGCGGCGTCCACCGACAACACCCGGGCCAACTACCTCAACGGTGTGCAGATCACCGTGGACCCCAACGTGGCGGACATCTTCGCGAAGGTGCAGAAGGGCCAGCTTGACGGCTCCATGATCGACCCGCCGCCTGCCGTCACCACCTTGGCGTACCTGCGGAGCCCGCAGCTGAGCCGTTATTTCCACTCCGACCCGATCAACCAGGTCGAGGACATCACAATGAACCTCGACGTGCCGCCCTTCACCAACGTGCACGTGCGCCAGGCCGTTGCCTGGGTGCTGGACAAGGGCGCCATGCTCCGCGCGCTCGGCGGCACATCGCACTACGACATAGCGACGCACATCATCCCGGACACCCTGCCGGGCGGCCTGCCGCCGTCCTATGACCCGTACAAGACGCCCGGCGAGGCGGGCAGCCTGGCCAAGGCTCAGGCGGAGATGAAGCTTTCGCCCTATGACCCCAAGCACGACGGCAAGTGCGACGTCGCCGTCTGCAAGAACCTGGCGTTCATCAACATCAGCCAGTTCTCCGGAATTGACACCGTCGTGCAGAACGACCTTGCTGAGATCGGCATCCAGATCGTGCCGCGTGACCTGTCGGTGACGACCGCGTTCACCGCCCTGTTCACCATCAAGGACCGGGAGCCGATGTCGGCGCTGGGCGGCGGCTACGCCGACTACACCGGCACCTACAGCTTCGCGCAGCCGAACTTCGGCTCGGCGGCCCTCGGCGGTCCGGTGTCCTGCTGCAACTACTCGCTGGTCGGCCTGACCAAGGCCCAGGCGGCGGCGTACAAGGTGCCCTACCCGGCCGGCGGGATCCCGAGCGTCGACAACGAGATCAATTCCTGCGAGGTGCTGCTCAACGGCCCGGGGCGCAACGCATGCTGGGCGAATCTTGACAAGAACATGATGACCAAGGTCATGGCCTGGGTCCCGTACGTGTGGGGACGCAACATCGTGATCACCGCGCCGGACGTGACGAGGTACGTGATGGACGTGGCGACAAGCTCGATATCCCTGACGCAGATAGCCGTCAATAACCACGCGAGCGTCGGGCCCTAGCGCCAGCACCGCAGGAGTCCTGGTCACCAGGGAAGGCATCCCGTCGCCCACGCAGAGAGGCTTGCGGCAGAGAAGTGAAAATCGACTGGAATACGCGGGTCCCGATGCGGGATGGGACGAGGCTGTCCGCCGACATCTACCAGTCCGGCGATGGGCCGCGGACCACCCTGGTGGCCAGGACTCCCTATAACAAGAACACCGCGGATCATCAGGGCCGGGCGCAGGCCTACGCGAGCAGCGGCTACAACTTCGTCTGGATGGATGTCCGCGGGCGCGGCGACTCCGAGGGGGAATTCGTGCCCTGGCGCAGCGAGGGCCGTGATGGCTACGACACCGTCGAGTGGGTAGCCGCGCAGCCGTGGTGCAACGGCGAGGTGGTCACCTGGGGCCAGTCTTACCTCGGCTGCATCCAGTGGATGACGGCGCTAGAGCAGCCGCCGCACCTGACGGCCATGATCGTCTATGTCGCCCCGTCAGATCCCTTCGAGGACAATCCGACCGGCGTGCACATTCCATGGGAGATCTGCTGGCTGCGCATGCTCGACGGGAAAGTGCTGCAATACGTCGATGGCGTCCACTGGCCTGAGATCGCCTGGCATCTGCCGCTGGTGACCATGGACGCCCGCGCGGGTTTCCGGAGTGAGCACTGGCGCCGGCATCTCGCCCATCCGATCACCGACCGGCAGTTCTGGGATCCGGTGCGCTACCAGCCGCGGATCACCGAGATATCGGTCCCGGTGCTGCACATCACCGGCTGGTACGACGACGTCCAGCGCGGCACGATGACGAACTTCACCCGGCTGACCTCCGCTGAGGCGCCCGATGGCGTGCGCAGGAACCAGTGGCTCATCGTGGGGCCATGGGATCACCGCTGCACGAACACCCGCGGCCAGCAGCTTGGCGCCGTCACTTTCGGGCCGGCCGCGCAGTCCGACCTCCCGGCCCTGGAACGGGAGTGGCTGTCGGCCGTGCTCGGCCGCGGGGGCGATACCCCGCCGCCCGTGCGGATCTTCGTTATGGGCGCGAACACATGGCGGGCGGAGCAGGAATGGCCGCTCGCCGGGACGCAATGGGCGAAGTATTTCCTGGCCAGCGGAGGTGCCGCGAACACCCGGCTGGGGGACGGCGAGCTGCGTCGCGGCCAGCAGCCAGCCGGCGCGCCGCCGCCCGATGTGATCAGTTACGACCCGGCGGACCCAGTGCCGTTCATCAGTGACTTCGCGTCATCGTCACAGATCGGCGGGCCCGACGACTACTCCGCCGTGGAGGAACGCCCCGATGTCCTCGTCTACACTACGGCCCCGCTGGAAAGCGATCTGGAGGTGACCGGGCCGGTACGGCTTCGGCTGCACGCGTCGTCCAGCGCGGTCGACACTGACTTCACCGCCAAGCTCCTCGACGTGCACCCCGGCGGATTCAGCCAGCGGCTCTGCGACGGAATGGTCCGCGCGCGGTTCAGGAATGACTACCCGCATGCCGAGGAACTGCTCGTGCCCGGTGCGGTGGAGCAGTACGAGATCGATATGTGGAGCACCTCGCATGTATTTCCGGCCGGTCACCAGATACGCCTAGAAGTCAGCTCAAGCGCGTTTCCTAAGTACGATCGCAACCTGAACACCGGAGGGTCGCTGGCGACCGGCACCCAGATGACTATCGCCACGAACTCCGTCTGGCACACCAAGGACCATCCATCCCACCTGATCCTGCCCGAGATCCCGGCCGAGCGTGACGCCGGGAGGTGAGGCGGGGCCTCGAACCCGGGCAGGAACGATGACCGACGTCTGCGAAAGGATCCGAGGTGCGCGATAAGGGCCTGGCCGGCCAGGATCTGGTGCGGCCAAGTACCCTCAGCTCCCTGGCCAAGGAATCGATCCGCCTGCGCATCGTCACCGGCGAGATCGCGGCGGGTGAGATCTACTCGGCTCCGGCGCTTGCGGCCGTCCTCGGGGTGTCAGCGACGCCGGTGCGCGAGGCCATGCTCGAGCTAGCCACGGACGGGCTCGTCGAGGTGGTCCCCAACCGGGGGTTCCGGGTCGTTGAGCCGTCCCAGCATGATCTCGACGAGATCTTCCAGCTACGGCTCATGCTCGAGGTGCCCGCCGCCGAGCAGGCTGCCAGCAGGGGCATCACCGCGGCGGATCATGCCCGTTTCCTGGAAATGGCCAAGCTGATCGAGAAGCGGGCGCAGGAAGGCGACATGGTCGGCTTCCTGGCGGCAGACCGCGATTTCCATCTCGGGCTGCTGGGCACCCTGGATAACAGCCGCCTGGTCGAGATCGTCTCGCGGCTGCGCGACCAGGCCAGGCTCTACGGGCTGCCGATGCTCGCGCAGCGCGGCGAACTGCGGGAATCAGCCAGGGAGCACAGGGAACTGCTGGAGGCGATCTGCCGCCAGGACACCGTGGCGGTAGCAGCCGTGGCGACTCATCACCTCGAGCACACTCGCGGTATCTGGGCCGGCATCGCCGAGACGGCCGGTCAGTGAGTATCCACGAGGCGCCGCAGCTCGCGTCGGAGTTCCCGGCCCCCATCGGGGCCAGCCTGCTGCGCAGGCTGGTGCCGATGCCGGACGCTATCGAGGCGAGCCGGCGCGCGTTCACCGCCGCATCGCGGGGCGAGATCACCGGACCGCTGCGTTCATCCCTGTCCCGGCAGCGAGTCCTGATCATGCCGGCCGAGCATTCCTCGGGCAGCGGGCTGATCAAGATCATTAGCAGATCGGAAGAGCGTCGTGTAGGGAAAGAGTGTAGATCTCGGTGGTCGCCGT
>OCZT010007560.1_pt1 | contig 10646 bp, 18 predicted proteins | sample 1539031 | NCBI WGS metagenome assembly OCZT01 (sample SAMEA3539308, study PRJEB22396) | soil metagenome | biome: tundra; feature: field; material: soil | place: USA | collected 2010-05 | depth 0.15 m
GGGGGCAGGAGCCTGGCTGACGCCAGGCTATACCACGCTGTCGCGTGGCTGTCAAGAGACTAGCGCTGTCCTGTTAGGTTCCCGTGTTGTCCGGGACACGCCGCGGCTACGCCACGAAATGCGCTAGCGGGTTCGCTAGTGTGCTTGACATGCCGGGTTCCAAGATTCTCTACATCCGCGTGTCGGATGAACTTCACACTGTCGTCTCCGCTTACGCGGATCACAAGGCGCTCACCCTGACCGGTGCAGTGAAGGAGCTCCTCCAGCTGGGTGTCACAGGTGACTCTCTCGGCTGGCGCCTGGTAACTAACCTCGAGCGAAGGACAGACCAATGACCACCATGATGATTGACACGATCGGCGCCGATGTCGGCAACATCCCAGGGGCCACCAAGAAGGTGGCCGGCTACGTCACGGGCACCGGCTACGTGCCCTGGTCTGCCGCTGATTGGGCGCGGTTCGCCCACAGCGGCCAAGTCCGTATCGACCAGTCCCCTGGCGCCGTCGATCCTCTGGGCAGTGACGCGCTCGATGTTGAGAACGGTGCCAGTCCCCCGCAGGCGGCCGTGGACTGGCTGAAGGCCCGGATCGCTGCCCACCTGCCCCCCGGGACGGCCTACGGCTCCGGGGGTGCCTTGGCGGCTGTGCAGGCCGCCCTGAACGCTGCGGGTGGTCCCAGCTGGTGGTCTGGGCATCTGCAGTACTGGCTGGCTGACTGGAACCTGAACGAAGCCCAGGCATCGACTCTGCTCGGCACCACCAAGTACGGGGCCGAGATCGCCGCGGTGCAGTGGGCCAGCCCCTCGAGCAACCCGAACACGCTCTGCCCGGGATCCACGATGACGCTGAAGCAGGCCAACGTGGATCTGTCCGTCACCCTTGACGACTGGCACGCCTACACCCCGCCGGTCCCTCCACCGACTCCCCCGGCGCCCCCCACACCGCCGGCACCGCCAATCCCCCTACCGTGGATTGGGTACAACTTTTGGCAAGGCCACACTAACGACTTCCTGACCAAGCTCCTGCAGATCAGGCTGTCGATCCCGTCGGACGGTGTGTGGGGGCCTGTCACCCAGTCGGCCCTGCTGGCCTTCCAGTCTGGTCACCACTTGACCGCTGATGGCGTCGTTGGCGCCCTCACGTGGGGTGCGATGTTCCCGTGAGCAACCTCATCGCGGTCCTGGTGGTGCAGATCCCGGTCTTTGTCGCGGCTGTCGTGGCCATCTGGAGAGCCGTCGTGGCTGAGCAGGCCCTGACCGCGCACACCGCGCGGATGACCACCTCCACCCCGTTCCTTCCCTCCGAGCTCGACATGATCGGGCACGCCGCCCGCTCGATGGCCAAGGACTACCTGCAGACCGTCGACGAACAGAACAAAGGCCAGGTGGCCCCTCAGGCCTCTATGGGCCTCACCCCAGGAGGGCCGCCCGCGTGAAGATACTCATTCATTCCAATGGCCCGATGGTCCCGTCCGGCTACGGCCGACAGACGAAGCTGCTGCTGTCACAGCTGAGTTCGCTCGGCCATGAGGTGGCCGTGTCCGCGTTTCACGGGCTGAGCGGTTCGGCGATCCGCTGGGAGGGGCACACGATTCTGCCGGCGGGCAGGGAGCCGTACGGGACCGATGTCCTGGTCCCGCACGCGTTGACGTGGGGAGCGGATCTGGTTTTGACGCTGATGGACTTCTGGAAGCTGGCGCCGATCGCGGGCGAGCTCGCGCACCTGAACGTGGCGGCGTGGCTGCCGATCGACTGCAACCCTTTGGGCAAGGCCGACCAGTTTGTGTTGGAGCGGTCCAAGGCTCACCCGATCGCGATGAGCCAGTTCGGTGCCCGCCAGCTGACCGGCGCCGGCATGGTCCCGGCGTTCGTGCCGCACTCGGTGGACACGAACATTTTCAAGCCGCCGGCGGACCGGGACGAGCTGCGCCGTGAGATCGGCGTCGATGACCGTTTCGTTATCGGGATCTGTGCGGCCAACAGTGACGCGTTGCGTAAGGCGTGGCCTGAGCAGTTCGCGGCGTTCGCCAAGATCCACAAGGCCCACCCGGAGACACTACTGATGGTGCATTCCCAGGCGCACAACCCGGCCGGGTTCAACCTGGCCCAGCTCGCCGACGACATGGGCATCTCCGATGCGGTGATGATGAGTGAGGAGTACGCGCAGAACGCGGGCCTGATGCCCGACGAGATGATGGCCGCCTGGTTCGGGGCGTTGGACGTGTTAAGCAGCTGCTCGTACGCGGAGGCCTTCGGGGTGCCACTGATCGAGGCGCAGGCCTGCGGGACACCCGTGATCGCCACCGCGGGCAGTGCGATGAGCGAGAACAGCGGGCGCGGGCAGGCGGTGCATGGGAGTAAGTTCTGGAACCCGGTGCACCGCGCCTGGTGGACGCGCCCGAACGTCGACGACATCGTGAAGGCGTACTACAAGGCGTACCGGGCCAGTGACGCCCACGCGTCCCTGGCCAGGACCGAGGCCTTCGCGTTCGCTCAAGGCTTCGACTCCCAGGTGGTCGCGCTCGAGTACTGGGGGCCGCTGCTGGAACGCGCAGAGCCCGAGCCCTCATCTGAGGTGCCGGAAGAGGAAGACGTCTTCTGATGAGACTCAACGTCGGGGCTGGCAGCAGGCCGGTGATCGAGCCGGGCTGGATCAACGTTGACCGGGTGAGGCTGCACGGCATCGACGTGGTGCACGATCTGGATGTGGGGCCGTGGCCGTTCGAGGACGGCTCCTCCGAGCAGATCGAGGCCAAGGACGTGTTCGAGCACGTCGGCGATCCGATCCTGTTCATGACCGAGTGCTACCGGATCCTGCGTCCTCACGGTGTGCTGCACATCAGGACACCGCACTTCACCTGCCTGGACGCCTTCACCGATCCGACGCATCGGCGGTTCTGCACCGAGCACACGTTCGACTACTGGATCCCGGAGACGATCCTGTACCGGGAGCACAACGCCGCCTATGGCCGGGCTGAGTTCTACCTGGGCAAGCTGGTTGTCGACAACGGGACCATTGATGTTCGGCTGGTCCGGCCTGAGTCCTGACAGCACACTGCCCCCGGGAGTTCCAAGACCGGGGGCAGCTCTGCGGTTAAGCCATCAGGTTACGGCGTCCACGTCCGAAGTTCAATGGCGTGGATCTGGCCGGGTTCGATGGACTCTACTTTCCCTGTTGCTTGAAGCCATGCGGCCAGGGCCTCGGTGAAGTTCCCGTCCTTGGCTGCGAGCTGGTCTCCGAACGCCTGGTCCAGATCGGTGCGGATCTCCTTGTCACCGGATCCGGTCTTGCCGGTCTTCTTGTAACCTCCCCTGACGGCGGGAGAGACGCTGATCGACACTCCGGCCAGGCGTCCCTTGCTGGTGGCGTCCTCGAGCTTGCCGCTCAGTCCCTTGGCGCCGGAACGGGTGGCTTGGCGTTTTGTGGTACTGACTCCCCACTGTTTGCCGACGCCGCGGCTGGTGGGCTGACGAACCCTCGCAGGGGTGGCGGCCCGGCCTTTGCCGACCATGCGCCGTGCGGGTTGGGCGATCGGGTGGGCTGGGGCCCCGGCGGCCTGTGACTTGAGTTCCTGTTCGGCGTGGGCCAGCGACGTCGTGTAGGACCGGCCGTAGTTCGGCCCGCGCTTGCCGGACGCGATCTGGCTGATAGCCGAGGAGTCACGGCCGAGCGCGCGGCCGATCGCGGCGAAGCTGTGGCCATGCTCGTGCATGCGCAGCACCAGGGCTTGGGCGGCCGAACCGTTGACTGGCATTACGTGTCCCCTCCGAAGATGAGAGTTCCCCACGAGTCTTTGATAGGAACAGGTTCGGGGAATATGCGGGTACTGATTGAAGCAAGCCGTTCAGTTGGGATCCAGATCAGTTGCCTTGAGGATGGGTTGGAGAGTTCGAGCTCAACAATGACGACCCACCCAGGCTGGAAAGCCATGAGCATGCCACCTTGACGCCAGGGATTAGGTGGACGAATCTCCAGTTCACCCCTGTACCAGATCCAGTCCTTGGGGTTCATCAGCGCTCGCTTTCGTCGCGCAGCCGGAAGAGTTCGGTGTTATCCAGTGGCCAGGGCCGGACGGTGTTGATCCGGCCTTTGACGCGGAACCGGCCTATCTTCCCGTCGTCGGGCCAACCGGGGTCACTGTTGAGGTAGATGGCATCTGTCCTGAATGCGATCACCTCGTCGCGTGGGACGTGCAGCGCGCCGGTGCGGGTTCCGTCCGGGCCGGGTGCGTCCAGGAGCCGGACGCGGGCCCTGGCCCAGATGCACGCGGCCCATTCGGGGTGTGCCTGGTTGAGTGTCCACGCGGACTGTTCTTGTGGTTCTTCCCAGACCAGCTCGTCGCCGACGATGGTGACCTGGGCGTTGGCGGGCACCTGGTCCTCGTCGGCCAGTGGGACGGACTTGGAGATCATGTGGGTGCGGGTGGCGAACGCCCCTACGGCGTGCAGGAGCATCGCCCTGGCGCCCCTGGCGGCGACGGGCTCGCTGGCTCCCAGGACGGTGTGGATGTCTTTGAGCTTGCGTGCCCAGACGTCCAGGGGTTTGCCTTCGGCCCAGGTGAAGCCCTCGAGTAATTCAATACTCCACCCGTTCTGGTGGGCCAGGGAGACTTCGCAGGCGTCGGCCCAGGTGGTGGCCTCGGTGCCGGGCTCGGATGGGTAGGACCAGCCGCCGGCCGCGTTCTTGACGGGCAGGATCCCGACGTGGACCCAGGAGTCCGGAATCCGGAATCTGACCAGCCACCGGCCGCGGCTCTTCAGCAGGACGTGGATCGCCTCGTCGTACACCTTCTCTTTGCTCTTGGGCAGCCAGTGGTGGGGCTCGCCTACGGGCATGCCCCAGGTGAGTGCTGCGTAGGCGAACCGGGCGTCCAGGTAGGTGAACTGGTCAACTGAGTCGACGCCGCCCTCCGGCTCGAAGAGCTCCATGCGGCCCTGCCCGGAGGTGGAGGCGATGAGCTCGCGCAGCTGCGTGCCCATGACGGGCCAGCCTTTGCCTACGGGGATGGTTCGGCGCCAGAGGTCACGGCCGGTGGTCGCCGGGGTCGACAGGAGTCCGGCGCCGGAGAAGGCACCGGCAACCTTGCGGCGCAGCACCTGCCAGGCCGCCTGGCCGCTCAGGGCGTCGACGTCGGGGCCGAACCACGATGAGCCGAACAGGATCTCGACATCGCGGCTGTCGAAGGTAAACCGGAAGCACGGCGAGTCGACGTCCTTGACGTAGTGGCCCTTGACCGAGATCGCCCAATCGCCGTGGAAGAGCGGCTGAAGGCCCCAGGAGCGCACCCGCTCGGCGTTGTTCGAGCCCGGGCCCTGCGGTGGTGGCCCGCAGAGGAACACCCGATCGACATCGCCAGGGATCCCTCCCAGCACATCGGCGGCCATGTCGCCGGACAGGTGGAAGCGGCGGCCGTCGTCGGTGATGCCCCGGAGCTCTTCGAGGTCTACCCAGGCGCCCATCCTGCGGGCGTGTGGTTCGCGGGTGGTCCGGGACGCGTACTGGCTGAGCAGTGGTGCCTCTGCTGGGAATTGAGGGGCCGGGGCGACCGGTGGCTCTTCCTCTTTCTTCTCCTCGAATGGTGCGAGCTGGCGGACGCGGCTGTCGCTGACACCGGCCGCGTCTGCGAGCAGCAGTGTGCTGATGCCGAGCTCGCGGCCTTGGCTGAAGAGCTCGGTTCGGGTGGTGAACACCGAGTCGAACCGGCGCAGATCACGGCGTGTCATCTGCAGGGCGACCAGGATCCGTTGCATCTCTTCCGCGCGTTGCTCGCTCACGACTTCCCCCTTCCCGGAAGGTTGTCGTCTGTGTCGCGGTTGTATCCGGGCTCGCCAGGTCTCAGGCCGCCGCCTGACCAGTGACGGTAGGCCCAATCCTCATAGAGATCCGGAAACGTCGGTTTGATCTTGTCGGCATAGCCGATTTGGCAGACGGCCATGATGAGTGTTTCGAAGTCAAGATGGCTGGTCCTCACCAGGTCTTGGGCGTCCTGGTAGTTCCGCAGGGTCATTTCGCTTTCCTCTTTCCTGTCTTGGTGTGTGGTCCGTTGGCGCATTCGGTGACGATGCCGCGTCCTTTGCGAGTGAGCATGCTTCCGCAGACGCGGCAGCGGCCCCAGGCGGTGGTCACTGCTCGGCCTGGTGGAGCTTGAAGACGTCCATGGCGCGGATGTCGAGGATGTGGGCGGTGTGGGCGTCCAGGGCGGTGAGCCGGTCGACGCCGTAGAACAGCTCTCCGCACCAGCACGCCACGCGGGCGGCCTGGAGGGCTGGTCTGAGCTGGTTGACGGTGCAGCGTTTTACGTCGTGTGCGTGACGGATGAGTTTCATGCCACCTACGTTAGACCATTAACGGCGGTTGTGGGTCGGGGTTTGGCGGGAATCTTTGGGCGTTTCTGGTTCGGATCTACATCCGAACGTGTAGTTTGGGCTCATGACAGACCAGCCCTTCTCAGAGCTTCCCGTGCCTGACTCCGCGGGATCCGCGCCCACCTCTTCCCCCCCGGTGGGGGTGGGCGTGCCCGCCGGTCCGAGCGACGGGCTGAGCCCTGACCTGATGGCCCCCGATGATGTGGCGCCGTTCGGGTACATGATCGACAAGCTGACTGGTGCCCGTCGCCCGAAGCGCAGCAACGGGCGGCCGTTCGGTTCACCCAGCAGGCAGACGTTGAAGTCGGGAACGTCCCCGTCTGTGGATGAGCTGAAGGCGACGGCCCGCGACGAGGACGTCGACGACGTGAAGCCGGGGAAGCCGCGGCGCTCCTGGGGCAGCGACCGTCCGCCGAAGCCGCCGGAGCCGGTGCCGCCGTTTCGGGCGGGCCCGATCGCCAAGGGCGTCAACCGGCTGTACGCCAGGACCGCGAAGATCGTCATGGTCATGGACCCGGAGGTGGGCGCGGCGATCGCCTCGACCACCCGCAAGGACTCCGACGATGACGTGACCGTTGGTGAGGCGTGGGAGGAGCTCGCGAAGATCAACCCGCGGATCCGGGCGCTCCTGTTGAAGCTGATCGCGGGCGGTGTGTACGGGCAGCTGTTCATGTGTCACGCGCCGATCTTCCTGGCGGTCATCATGAAGGACGGCATCAGGGAGCGGATCCCCATGCTGCGTCTGGTGGACGCGTTCCTGAGTAACGAGGACGACGGGGCCGGTGGTGAGCAGCCTCTGGACGTGTCCGCGATGCTCGGGGGCCTGTCCCCGGAGGACGCCGCGCAGATGGCGGCGATGGCCCAGCAGATGATGGGCCAGATGGCGTCGGGCGTGCCTCGTAGCCAGAGCGGGCCACGAGTCGCATGAGTCTTGGGTACAACCAGGCCCTGCGGGAGCTGCCACCGGACGACATGGCCCCGGTGGTCGCGTGGGACGACTTCCTCACATACGTGTTCGACTGGAAACAGAATCAGCACGTCGGCCTTATCGGTCCTACCGACTCGGGAAAGAGCACGCTTTCTTTCTCTATTCTTCCGATGCGTAAGTACGTCACATTCTTTGCGACCAAACCGCGTGACGCGACACTGGATGTGTTCGCGGCCAAGGGTGGGTACAAGAAGATCACGTCCTGGCCGCCGAAGTCCCGGCTGGGTCGGGTGGTGTCTGCGGAGGCGATGCCGCGCCGGTTGCTGTGGCCGGACGCCAGGAGCCTGGACGCCGGGCCGAAGCAGGCCGAGGTGTTCCGACGTGCGTTCAAGGACATCTACGGCTCAGGGGGGTGGTGTGTGGTCTGGGACGAGTTCTGGATGATGACCTCGATGCTGGGCCTGACGGACGAGGCCCGGATCCTGTTGCAGCAGGCCCGTTCGATGGACATCAGCTTCGTGATGGGCGCGCAGCGGCCGTCAAGGATTCCTCTGGAGATCTTCGATCAGAGCAGCCATCTGTTCTTCTGGCGTGACAATGATGAGGTGAACCTCAAACGCATCGGTGGCATCGGGTGGCTGAGCTCGGGCCCGATCCGGGCGTTCGTCGCCAGCCTTGAGCCCTACCAGGTGTTGTACATCGACACGCGCAAGGGGTTCATGTACCGCACCACCGCACCGGAGCTACCCCAACTGAAAGGCAAGTCATGACCGTCATCATCCCTGAGACCCCTGCCGACGAGGGCAGCGAGCATGAGGCCGCTGTGGCCGAGGGCGCGGCCGCCGTCCACGAGGAGAACGCGCAGGAGCACGCGTCCGATGCGGACGTCGCGGCCGACGCTGCGGCGGTCGCCGCCCAGCTCGCGCTCGAGGCGGCTGAGCAGGCGACGTCCCAGGCTGCCGCGGCCTCCTCGGCCGCGGCCGGCGCCGACACGGCGATGTCTGGGGTGCTCAGTGCTTTACAAGCGCAGAGCGCGGCCATAGCATCCCTGGTAGAAGAGCTTCGCGCCGGCCGCGAGCAGTCATCTGCCCCGGTCGTTGAGGAGATCAAGAAGACCCCTGACAAGGCGCCCGCCAAGAAGGGGCACTGGTACTACTGAGGATTGAGGGATGAGCATGCATGTCGGACTCGTCGAGTTTCTGACCTTCGCGCTGTACTACATCATCCTGAAGGGCGTCCTTCAGCTCATCAACATCGAGGCCAGGCGCAACGGGCAGACCGTGCCCGCCGGCGTCTCCGGTCTCTTCTCCTGAACAGGGGTTAGGTAAAATGGCAGCAGGAACGAGCACCCCAACCACTGGCGTGGCAGGAGCCACCACCGCAGGTGCCCCGGCAGGGGCTGCGGGTGCACCTGTCGCGCAGGTGGTCCCCTTCGTGCGAGGGTCCGGGAAGGGGAAGTACAAGTTCTTCTCCAAGTCCGGCCTGACGCTGACCACGACCACCCAGGACCTGGGCCCGATCGACATCAAGGCCTACGACTACATGCGCGCCCTGCTGGTCACGCTGACCAGCACCGCCAACGGTGGGGCGACCGGCACCGCGCAGGCCGACGGGCCGTTCAACATGTTCACGAACTGCTCGGTCAAGCAGCCCAACGGCCAGACCATGTACCAGACATCGTCCGGGTACCATGCGGCGTTGATCCAGAAGTACGGGATCAACCGGGGGAACAACGACCCCCGCGGCGACCCGAACTTCGCGGTCACCGGCAGCTCTGCGACGTTCGCGTTCCGGATCCCGTTCGAGATCGACCTCAGGGACGCCCTGGGTGCACTGCCGAACAAGGACGCCGCCGCCCCGTTCGCGTTGGAGCTGACGCTGAACACCCTGGCGAACGCGTTCGGTTCCGGGCAGGGCACGTCCCCGACGTTCACCGTGGAGGTGTGGCTGGAGGCCTACGACCAGCCGCCGACCGCCCTGAACGGTCAGCCCGTCCAGACGACGCCGCCGAACCTGAACACGTTGCAGCGCTGGACCGAGCAGAACATCACCATGTCCACCGGGCAGTACGACGCCAGGGTCCGCAAGCTCGGCAACTACCTGCGGCTGCTGATCCCGATCATGAAGAACTCCTCCAACGCCCGGATCGTGACCAACGGCTGGTCCGATCCGGCGCAGATCGTCCTGGACGAGGATGTCAAGGACAACATCAGCCAGGCCGATTGGGCCCGCCGGATCTGGGAGGTCTACGGGTACGGCGCCGTGGACCCGGGCACCGCGGCCACGCTGGGCACCGCGTCCACTGGTGTGTGCTTCATCGACTCGGCCGGCGGCCAGGACACCGGCGTGTACCCGATCAACTACTTCACCGACGGGCGGGACATCACCGAGAACGTGAACTTCTACCTGCCGACCATCGAGTCCGAGGACTACCTGCTGCGCGGCAGCTGGGGGTCGGCGGTCTCCAAGCTCGTCACGCTCGTGTGCGAGGTCCTTCCACAAGGCGACATCTTCTCCTGAGAAAGGACTTCAACCATGGCAATCGGTGCAAGGGACCCCAACACTTCTGCCCCGGCGGGCACACCCATCAGCAAGGGGTTCGCGCTGACCATCCTGGCGGCCCTGCTGCTGCTGGTGTTGCTCCGTAAGGTGTTCGGTTCGATCAGGGTGGAGGTAGGTGCAACATGAGCAACGTTTTCACTCTTGAGACGATCATCGCGTTCATCCTTGGTGTGCTGCTCAGCGCAATGGTCAAGGGGTTCGCGTCCAAGGCCAAGACCAAGATCGGGGGCTGAGGTATGCATGTCAACGATGTGTTCGACATCTTCGGCGGCATCTTGACGATCGCCCTGGTGGCGGTGTTCTTGACCAAGCCGAACACGGCCGCTGATGTGAACGCGGTGGGTAACCAGTTCACTGGCGCGCTGAAGACTGCCGAAGCCGGCTGATCTGTGGCTGGGCTGATCGCCGCGCTGTTCGGCGGCAAGACGGTTGCGCCCGACCCCAGCCCGGACCCTGGGGTGGGTGGGTACACGATGCCGACCGGCCCGACGGGCGCGTCGGGGTTCCCGGGGTCCACGTCCCTGACCAGGACGATGGGGGGCAACAACCCGAGGCAGGCGAAGATCCGCGCCGACAGCGACAGCGGCTTCGAGCAGGCGCTCGGGACCACAGTCCAGGTCCGTCAGGCGTCCGCGCGTGGCGATAACCACCGCCGGGGTGACAACCCGCGGGCGACGCCGCCGGTGGTGACCGCCCAGACGCTGATCGGTCAGCAGATGCAGAACAACAACGGCGCGGCTGAGTTCTGCATAGATCGGAAGAGCACACGTCTGAACTCCAGTCACGCCAATA
>OCZT010007561.1_pt1 | contig 10644 bp, 5 predicted proteins | sample 1539031 | NCBI WGS metagenome assembly OCZT01 (sample SAMEA3539308, study PRJEB22396) | soil metagenome | biome: tundra; feature: field; material: soil | place: USA | collected 2010-05 | depth 0.15 m
TTTTTATCGATGCACGTAACCTTGGCTTTCTGGTAAACCGGCGCAATCGCGATCTAAGCGGAGAAGATATACAGAAAATATCCGGCACCTACCACAACTGGCGAAGCAAAGAAAATTCCTATGAAGATATCCCCGGCTTCTGTAAATCAGCCACCATAGATGAAGTAAAAAAACTTAACTACGTCCTTACACCCGGCAGATACGTTGGCTTACCCGATGATGAAGATGATTTTAACTTTGCAGAACGCTTCACCTCCCTAAAAGCCGAACTCGAAAACCAACTCGCCGAAGAATCCCAATTGAATAAAACCATCCTGACTAATCTTTCCAAAATCCAAATGCCTGATACCAAATGAGTGAATGGAAAGAAACGGAATATGGACAGATACCAATTGAGTGGGATTCCATGAAAATTGAGGAGTTAAAGGCAAAAAGAAAGTATGCAATATCGATGGGTCCGTTCGGTTCTAATATTAAGGCCGATAATTTTGTTTCTATTGGTGTGCCTATAATAAGAGGTACTAATTTTAATCATGATAGGTACATAGGTGGGGAATTCGTTTATTTGAATGAAGAAAAAGCAAATGAACTTATTAGTAGTAATTGTAAAGCTGGTGATTTAGTCTTTACTCATCGTGGTACTATTGGCCAAGTTTGTCTAATCCCCACTGGAAAGTATGATAGATATGTTATATCTCAGTCAGGAATGAAACTTAGTTTAGATGAAACAATAATTGATAATGAATTCTTATTCTATTTCTTTAAATCGAAATATGGTCAGTACCAACTGCTTAAAAATGAAGCTCAAGTTGGTGTCCCATCAATAAGCAATCCCTTAACAACGCTAAAATCTATAAAAGTACCTGTTCCACCACTTCCTGAACAACAGGCTATTGCCTCCGTTCTTAGCAGTTTAGATAATAAATTAGATTTACTCCATCGCCAAAACAAAACCTTAGAACAATTAGCCGAAACCCTCTTCCGACAATGGTTTATTGAAGAAGCAGATCCTAGCTGGGATGAAAAGAATTTGGATGAATTGGTTGAATTCAATCCAAGAGAGAAAATAGATTTTCAAAAAGATTATACTTTTTATGAGATGAAATGTTTGTCAAATGATTCTATGTCTATTTCTGATGGTGTAAAAAGACTAGTCCCATCAGCAACTAGTTATAGAAATGGTGACACGTTACTTGCTAAGATAACTCCTTGCCTAGAGAATGGTAAAATCGGTTTTGTAATGCATTTGGATACTAAGGAGATAGGAAGGGGATCAACAGAATTTATTGTCATGAGAAATAAAGAAAAGATAAGTCCTTATTGGATTTATTGTCTTGCACGAAGCCAAGATTTTAGAGATATAGCAATATTATCAATGTCGGGAACATCAGGAAGACAAAGAGTGCAAGTGGATGTATTAAAGGATTATAAAGTTCAAGTTAATCATGATGTGATGAATAACTTTCATAAAACAGTGCATCCTTATTTCGATAAAATTAAAGTAAATCAAATCCAAATCCGGACCCTAACACAATTCCGGGATACACTTCTCCCCAAATTGATGGGTGGAGAATTTAGAGTAGATCAAAATGAATGAAATTCCCCCAATTCCTGAAGTTCCGTTAGAAATATTCGAAGCTGTTAAACGTGATAAATTGGCAATATTCATGGGAGCCGGTGTATCTAGATTAGTCGGTTGTTTAGGATGGGATGAATTAGCAAATAAATTAGTAGATAGATGTTTTAAAGAACTTAAAAATGGAAGTAATCAAAAATTAATTACATTTAAAGAAAAGGAAACATTACTTTCTTTAGGGAATCAAAGGAAAATAATTACTATATGTCATAAATTACTTGTGAAAGAAAGTAAAGAACAAGTATTCTATGAGGAAATGGAAAAAGCATTAAGATACAAACAGATAGTTGAGGAACCCAATATATATTCTGACCTGGCTAAAATTAGTGCACTCTTCATAACTACAAATGCAGATGAACATTTCGATTCTAAATTTCAAACAAATATTAAATATTTAGAAGAGGATTTCTTATCTGCAAATATTAATAAAGATACTTTATTCCATATACATGGCTCTATATTGTTCAATACTTCTCTAATATTTACCTTATCTCAGTATTATCACAGATATAATACACCAAGCTTCCAAGGTTTTCTCAATTCTATTTTCTCACAATACACAATCTTATTTGTCGGATATGGATTATCTGAATTTGAATTATTGGAGTATTTATTTAATAAAAATAGTAATACCCAAAAAACTGAAATTAAACATTTTTTGTTATCACCTTATTTTACTGATGAGGAAAATATCTTAAATATGGAACAATATTATTATAATGATATGAATATCGAGGTTATTCCGTATTGCAAAAATGAGTTGGGTTATGAACAACTAAATAAAGTTATATCAATTTGGGTAGATGAAATTCTCGCTAAAACTACGATGATTTCGGATAGATTAAATGAAATTGATGAAGCATTTAAATAATGGCTAAACCAAATAGAGCACATATTCTGCAAGTAATTGCTAATAATCCAATTGAAAGAAATTATTTCTTCCGAAAATTAGCGGTTGCTGAAAACCCTTCAGAATGGTTAGTGGATCTAAAAAATGACGGGTATTTGGAGCCAGGGAATAATCCCAGACCTGTTGAAGCTGGAAAAGGGGGCTTCAATATTCCGCATTGGGAGATTCTCGATTTTCTATTAAATGTTGCAGAGAAAAATCAAAATAAACCAGATACTATAATTACAAAACAATTACAAGATTTTATTGAATCTATCATTGATTATAATGTGTCGATAGAATATATCGATAATTATAGAACTGATTGGATGCTAATTAGAATAATATTTTCTCTACCGTTTCAATCAATAAAAGAAAATTATATTGTTTTTATCTCTAAAGCATTAAGAACTCAATGGGATAATTCACTAATAGTCGATGAGCTTCAAGATAAAGCAATCCCTCGTCTATTAGAAAACTCTCCTGATTCACATAAATATTTGCTACTTATAATGAAATATATATGGCAATATAGAAAGGGAGGGAATAACCGTTTATCGGATGATTATAACCCAATAATTCCAGATTATTCGTTACAAGAATTAATGGATAAATATCGGGTGCTAATTAGTACCATACTAAAGGAAGATGGTGTCGAATTAGCAGAAAAAATAATTAGAGAAATTATTAGCCAGGATGATTCACAATTTAATCTAATATGGATTACTCATATTAAAGATGATTCTCAAAATCAATTCCTGGAAAGATATGAAATTCAGCTCATATTTTTTATTCGGGATTGTTTATTAGCATCAAGCAGCAATGTATTAAATGCAAAATTAAAGAATTATCTAAAAGATGAGCATCCGATATTTAAAAGGCTAGGAATATTTATTATTGATATTAAATATGATGAACTAAAAAATATATTCTGGGAGATTGATGATAATCCCCTTGACTACCTCGATATAAGAAATGAGTTGTACCCATTTTTTCAGAATCATACTAATGAATTTAATAAAGAAGAGATAGAACGAATAATCTCATGGATTGAAAATGAAAATTATAGTTACTTAGATAAAAATAAAGAAACAGAAGAGGAGAGGAATAAATATATTTATTATAAAAAAAAGGAATGGCTATCCGCTCTAATAAATTCAAATAATAGTCTTATTAACGAGTTGTATGCAAAATATAATTCTTTAAATAATGCTCCTCTTTATCATCCTGGATTAGAGTATTGGTCAGGTGGTTTTAGTTTTTCTGATGAAACCGATGTGGCCACTTCATCTTTATTTGATAAAAATAATGAGGAAATAGCGCTCGAATTATTGAGACAGCCTATTGATAATAAAAAATTAAATTATCCATCTATGGATAATTACGGTAGATCTTTGAGGTCAAACATCCTGAAGAATCCAAAAAAATATTGGGATAATTTAATACCTTTTGATAAAGTTAACCTTATATACCAACATGAAATATTGATGGCATTTTTAGAATTGTGGCGCAATAAGAAAGATTTGGATTGGAAACCCATATTTGAATATATCGAAGTATTGATAAAGAACATAGATTATAAAATTAAATACAATGAAGATGAATTTGATTACCGAAATTGGATAATAGGAGCAATAGCTGAATTAATTGAAGAAGGTACTGTTTCGGACAGTCACTCTTTTGATCCTATCTTTTTACCAATAGCTAAACATATTTTGCTTTATTTGGAACCAAACACATTTCCCGAATCTCCATTATCAACTAAATCTAATATCTCAATTCTTAATTCTGCTAGAGGAAAAGTATATTCAGCTTTATTCAGTTATTCTCTTCGCTTTGCAAGATTATTTAAGCGAGATGATGAGAATCGATTTGACTCTGACATTCTTAATCTATGTGATGAAAGATTAGCCGAAAAAAAGATAGAAGAATATTTCTATACCTTAGGAAAATACCTGCCCTATATATTTTATCTTAATAAAAAATGGATGCATAAAAATATCAATAAGATATTTCCTAAAAAGGATGAGAAATTATGGCAATCAACTATGAACGGATATTTATATTACAGTACAAGACCATATGAAGATATTTATAAATTATTGAAACATAATAATCATTTGTTAAAAGCATTCGAAACTTCATTTATTGATAAACAGATGAATACAATTGTTATTCAACAGATATGTATCGTGTATCTAAATAAATGGGAAAAATTAACAGATAAAGATAGTCTAATAATGAAAGTACTAAAAGAAGGAGATTTCAATCAATTAAAAGATCTAATTCAATTCATATGGGCTCAAAAGGAATATGTGGACGAAAGATCATTGTTTGAAGATATCAATTCTCTTTTACCTTTTTTATATAATAGGATTGATATTATATCTGATATCAAATCAAAGAATGAACTAAAATCAGATTTGAACAAATGGATTGTATATATTACTAAATTTGACTCGGAAAGTTATAAAATATTTTTAGATATAGCCCGATATTCTCCGCATCATTATAATACTATAAAATTAGCAGAGGGGCTTAGTAGGATAGTAGACAATTCGCCAAAAGAAGTAGCTGATATATTAATTAATGCAATTAAGAGCGAAGAAAGGATACCTTATTATAAAGAAAATGTATTATTAAAAATATTTGACACACTTAAGAAGGAGAAGCTTGAGAGTGAAATAATAATTATTAGCAATTTGCTGATACAAAAAGGTCTTTATAATTATAAAGAAATTCAAGCAAAATATTTGGTGAAAGAAAATGACGAGAATATTCAATAATGGGGATACCAGATAGAAAACATATTTTGCAACTAATTGCTAATAATCCAACCGAAAGAGAATATTTCTTTCAGAAATTAGCAAAAGAAAAGAATCCTGCAGAATGGTTGTTTGATCTAAAAAATGGTGGATATTTTGAACCCTATAAAAACCCAGAACCAAAAGAATCTCAAGATCAAATTGGGCTATTCTTTATTCCACAATGGGAAATACTCGGCTTTTTATTAAATCTGGCAGAAGATAATCAAACGAAAGATGATGGAAATACTACTACTGAGCTAGTCCATTTTATTGATTCAGTAATTAAATACAACAATTCTACAAAAAGGATTGATAATTATCGAACAGACTGGATGCTTATACAAATCATATTTGCTCTTCCATTCAATTTTATTAAAAAAGAACATGTAGAATATATTTGGGTAGCTTTAAATTCAAAATGGAGTAATAATTTACTAGTAGATGCTATTAATGATGAGGTTTTACCTGTGTTATTAATGAACTATCCCTATTCTCATAATTTTCTAATTATGCTAATGGATTATGTTTGGCAGTTTAAGGAAAGTAAAAAGGATTTCTTAAAAGAGGAATATATCTCAATATTGACTCCATACAAGTTAAAGCGCCTTATGGAAAAAAATCGCAAATTAATTGCTGAGAAAATTAAAGAATTTGGAGTTGAATTATCAGAAAATATCATTAGGGGTATTATCAATAAAGATGATTCACGTTTTAATTTATTTCGGATTCCACATATAACTAATGATTCCCAAAATGAATTTCCGGATAGATATGAAATTCAACTCATATATTTTTTAAGAGAATGTTTGTTATATACTAGTATCGAACAACTAAAACAAAAAATAATTATTTATATCCGGGATCAGCACCCAATATTTCGAAGATTAGCTATTTGTTGTATTGACAAAAGGTATGGGGAACTCTGTGATGTATTCTGGGCTATTAATGATAATCCCCTAGAATATCATTTTATAAAACACGAATTATATCCTTTCTTTCAGCATCATGCTAAGGAATTTGATACAAAAGAAATAGAACGCATTACAGGCTGGATTGAAAGTAAAAATTACTTTATCTCTATTCCGAATGAACTCAACGAGATGGATAAAGAGAATCATTTATATTACAAAAAGAAAGAATGGTTATTCGCTCTTTTAGATTCAAATAATGCTTTGATTAAGGAGTTATTTAATCATTATGAATCATTGAATAAAGACCCTCTTGTTCGTCCAGGATTAGATTATTGTATCGGAAAGGTCCAATATGGCAAGAAAGGAAATGATTTCACTTCATCAATATGTAGTAAATCCAATGAAGATATTGCCGCTTATTTCATGGCTAACACGAATTACTATTATGATGATGAGAGTGAATCACTTCATGAATGTATTCAGAAATATCCTGATAAATTCATGAATAATATGACGCCCTTTGATAAATTAAATCTTAATTATCAGTATGAAATATTTAATGCATTTTTGCAAATATGGCGTAATGGAAGTAAGCTAAGTTGGGAAGTGATTTTTGATTATATCGCACGAATTATAGATGCTATTGATTCAAAACTGGAATACGATGGAAATGAATTAGAATATCGTGATGGAGTTATAAGAACTATAGCGAATTTGATAGAAGAAGGAACAAGAGTTGACAACCATTCATTTGAGCCCGCACTTTTACCTAATGCCAAAAATATTTTACTTCGATTAGAAGCAATGGATATTCCCAATAAATATTATGCAATAGATAAAATGGTATCAATATTGAATTCTATCCGCAAGAATATATATTCTGCTCTCATTAACTATTCTCTTCGATATGCAAGGTTGTACAAACATGAAGAAGGAAACCAGTTCGACCCAGACATTTTTATTCTTTTTAATAAAAGGTTATTAGAAAATAATAATGAAGAATATTTCTATTCGTTAGGGCATTATATTCCAAATATTTTATTTCTTGATAAAGCGTGGGTTAATAATAATATTAATGCAATTTTTTCTAAATATGATGATAGTATTTGGTTATTAGCAATGAGGGGTTATTTATTAAGCTCATCGATATATGAAGATATATATATTATGTTAAAACAAAATGATCACTTGTTAAAAGCAATTCATACTGATTTTAATGATAAAGATATAAATTCAAATATTATTCAACAAATATGTGTTGCTTACTTAAACAATTCGGAAACCCTTGCTGATAATACAAGCCTTATGAAAGAGGTAATATCGAACGGAAATTGCGAACAGCTAAAGGAAGTAATAAATTATATTTGGACCCGAAGTGAACATATTATCGAAAAATCATTGCATAAAAATATCGATATACTTCTTGCAGCCATTTATTCCAGACTAAAGAAAATGGATGATTATAAAGCCCAGAATATATTAATGTCTGCTATGACTTCTTGGATTGTCTTTATAAATAAATTTGATTCAAATAATTATAAAATATTTATGGATTTAGCCACACATTCTTCAGATGATTATAATTCTAGTGATATGGTCGAGGGTTTAAGCAAAATTGTTAATAATTCCCCTAAAGAAGTAGCAGATATCATGATTAATATTATAAAACATGATGAAAAATATCCCTTTTATGATGAAGAAGTGGTGATAAAAATATTAGATACGTTGAAGCAATATAATTATGAAAGTAAAATAACTCAAATATGCAACAGACTGATACAAAAAGGTAGGTTTTCTTATAAGGATATTCTTGAACAATATTGTGAGAAGAAATGAAGTTATTATAACAACAAGTTTATATAAAGTTAAAATTAGACGCAGATTGGGGGTCCAAATAAGAAAATAAAAAGTGCATTATTTCCTTATTTGAACAAAAATGGTGAAATAAGACAAATTGATTTACCTTATTTTGATAAAAATATTAAAATAAGGTAGTTTGAACTACACTATTTTAACATTATTGATATTTATTAAAAATAAATCTGGAATTTGGGATGGAGTTAAAACAGGAATAAGCAGATTACAATAAGGTCTTAAAATATTGTAATATTGAAAAACCAAATTTTGATATGAAAGAACATATAAAGAATTACATAGAATGGTTAAAACAGAAGATTCTAATCACTCAGATAGGGGAGTGGTATGAAATTACTTCGCCTTTTTTAGATTATCATAATGATCAGATTCAGATATATGCTAAAATCGATAATGATAATATCGTTTTAACCGATAATGGAAATACTCTGAATGAACTTGAACTTCTTGGCGTAAGCATTGATAGAAATGAAAAAAAAAGAAATGAATTCAATGTTATACTGAAGAGATTTGGTATAAAGCATGAGAACGGTCAGCTTTTGGCATATGCAAACAAAAATAATTTTCCGGAAGTAATGCATTGCTTTATTCAAGCTATCCTCTGTGTCTTTACAATGAAAACCGACAATGAATGACTAGAAATAATTTGATCGAAATAGAGTTAATTAGAGAATTATTCGAATTTAAGCAAAAATAGCAGAAATTAGTTGAATTATTAGCTAGAGATTAATTAGAAGATAATTAGAGTTGATTAGAGAATTGTTTGAATTTAATTAAAAAAAGCAGATTTTGACTAATTATTTATAAGAGATTAAAAGAGATTTAAAAAGAGATTATTTGTATTTATTAGAAAAATGTTCGATTTTGATTCAGAATAGCAGATTCTTACTCAAAAATTAAAAGAGATTTAAAAAGAGATCATTTGTATTTAATTTGTAAATAATTTGTATTTATTAGTAAAACATTCGAATTTAATCAAAATTAAAAGAAATTAACTGAAATATTATTTGTAAATAGATAGTAAATAATTAGTATTTATTAGTAAAACATTTGAATTTAATTGAAAATAAAAGATTCTGGTCAAATATTAGATAGTAAATAAATAGTAATTAGTTAGTAAAATCCTTTGAAACCCATAACCGAAGACATAATCGAATCCCTCGCCATAGAGCAGCTCCAGTCTCTCTGCTGGGATTATGCCTACGGTCTTGATATCGCTCCCGGTGGCGATAAATCAGAGCGCCAATCTTATGAGCAAATTATTTTAATAGAACGCCTGCGGAACGCAGTCGCTCTTATCAATCCCCATATACCTAAAACTGCACAGGAGCAGGCAATTCAAAAAGTATTACGCATCTATTCTCCCGATCTTCTTTATAATAATGAAACATTCCATCAATGCCTGGTTGAGAAAATAAAAATCCCGTATCAGCAGGAAGGTTATGAACGCAGTTATGAGGTTGCCTTAATCGACTTTGATAATGTCACCAACAATCAGTTCCTTGTCGTTAATCAATATACCATCATTGAAAACAACCAGAACAAACGCCCTGACATATTGCTCTTTGTTAACGGCATCCCCCTGGTTGTTATTGAACTTAAAAACGCCGCCGATGAAAACGCTACTATTGAATCGGCTTTTAATCAGATACAGACTTATAAATCCGTTATCCCAAGCCTGTTCACTTACAATGCTATTTGTGTTATCTCTGACGGACTTGAATGTAAAGCGGGAAGCGTGTCCGCTGGCTTCAACCGTTATATGGCATGGAAGACCGCTGATGGTCAGAATGAAGCTTCACGCTTCGCTCCCCAGCTTGAAACTATGCTCAGGGGAATGTTAAACCCCGCCACTCTGCTCGATATTGTCCGCAGCTTTATTGTATTTCAAAAAACAAAAAAAGAAGATGCTAAAACCGGCATAACTCTCATAAACACTGAAAAGATTCTCGCTGCCTATCATCAGTACTATGCGGTAAATAAAGCGGTTATATCAAGTGTAAAAGCCTCCGGTCACCATGGCGATAAACGCGGCGGCGTTGTCTGGCATACTCAGGGCTCTGGCAAAAGTCTTAGTATGGTCTTCTATTCCGGTAAACTAATTACTGCCCCGGAAATGGAAAATCCTACTATCGTTGTAATTACTGACCGCAATGATCTCGACGATCAGCTCTTCGATACATTCGCCGCTTCTAAACAAATGCTTAGACAGGATCCCGTTCAAGCCGATAACCGTGAACATCTCAAACAATTACTCAAAGTCGCCAGCGGTGGCATTGTCTTTACTACTATTCAAAAGTTCCTCCCGGAGCAGGGTCATGTCGATTATGATCAGCTCTCCGATAGACGAAACATAATCGTTATTGCCGACGAAGCTCACCGCACTCAGTATGGTTTTGAAGCCTCCCTCAAAGATGTTGTTGATAAGGACAGCAAAGAAGTCATCGGTCAGCGTATCGCTTACGGTTTCGCCAAGTATATGCGCGATGCCTTGCCTAATGCCACTTACATCGGTTTCACAGGCAC
>OCZT010007562.1_pt1 | contig 10644 bp, 8 predicted proteins | sample 1539031 | NCBI WGS metagenome assembly OCZT01 (sample SAMEA3539308, study PRJEB22396) | soil metagenome | biome: tundra; feature: field; material: soil | place: USA | collected 2010-05 | depth 0.15 m
ATCTCGTCGGCGAAGTTCCAGGCCAGGAGCAGGCACTCCTCCGGCCGCCGGGCCACCAGTTGCTCGGGGCCGACGATCGGGATATGCACGCCCGGCATCAGGTAGCCCTGCTTGTAGGGACTCCGATCGGCTACGAACGAGATCAGGTCCGGGCCGATGTCGAAGGCGTTCAGAAGCACAGCGCCCTTTGCCGCGGCCCCGTACGCGGCGACGGTATGGCCCTTTGCCCGCAGGTCCTCCAGGGCCGCTCGCAGCTCGCGACCCAGAGCCTCCACGCGGCCGGCGAAGGCGGCGTAGTACTCGGGGCTGCACAGGCCCACGGCCGTCTCTTCGGCCAGAAGCGAGCGAACGGCTTCGCTGGGCTCGGCCGCTTCCGAGCGCATGGCGAAGACGCGCAGGGATCCGCCGTGGACCGAGATGCGCTCGACGTCCACGACGGTCAGCCCGTTGCGCTCGAAGACGCGCGAAAGGGCCGTGAGCGAGTGGTAGAAGACGTGCTCGTGATAGATCGTGTCGAACTCGAGCCGCTCCACCAGCTCGCGCAGGTAGGGCGTCTCGATGACGGCGACGCCGCCCGGCTTGAGGATGCGCGCGATGCCGGCCACGAAACCGTTGAGATCGGGCACGTGGGCGATGACGTTGTTGGCGTGGATCACGTCGGCCGTCCGGCCGCTGCCGGCCAGCTCGTCTGCCAGGTCGCGGGTGAAGAACTCGGCCAGAGTGGGGACGCCGCGAGCGGTGGCCACCTCGGCCACGTTTCGAGCCGGGTCGATGCCCAGGACCGGCACGCCGGCCCTGGCGTAGTGCTGCAGCAGATAGCCGTCGTTGCTGGCCAGCTCCACGACCAGGCTGTCGGAACCGAGACTCCGCTCGGCGATCAGCCGTTCGGCGATCCCGCGGGCGTGCTCGACGAACGCGTCCGAAACCGAGGAGAAATACGTGTAGTCCCGGAAGAGGAGGTCCGGCGCGACCGTCTCGGTTATCTGGACCAGCCAGCAGTCGGGGCAGTAGGCCAGCGCCAGCGGGTACCGCGGCTCGGGCCGGCCCAGGTCGCTCTCTTCGAGAATGGCGTTGGCGAGCGGCATGTCCCCAAGGTCGAGCACGACCTCCAGGCCGGATCTTCCGCAACCCCGGCAGGCAGTCGCGTTCATGCGGCCTTCGTCAGATAGGACCGGTACCACTCGATGGTCTCGAGCAGGCCCGACTCGACGGTCGACCGCGGTCGCCAGCCCAGCACGCGCCTTGCCCGGGCCGCGGAGACGCGTTGCTCGGGGATCTCCTTGAGCGGCAGGCCCAGGACGACCGGCTCGAGCTCGGAGCCCATCAGAGTGAGGATCCGGCGCACGACCTCGATGACGGGCAGTCGGACGCCGGCGGCGAAATTGAAGGCCGTCCCGGCAATCTCGGGCTGCTCGCCCACGGCATCGGCCAGCGCCACGACGCCCGCGGCGGCGTCCCGAACGTACAGGTAGTCGCGCACGAAGGACCCGTCGGACCGGATGACCGGCGCCTCTCTTTCGACGACCGAGCGGATCGTGCCGGGGATGATCCGGCTCCAGTTCAGGTCGCCGCCGCCGTAGAGGTTGCCGCATCTCGTGATGGCGACCGGCAGCCCGTACGTGTAGCCGTACGTCTGCGCCAGGAGGTCGGTCACGGCCTTGGACGTGTCGTAGGGATGGTGGGGCCGGAGCGCCATCTCCTCTCGATACGGCCGGCCGGAGGCATCGCCGTAGGCCTTGTCCGACGAGGCGACGACGATCCGGCGCACGCCGCCCTTGCCGTCGACGCTGCCCGCGTTGCCCGCGTTGCGACAGGCCTCGAGCACGCTCCAGCTGCCCTCGATGTTGTTGCTGAAGGTGTCGACCGGGTCTTCGATCGCCGGCCCGACCAGCGTCTGGGCTGCCAGGTGAATGACGGTATCGATGGCTCGGCGCCGCAGGAGGTCACGGAGCAGGGGCGTGTCTCGGACGTCGCCGTCGATCCTCTCTACGCCCGCCGGCGGAGTGGTGGCCCGCGGACTGTCCCAGGCGACGTCGAGGCCCAGGACCGAGGCCCCGGATTCGAGGAGCTCGCGCGCGACCCATCCGCCCAACAGGCCGGCCGCCCCGGTGATGAGAACCGTGCGGCCGGACCAGTGGCCGCGGCTGTCGTCTCCTACCGCCACGTCGCCCACGGCGCCGTCTGAGCGGCCCACAGCGCACGAAGGTAGCGGACGTCGCGCAATGTATCCATCGACTGCCAGAAGCCCTCGTGGCGGTAGGCTGCCAGCCGGCCCTCGTTGGAGATCCTCTCGAGGACGTCGGCCTCGAGGTTCGTTTGGTCCCCGGGGATGTAGTCGAGGACTTCGGGCTGGAGGACCATGAAGCCGCCGTTGATCCAACCCTCGCCGATCTGCGGCTTCTCGATGAAGTGGACCGAGCCGTTCGCGTCGAAGCTCAACCCACCGAACCGCGAAGGAGGCCTCACCGCCGTGACGGTGACCAGCTTGCCCGAGGCGCGGTGTGCTTCGACGAGACGCGACAGGTCCACGTCGGCGACGCCGTCGCCGTAGGTCAGGAGGAACGGCTCGTCCCCGAGCCAGGCCCGCAGCCGCCCGACACGACCGCCGGTGTTGGTGTCCAGGCCGGTGTCGACGAGGTGAACGGTCCAGGCGTCCCGCTCCGGCTCGTGGCGCTGCACCGCCCGATCCCCGAGCTCTACCGTCATGTCCCCGTTCAGCGAGATGTAGTCCACGAAGAATCGCTTGACGTCATCGGCCCGGTAGCCCAGCGCGATGACAAATTCCGTGAACCCATACTGCGCGTAGTGCTTCATGATGTGCCAGAGAATCGGCCGGCCCCCGATGTCGACCATCGGCTTGGGGCGGGTCTCCGTCTCCTCGGCCAGCCGTGTACCCTGTCCTCCGGCAAGGATGACTACTTTCACGCGAACGATTATGCCCGATCAGGAACCCCCGGGTGGCCGATCGGCAACCTTCGGTCGGAGGGCTCGTTTGGACCAGCGCGCGCCACTCGTCAGCGTCGGCATGCCCACATACAACGGCGCCCGCTACCTGGCCCAGTCGCTGGACTCGCTGCTCAGCCAGGACTATTCGAACTGGGAGCTGGTGATCAGCGACAACTGCTCGACCGACGAGACGGAACGGATCGTCCGATCGTACGCCGGTCGGTATCCCCAGATTCGATATGAGAGAAGCCCGGCCAATCGGGGCGCGGCCGCGAACTTCAACCGGGTCCTGGAGCTCGCCAGGGGTCCGTACTTCGCGTTCGCGGCGGATCATGACCTGTGGGCTCCAACGTTCCTATCTCGGTGCGTGGCAGTCCTGGAGGCAAACCCGCAGGCGGTCCTGGTCTACCCGCAGACGACCCTGACGAGCATGGATGGCCGGCCTCTCGAGGTCATGAACGATCGGATAGACCTTCGGGACCGCTCGGCCATGGCCAGGTATCGGCGCCTCATCTGGAATCTCAACGCCTGCAACATGATCTACGGCGTGGGTCGGCTGGACGCTTTTCGCGGTGCCGGCGGCTTCGCGGACATATTCGGCCCGGATCTTCTGATGCTGGCCAGACTGGTTCTGCTGGGAACCGTCGAGAGGGTCGAGGAGCCGCTCTACTTTCGCCGCCAGAATCGAGCCGAGGAGACCTTCGAGGAGGAGCGACTTCGGATAATCGCCGACCTCAACCCGACCGCGGCGCCGGAGCGCGTGAAGTTGCCTTACGTGCAGCATATGCGGCAAGTCAGGGACGCCCACCTGCGGGCGGTGATTGGCGCGAGGACGTTATCGCGGCTGGAGCGGGTCCAGGCCGCAGTGACCACCCTGGCCTGCTACCGACAGCGTTTCGGAGTCCGCTCGAGGGTTCTGAAGGCGGTGTCCCTGGCGTCCCGAGTCATTCCGCTCCGGACGTGGATCCAGCGCCCGTCTGGCGATGCCTAGCTGAGTCCGGGTCGCAGAGCGCCCGGCGCCATCGGTCTACTCGCGGGCTGCCATCGTCGGGTTGGTCAAGTAGGCTGTCCATCTAAGGCCGCGCAGGATGTGGGCTATGCGCTCGGCGGCCTTTCCGTCCCACAACGGCGGCACGGTGTAGGACGCCGGCGGGCCGGAGAGCACTCTCTTCACCGCGCCGAGTGCAGCCTCGGGTTCGATGCCGACGAGGGTGTTTGTTCCCAGCTTCACCGTTACGGGACGCTCGGTGCTGTCTCGAAGGGTCAGGCACGGTATCCCGAGGACGGTCGTCTCTTCCTGGATCCCGCCAGAGTCGGTCAGGACCAGGCGCGAGTCCGCCACCAGGCTGATGAACTCCACATAGGGGAGCGGCTCGATGACTTTCACCCCGGATCGGGCCAGGCGCCGATCCAGGCCCGCGTCGACGAGCCGGGCCGCGGTTCTGGGATGGGCAGGGAAGACGAGCGGCAGATCCGCGCTGATCCGCTCCAGCACGGAGACCCACCGGTCGAGCATGGCCGCGTCGTCGACATTCGATGGCCGGTGGAGGGTGACCACGCCGTAGTCCCCGGAAGCCAGGTGCATCTCGGCGGCCATGTTGCGCTCGCGGATTCTGGGCAGCAGCTTCATGAGCGTGTCGATCATCACGTTGCCGACCAGAAAGATGCGGTCGTCCCGCGCGCCTTCCCCTCGAAGGTTTGCCACCCCGTCCTCCTCGGTAGCGAATAGATACGTGGACAGGGCGTCCGTGGCGATCCGGTTGATCTCTTCGGGCATTCGACGGTCGAAGCTGCGAAGCCCGGCCTCGACGTGCGCCACCGGCACGCCCGCCTTGGCGGCCACCAGCGTGGCCGCCAGCGTGGAGTTCACGTCACCGACGACCACGACCAGGTCCGGCCGTCGGTCATCGATGACAGTCTCGAGTGCCGCCATGATGGGGCCGGTCTGAGAGGCCTGGGTGCCGGGTCCGATCCCGAGTTGGATGTCCGGGGCGGCCATCCCGAGCTGGCTGAAGAAGACGTCGGACATGCCGGCGTCATAGTGCTGACCGGTGTGGACGAGGATGCACTCGAAAGGGTCGGCAGGGTCTCGAAGGGCGGCGATCAGCGGCGCCATCTTCATGAAGTTGGGCCGCGCACCTACGACGCACATGATCTTCCGTGGCATGGATTCATGGTAGCCGTCGCTCACGGCCGGCGTCGCGACTCGATCGCTTCGGAGGTCCGACTCCCGCCTGAGGACGTTGCCGACGGGGCGGCGAACAGGAAGCCGCGGTAATCGGCCTGTTCGGGTGCGTCGGGTACGACCGGGCGTTCCTCGATCAAGAACTCCCGCAGGAGCGTCAGGCCGATCTCCGCCGTGAAGGCCAGGAACTCCGACTCGTTGAGGAACCAGCCCGGGTATTCGGTCTCGTAACCGTGCCGATGGGGCCGCTGGACGACCACGAACGATGGGGCCTGCTGAATGAACGGCTGCCTGGTGACATACAGGTAGCCGTCGCACACGCCCGCGAGTCGGGCGAGCTTCGTCTGCCAGTCCTGTGAGTACTGCAGCGAGCTGCTCGCGATCACCAGGTCATACCGACGCGAGAGAGCGGCCTCCTCGCTGTCCTGGAAGCTCACTTGCGGCAGAACGGATCGGCCGCCCGCCGCGAGCGACGGGAGGTCATAGCAGCAGTAGTCCAACGTCAGTTCCGGCATCAGCTCTCGGGCATACACGTAGTAGTGGCCGATCCCTCCACCCCAGTCCAGCATCGACAGCCGGCCGCGATCGTGAGCCGCTCGCGCCAGCACGTACGCGAAGCTCATCACGGTGTTGTGAACCGCGTAGTCGGGGTCCGGGACGGCCGACTCGTGAGACAGCCCGAAGGGCCTTGGGCTCTCGGCTGACTCGAGGAATGCCGGCCAGCGTGCAAGTTGCGTGGACACTACCGAGTCGTCGTTCCAGCCTCGCAGATTGCGCTCGTCGGGCCAACCGCCCGGCAGGTATTCCCAATCGGGCATGTCGGATCCACGGTCCACATGGGCGACCGATCGCAGGCCCCTGGTCACTATCGGCGGGAGGATGTTTCGGGCGATCGATCTGGCGGTTCGAGACAGTTTCGGCACCTCTAGGAGCCTTCGTGGCTCGTCCCGGACGCGTTCTCGACGCGGCGGACGCCCAGCGATCTCGCATAGTCGGCCGCCCTCTTCTCGGCGATCTGCAGCCAGCTGTAGCGGGCCCTCATCTTTTGGCTGCCGGCGGTGCCGAGCTGTCGGCGATCCGCGGCCGACGCCAGGGACTCGATGCCTTCCGCCAGGTCCGCCGGATCGCCCTCGCGGTAGGTCAAGCCGTTGCCCGTGACCCTCTCCATGACCGTGACGCGATCGCTCAGGATGATCGGCAGCCCGACCGCCGCCGCATCGAGCTGACTGGTCGATTCCTGTCTGGGCCACACTCCGATGTCGGCGGCCCAGTAATAGGGCGGAAGGTCCCGGGCCGGCATGAAGGGGACCACCCGGCAGCCCGCGGAATCGTTCAGGGCCGCGACCTCAGCCGCCGTGCCTCCGCCAACGAACAGCCCCTTGAACGGCTTTCCCGAGGCCGCCAACCGGGCGATCGCATCGGCCAGAACCTGAGGGCCCTTCGAAGGCGAGAAGCGGCCCGTGTATATGCACACGACGTCTTCGTCGCGGTAACCGAGCTGAGCGCGCAGTTCGAGCCTGCTGGCCGTCTCCTGCGGCGTCTCCGGCGGCCTGAAAAGGTTCGTGTCGGTTCCCAGCGAGCAGACCTCGACCTTCGATTGCGCGATCCCGTACAGCCCAACGGCTATCTCGGCGGCATCCTCGCTGATCGGGTAGCACTTCTCGGCCCTGCCGCTGATAAAGGCTCCGACAGTGTGCCTGTACACAGCCCGCCGCAGTCGCACCCTCCGCGCCACGGCCCGCCAGTCCGCTCCAAACACGGACGCGTGGACGTGCGACTCCAGGAACAACTTGTAGTGGAGCCGGGGCTGGGCCAGGGCAGCCTCCAGAGTGCTCAAGTTGCCGACTTCGAACCCCTGGACGGCGTCCGGTCGGAGCATCCTGAGCTGGCCGTAGAGGCCGCCGATCCGGAGTCTGCCCCGCCAGTACCGATGCGGGAGACGATGCAGCGTGTAGCCGTCGAGGATCTTGACTCCTGTCGGCACGGTGGGAGGACCAATGAACGGTTCGTAGGTCGCCCCGTACTCGGGTGAGTTGAAGTACACCTGAGCGTCGGACGTAATGAGGTGGACGTCGTGGCCGAGGGCCGCCAGGGCCTTGGGCAGACAGTTCTCCGCGTAGCCCATTCTTTCTGAGAACCAGTCCGAGATGATGACGATACGCATGGCCCTGCCTGACTGTCGCTCGATCCGCGGTCGTGATGCCTCGCGCCTCTCGATCGGGGCGTGCGTCCCGTTCTAGAACGAAGTTCGGACCGTGAAGCCAAAGGCTTCGACGACAGCCGCCGGCATCACCTGCCGCTGCCGGCCAGCATCGCCGGAACCGTTCGGGCGATGATCTTGAGGTCCAGCCAGAACGACCACCGGTCGATGTACTCGAGATCCTTCTCCACCCAGCTGTCGAACTCGGGCTCGCGGCGGCCGGCGATTTGCCAGAGACCCGTCATCCCCGGCTTCATGGAGAGGCGGCGCCGATGCCAGACATCGTATTCTGCCACCTCGCAGGGGAGTGGGGGCCGGGGACCAACCAGACTCATCTGCCCGCGCAGAACGTTCCACAGCTGCGGTAGCTCGTCGAGCGACGTGGAGCGCAGGAACCGCCCGACGCGGGTGACGCGCGGGTCGCGCTCCATCTTGAAAGCTTGACCCTTGATGACGTTGAAGCCTCGCAGCTCGTCGAGCTGACCTTCCGCCTCGGCGCACATGGTGCGAAGCTTCAAGACCTGGAACGGCCGCCCGTGCAGCCCGACTCGCTCCTGTCGGAAGAAGGCGCTGCCCGGCGAGTCCAGCCTGACCAGGAGGGCAAGGAGCGCAAACAGCGGCGACAGCACAATGAGCAGGAACGCACTGCCCACGATGTCAAGGACGCGCTTCGCCGCCAGGCCTACGACCCGGTCGGGTCCGGTGATCAGCGAGAGGATGGGCAGCCCGTCGATCTCCTCGATCCGTCCGCTGCTGAGCGTCCTCTCCAGAACAGCGACCGGGATGCGGACGATCTTGCCCTCTTCCTCGCACAGGAGCGCGACCTCGTCGATCACCTCCTGGACGGACAGTGGAAGGCAGATGGCGACCTCGTCGATGACCTCGGAGTGCAGGATCGTGACCAGGTCGTCCACGGACCCAAGCAATGTCCGGCTGAGAACGACACCGTTGTCCGTGGGCGTGCCCATCAAATGGCCGACGACCTTGATCCCAAGCTCATGATGGGACTCGACCAGATCGGCGAACTTCTGGGCTTGTCCATTTGCGCCCACCACCAGCATGAAACGAGTGTTCCGGCCGCTTCCTCGAAGTTTCGCCAGAGCCAGCCGCAGGCCGATCCGCGTGACGAGCGCCATCGCCGCCATCGACGGGAAGAGGTAGATCAATAGCAGTCGGCTCACGTCCGGCAGCTTGAAGACGTAAAGGAACGCGAGCGTCGCGATGGCGAAGGTCAGCGTCGCCCGAATGATGTCGCCCGCCTCGCTGCGGAACGTCCACCGGGCCCGGGAGCGGTACAGACCGTGCATCCACAGGACCGAGACCCAAGCCCCGGCGAACACCACGATGACGGCTCGGGCGTCCGGCAGGGCCGAGCGCAGGCTGGGGAGCACGTCGCCCTGGCCGAACCGGACCACGGAGAGGAGGAACGCAAGCCCGATTGCAAGGCCCCCGTCCGCCAGCATCAGGGTTGTACGGAATGCGAGGGCGTGGCGTCGAATCATTCCCCCGACCTCCTACCTATGTCTGGGCGACGCGAACACTAGTCCCCGGTCTCGCCGATCGGGCCGCGTGCCAGAACGTGCGCTGCGAGTGGGCCTCCAAACTCGACGCCGATCCATTCTACTCGCGTCGTCGAAACCCGTGAAGCGGCGCACCTGGCCGGGAATGTGATAGAGTCCCGGCGATTTGGATGAGAAACCGCCGACTGCGAGGGGTCGCAGGCGTTCGCCATCGTTGGCAGCCCTGCTTTCCTTCTTGTGGCCCGGCCTTGGACAGCTCTACCTCCGGAACCGCCGCATGGCGGCGCTCTTCGCCGTACCCCCGATGTTCGTCCTTTTGCTCCTGGCGTATGAGCTACGCCGAGGGACAGTGGCTTTTGCCGGACGTTTCGTCGATCAGGGCGTGTGCCTCGCCGCGATCGCGGTCGTCATCCTGGTTGGCGTCTGGCGGCTCGTGGCAGTCGTGCATGCCTTCATGAGCGGTGAGCAGCGCAAGTCGCGCCAGCTTCTGCTCGACAGGCTGGTCCTGGTAGCCCTCGTGGGAGTCGTGGTCTTGAGCCACGCCGGCGCTGGCTACGTTCTGGCAGTGACCTACGACGCCGACGGCCATGCCTTCAACGACCACCCTTCCGCTATCGACCTGACCACTCCGAAGCCGAGCCTGGTTGTCGGAGAGACGGCTGGACCTACAGCGACCCCAGTCAAGACTCCCTCGATTGGCAGCCGCGTGACCATCTTGTTCACAGGCTTCGACTCCGCTCCAGGCCGGGGCGAGACGCTGTACGACTCGCTCATGGTCGTCAGCTACGATCCGATCACGAACTCGGTCCAGATGGTCAGCGTCCCTCGCGACAGCACGAGCTTCCCTCTCTACTTCGGTAGCCACAATGTGGTTCCGTCCTGGCTCAGGCTCAACACCATACCAACGAACGTGGTCAAAGAAGGGATCGTCGGGTCGCCCGATAGCCCCTACATGACCCTGGTGAACGAGGTGGGCTACCTCGTGGGCATCCATATCGACTACTACGCCGCGATGGATCTGGGCGGGTTCGTAAAGATGATCGACTCGGTCGGCGGGATCGATGTCGTCAATCCGGCCGTGATCAACGACGGTAGTTACGACTGGCTGGACGGCTCACGGTTCGGCTTCTACCTCGCCGCGGGAGCGCAGCACCTCGACGGCAGGCACGCGCTCGCCTACGTGAGATCGCGAAAGAGTCCAGGCGACAACGACTTCGGAAGGTCGTCGCGCCAGCAGCAGGTCCTGGTCGCATTGATGCACAAGATGGCTCAGCCAGACCAGATCCTGAACCTGCCGGGCTTGATCTCAACGCTGGGATCGAGCGTGACCACCAATTTCCCGGCCGATCAGGTGGCCAACTACCTGGACATCGGGCAGAAGATCCCCAGCGACAACATCAAGCAGGTCGTGCTCAGCCCGGACCAGAGCTATTCGGAGTACTTGCCCAACGGCGCCCTGTGCCTGTTCAACTCCAAGCTTTCGGCCCTGTCGGTCCAGCTCTTCGGCAAGGACAGTCTCTGGTCCGGCAAGCCTGCGGCCGAGAACACCTGTCCGGCCTGAGCCGTCAGCATGCGCACCCGAACCGGTTCGGGTGCCCTGGCCAGCGAGGTCGACGCCCTCGCGCTAAAGCGGCCGCAGGATCCCCTCAAGCCGCTCCACGACGTAGTCGACCTCGCCGTCCGTGAGGTCGGGGTAGATCGGCAGGGAGATCTCCCGCTCGAACTGCAGGTTCGCCACCGGCAGGTCGTCCGGCGCGTAGCCGTAGGTGCGTCGGTAGTACGGGTGTAGATGC
>OCZT010007563.1_pt1 | contig 10643 bp, 9 predicted proteins | sample 1539031 | NCBI WGS metagenome assembly OCZT01 (sample SAMEA3539308, study PRJEB22396) | soil metagenome | biome: tundra; feature: field; material: soil | place: USA | collected 2010-05 | depth 0.15 m
CCGGCGCGAGCAGGGCGAGCCCGATGACCGCCGCTGCCGCGCGATACTCCGGCGCCGAGCCCGACGCCGCAAAGAGACCGAACAGCACCAGGTCGTACACGAAGTGCGCGACCATGGTGACGATCACGCCGAACGAGAGGAAGAGCACGCCCCAAAGGCAGGCATCGAAAAAGATCTCGACGCCGCGCGAGTAGGGCGGCCACGATTCGTAGCTGGAGTGCGCGAACCCGAACACGAGGGCGCTTGCCACGACGCCGGCGCCCATCCACCAGGTGCGGCGTGGCCGCGTGCCGACCCACAGCGAGAGCAGCGAGAGCGGCAGCGCACGAAAGAGCGCCTCCTCCCATACGCCCGCCTGCAGCGACATCCCCACGCCGGAGATCCACGGCAGCGGCGACGCGATGAGATTCGGGTCGTCGAGCATCTCGCTCGGCACCCACCAGCCGAACACGTTGCGCGTGATCAGATAAAAGAGTGCGACATACGCGAATCCCCACATCGCCACCGCGTATCCGCCCGCGACGCGACCGGCCACCTCCCGAGTGCCGCGATACCGCCAGAGCTTCCACCAGTCGAGCTGCTGCGGAAACGCGTGCCGCGCGGCGGCTTCGGATGCGGCCAGCGTCAGCCCCACGACGAGCGCCATCCCGGCTCCCCCGAGCAACGCCGCCCCGACGATCATCGCCTGGAACACGGCGGGCGACGTCGCGGTGTCGTACGAGTACCAGCTTCCCGGCAGTTCGTTCAGGCCGGCGGCAAGCAGCAGCGCGCCGATCACGCCGCCGGCGGTGAGCGCCGGGCGCCAGCGCACGCTGCGCGTCTTCGAATAGTTCCGGAGTGTGACCGCTGCCGCGATGAGGAGCGCGAACACCGCGATCGTATCAATGATGGACAGCAGGCCGTTCGCCGAGCGCATCTCGCCGTACCGGCGACGGAAGCTCTCCGGAATATCCACATACGGCCGGGCCAGAGACGGCGTGTCGCCGGCGATCGCGATGTCCATGCGAATCGGCGCGCCCGCGACGCGGCGCGCAGTCCGCTCGAATGTGTAGGTGCGGTCGACGCGGCCGCTCGTCTTCTTCGTGTCGTACGACGACGTCGCCAGGCGCCACTGGGCGACCGGCTCGTTGAGCCAGTCCGAGAGGACCCGTTCGGCGAGCGCCCGTCCCGAGTCGGCGCCGACATCGGGCCTCTTGTCCGCCTCCGCGAACGTGCGCTTGAAGCCGATGATGCGGCCGTCGGGGGCGAAGTTTACGCTCGCCTCGTGCGGATCGCGCGGCACGAACGACCGCACGGACCAGGCGAACGGCGCGACATCGTGTCCGCGGACGAGGGCGTTGAGCGTGTCGTGTCCGCCGCCCATGAGATCGACGAACGTGATGAGCGAGTCTCCGGCGGTGAACTGCAGCGCTGTCCTCGCGCCGGGGGGCTGCATCGCGCGTGCGTGAAAGAAAGAGTCCGCCCGCTGCAGTGCGAGCGACCGGGTCATGCGTTGTTCCACGGCGACTGTCGGGAGCGCGCGGGGAAAGAGCCAGATGGCCAGGGCGCCGGCCGCGAGCGCGAGGGCGGCGATGGCCAGCGTGATGCGGCGCGTTTGGGCGGGCATCCGGAGAAGATACGGGAGGCGGAGCGGTTCCGGCTACCGGCCCGGCGGCGGATTCCTCAGCCCGAGGACGTCGAGCGGGACCGGCCATGTGACGTCGAGGCTAGCATATTTCCAACGTGGGAGTCGCCGCAAATGGCCGGCCTGCCAGACACGCGTCATACAGACGTTCATAGCAACGAATCATGCCGCCGACGAGAACCTCGAATCGACCTCGGCAAGTGAAGCCTGTACGAAACGACGGCGCAGGTCGCCATCGCCGAGCAGTCAAAGAATCGCGTCGGCCAACCTCGTCGCATCCGCGACGGGCACGAGTCGGCCCGTCCCGCCGTCTTCGATCATCTCGCCGATGCCCCCGTATTGTGTGGCAACCACCGCGCACCTTGACGCCATGGCCTCAAGAAGGACGAGCGGGAATCCCTCACTGAGCGACGAAAGAACGAACAAGTCCAGGTCCGCGAGCACCTCGGGAATGTCGCTGCGAAAGCCAACGAATCGCTCGCGCTCCTCCAGCCCACGTTCGCGGACGAGCTTCGAGATCGGCGCGCCCACGGCGCAATCGATGTCACCGACGGCTACAAACTGCGTCTCGGGAAACCGCGCCAGCACGCGCTCGGCAGCTTGCACGAAGAACTCGTAGCCCTTGCACTCTCGTACATTGGCGACCATTCCCACGAGGGTGGCATCGGCTGGAATGGCAGCATCCACACGCAATGTCCCCGGCGCGAGGTCAGCATGCCTTTCGACGTTCACTCCATTGTAGATGGGGACCAGCTTCCGGGTTGAGAAACCGTACGCGGCGAGTTGCCGGCGCATCTGCTCGCAGACCGTCACCACGACCGTTGCGTTGCGCTTGACGACAGCGACCATGATCCGCGTCGAGGCCGGACGCGATGTTCAGGAGCACCGACTCGGCGCCGCCAATGCCCCCCGTCTCAATCAGGTGGAGGATCGTGCGGCGCGTGGCAACGGGTTCGCTGGCAGGGCGGCAGGTGAGTCGCTCACGAGCGGAGGGAAAAGATAGCGAAGCGCGAGAGCGGCTGGGAGTCCCGGTCAACAGCCTGCATCAGATAAACGCAGCATCTGAATCGATGAACTGCAAGTAAAGCGGTAACGCAGGAGGGAGTTTCTTGGTGTCGAATACCGATACGGTCTCGCGTCCATTCACCCAGAACCCGTTGTGCTCGAGCGCCAACCGCGGTATCGGCGCGACGGGGCAGCACGGCATGTGGTTGAGCGCCGCGGTTGTGCGGCGGCACGCGACGTGCGCGTCGGGACAAGGCTCGAGGACACGCTCGATTCGAGCATCGAACAAGCGATCGAATGCCTGTGTGTTCATGCAGCCGGTGAGTCGATTTTGGCCTTGAGTAATGAACGGAACCCGCCAGCCGGCTTGCCGTGCGGTGCGGGGCCTCCGGGCGGCTCGGCTACAGTATACATGGCGTCCACTTCGACAGCGATTGCGCCGCTAATCGCTCGCGCTCCGGCAGCCTCCGGGACCAGTGGTCTCGATCAAGTGCGCGCTCGTCGTTGTCGGACAGGAAACAGCTGCGACGATTCCGGGTTCTCCTCCGCAATGCCGCGAGCCGCCCCGAACCGCAGTTGATCACCAACGCGAGTCGACAGCCGCGCGGGGGAGGTGACGGGGAGGCGTTTCGCGACGGTGGCCAGCGCCACCGTCATGGCGAGATTGATCCAGAAGAACGGATAGTAAAGCGCGCTGATGAAGAACCCGCTCACCAGGAACCCGATCAATGCCCCGTCAAGACCGATGGCAAGATTGTACGTAAGTCGTCCGTCTGGTCCGGCACGGATGGCGAGGGCGCGCGAGCGCGCGTTGAGCGCGAACGAACATCCGACGAGCAAAAGAAGTGACAGCAGCCCTGGGTATCCAAGTTCTGACGCCGCTTGGAGCACGCTGTTGTGGGCCTGTTGAACCGGGCCGTCGTAGTGATCTCCATAGTACGCGGCCCAGTTCCCGTAACCGATTCCGAGCAGCGGGTGATCGTTGGTAATCTCGATGCCGCGAGTCCAGTATGTGAGACGCAGCTGCGAAGTAAGGTCGGCGCCTGAATTCGACATCCGCAGTTTGGACTCAGGCGGTATCGCGACGAAGATCAGTGTGCCGATGACGATCACGGACGCCAAGGCGCGCGCCTTGCGTTTGCTGCGGGCCAGCATGAAGAGCATCACGGCGGCTCCTCCGACCAAGGCGCCGCGCGAAGAAGATGCCACAATACCAACGATCGCTGTGCCTGCAATTCCGAGGAGCGCAAAGAACTTCCATCTCGACAGGTGCGGCCTGAGCCCCATGGTCAGATAGAGGATGATCGGTAGAAACATGCACATCTCGATGCCGAACTCACCTGAATTGGCAAACCACCCCGGAGCGCCGCCCGTTCCGCTGGCGCGAAAGTGGAATGCGATCGCCATCCAATTGCGGAAGGCGAACTGCGTCATCTTCACGTTGAAGAGCACAAACGCGAGGAGCATCAGAAGCATCCGACGTTCGGTCGTCACGATGAGGATGATCAGCCCATACGCGACGACCCAGAGGAAATAACCGTCGAACTGCGAGAATGACTCACGCGGGCGGTACGCGCCGATGGATGAGAGCAGCAGCAAGACGGAATAGAGCAGGAGAAACCAGTTCGCCGGAGTCGAGACGCGTGCTGTCGGCCTACCCGCGAGCCACGCAACGGCCGTGGCCATCATCGTAGTGGTTGCCCAAGGAAAGAGCGCGAGGGCGGGGAATATGCTTTGTGGCCGGACGTACTCGAACATCAGGTACACGCAGAGCAACCAGAACGCGAGTCCCTCCCGCCTGAAGGCGCTCCACAGCGCTCGCAAGCGCAGCTCACGCAGGTCACACAGATCGTCGGAGTCCCAAGGTCGCGTGGTCATCTCAACAATCTGGCGAACCGCTGGCGCAAAAACACTCCCTCCGATACATGGCGCATTTCGCTTGATCGAGATTGCATCCCGGGCAAGGCGGCGCCGACCGCCCCAGAAACAACTTGCAGGCCTGTCCTTCTGGCGTGAGTCCGGTCAGCCCAAGGGGGAATCCGCGTGGTGGTCCGGCGCCACGTTCAATTGCGATCGCTCGGGCGAATGACGACGGGACCCCCTCGCCGGCGACCGCGCGGACAGTTCGCGATTGAGTCCCTCAACAATCGCGGTGAATCGAAACTCGCCCAATAACCGCTCGAGGCGCGGCCAGACGCCACCCAACTTGGCATAGTGCCTCAGGCCGGTCAGGAACGACACCGGAAGACGCGGCTGCTCCGGATCGTACTCCCAAGGATGAATGTAGAACGTCGCAGGCACTGATCGGGATTCGGCCGAGCGCAACGCCGAGCGAACCAACGCGTAAGGCAACAGCCGGAAGTATGCTCCTCCCGCCGCGGGGAGCGTCATCCAACCGATCTGCAGCGTCGCCGGCGGGATCTCCGCCAGCCGTCCCGCCGGGCGATCAATCCAGTACGGATCCCGACGCCCGCCGACATAACCGTATCCGCGGCGGCGCACCGGAAAGAGGCTCGAGTCGTATCGATACCCTTCCTCGATCAGCACGTCGAGCGACCACTCGGTGCCCCTTAAAATCGAAAAACTGGGCGCACGGAACCCGATGACTGGAGTCCCTCCGAGATCCTCGAGCGTTTGCTTCGTGCGCCGAATCGACTCACGGAACTCGTCTGGCGTCTGACCCGTGACTCTACGGTGGTCCCACGTGTGCCCAGCGAGTTCATGCCCAGCCGAGACGATCGCGCGAATCATCGACGGGTGGCGTTCGGCCACACACCCTACGGTGAAGAACGTTCCGTGCGCGTCGTAGCGCCCCAGCAGCTCGAGCAAGCGATCCACCTGCAACTCGACGCGGCTTTCGAAGCTCTCCCACCGTGTCCTCGGTGCCCACGGCGCCAGCGCCGCCACCTGGAAGTACTCTTCGACGTCCACGGTGAAGAAATGCCGTATCGACACGAGTTCGCTCCTCATGAACGCCGTCGTTCGTTGCGCCCCAGCAGCTGGCCGATCGCCGCAAAGTCGCCTGCACGGAGGAGGCTATGTGTCGGCAAGGTACGAAGCCGCGATGCCAGCTCCGATGCCCCGGGCCATGGACCGTCATTGGCAAGGCGACCGGGAGTGAGCGGAAGATCGGCGAGGAGTTTGCCATATCCGGGCATGACGCCGAGACGGCGCGCATCGGCATTCAACAGCGCCGTCGAATCGTTCATGAGCACCGGATAGCGAAGCCATCCCGCCACACACCCCGCGCTCTCGGCGAACGCGCTCATGCTCGTGTTGCGGGACAGAACGTGAGCCCAGTGCGCGGCCGCCACGCGCCGCGCCGCGCCCTCCCGCGCCGAGCGCAGCCACAGGGCGTTCACGACAGCCGCGGCCCACTCCGGGATCTCGCGGATAGGGCTGGGTGGATGATAGATCGTTTCGCCGATCCGGAGCGATCGGATGGAAGACGGCGCGGCGTAGGCCCAAGGTCGCCCCAGAGCCCATTGCGCAGCGAGGGCAAGAAGTCCACGCTTTCCTGTGTCTGTGGGTGCTATGCGGTGCGCGACCCGTTGCAACCGAGCCACCGCGTTCGCGTTGTTCGCGAGTACGGCGCCACCGCGACCACCCGCCCTGCCCTTCCCGCGTCCGAAACTGAGTATGCCGAAGTCGCCAAGCGACCCGAGCGGCCTCCCGGCCACGCTTCCGCCCACTCCCTGCGCGGCGTCCTCGATGAACGTCACGCCCGCCTTTCGCGCCGCCGCGAGCATCGGCGCGAGTAAGACGGGAAGCCCGAACCAGTGCGCGACGACGACTGACGTCGGCCGCAGTCCCAGCGCCTCGGCAAACGACCCTGATGCGGGCGCGAGCGTCACCGGATCGAGATCGTACAGGATGACTTCCGCGTCGGCGATGTCGGCGGCGGTCATCAGGTCGTAACATGCCCACGCCGGCATCGCGACTTTCGGTCGCGATGCCTCTGGTGCGCCTGCGAGCATCGCGAGCGCGAGCGCGACAGTGCCCGATTCTGTGAGTTGTACCAGCGATGCACCGTACTCGGCGCGAAGGTGCGCATCCAATGACGCGACGTGGCGGCCGGCTTTGCTGGACGCGGCAGCCCCCTCCGCGAGCGCACGAACGGTGAGTGGTGACCACGCCGGAAGCTGTCGGCGCCACATCAAGGAATGAACCGGACGATGTGCGGCCCCAATGCCGTGGCAAGCGACTCCGGAAGGTGTTTCCAGATCCGCGGACCCAGCGAAAACGCGCCGCTGCTCGGTGACGGAGTAGCCGCGTCCGCCGCGCCCTGCGGAGTGAACTGGTACCACCATAGCGGTTCGTCACGCGATCCCCATTGTCGCTTGAATCGGTGCGTACCGGCTCCCGGCGTGCACCGGCCAAAATTGAAGCAGGTCACGTCTTCCGCGATGGCGCGCTTCATGAATTCCCAGTAGAGCAGCATATTTGGCGCGATCCGATTGAACTCGGTGAGCGACGAAGCCCAGGTCATCTCGAACTCGTTCCCCCACCGAAATCCGGCACCGGCCGCGATCGGGTGCCCTTCGTACCACGCACATCCAAACCACGAATCATCCGGGAACCGCGCGGCGATCTGATCGAAGAAGCGGCATGGGAGCGTCGGTGTGCCGAGGTCACGCATGTGCCGGCTGAACACGCGGAAGAAGGGCTCCACCTGGTCAGTTCCGAATCGAACGGTCACCCCTTCCTTCTGTGGTCGGCGGAGCTGACTCCGCAGCTTGGCGGCGAAGGCCCCGAAAAGCGTCTCGTGATTGCGCGGCAAATCGAGCACAACCGTGATCTTCCGATGCGACACCGACAACTCTAGCGGCAGCTCGACGCGGCTGCGTAGCTCGAGTAGTCTCGCCCCTGAACGCCGGGCCTCGGAGACTGCACATTCGCTGAGCGCGGTCAGTGCGTCAGGAGAGCCAAGCGGTCCACCGTAGTTGAGGAACGGCATGGAAACGAGGTAGTGCCCGAATACAATACTCTTGACTCGGACAAGCGGCAGCACGCCCGCGAGTTCGCCCTGATCGGTCCGGGCCGCGAGATACAAGCACTCGTGGCCGAAAACGCCTTCGACGAGCGCCTTCCACGCGAAGCGGTGACAAGTGGTGAATCCCGTCTGACGGCTCGCAAACCCGTCCCATTCTCCCGCGGTCCCCTGATGCGGCCCCACATGAACACTCACGGGCGCTCTCCAGTATGCCGGTTGTGCTTCGGATAAGTAGCCGGAGACGAAACGTCACTGCGTGGCAACCGCTGGATGCTTGTAGTCTCGCTTGCCGGAAGTGTATTATATGCTCGCGCGACGCGCGCGGTTCTCGCCTTTTCAGCCGCCGAAGCCGTGTCCTCTTCGCCAGCGGATCCTCTCCCCCTTCAGGGAACCATCGAACTCGTTCCCCGCGTGAATCGTCCGGCCCGTTTCGGCCGCCTTGGCCGCAACACGCTGGTCTACGGCCTCGGAGGCATTCTTGGCCGGGTCGTCAGCGTCGTCATGCTGCCGGTCTACACGCGCTATCTCTCGCCGACTCAATACGGCGTGCTGCAATTGCTCGATATGGCCGGCGATATCACAGCGATTCTCTTCACTGCAGGGATCCGTTCAGGATTGCAGCGCTTTTACTTCAAGGCCGCGACCCAAGACCAGCGCGACGAGGTCGTGTTCACGACGTTCTTTCTCGAGATGGTACTCAGTGTCGCGGGAACGATCGCTCTGATCGCGAGCGCGAACATAGTCAATCGCGTGTTGCTTACCGGCGCAGGGACTCCCGACCTGGTTCGCCTCGCCGCACTCAACTTCACGCTCGCGACCATGACGGCCGTCCCCCTCGCGTTGCTCATGATCGAGCAACGCGCGACGCTCAACACGGTCATCGTTCTCGCCAAGTTGACCATCCAGGTTTCCTTGAACATCTACTTTCTCGCGTATCGGCATCTCGGCGTCGCGTCACTCCTCCTCAGCACCGCGATTGCCAATGCCGTCATGGGACTCGCCCTCGTAGCCTGGATGCTAGTCAGGACCGGCCTCCGACTGAGCCGGACCATGGTGCGCGATCTGCGGCGTTTTGGCGTACCCTATCAGATCGCTGCAGCCTCAGCTTTCATTCTGACCTTTGCCGACCGATTCTTCCTGGCGCATGATCGCGGGACCGCCGAAGTGGGGTTGTACGGACTCGCGTACCAGTTCGGCTTTCTCCTGTATTCGGTGAGCAGCGGTCCGTTCCTGACCGCATGGGAGCCCCAACGGTACCAGTTGGTATCGCATTCCAGGGAGGAGCGCGACGCGTCCTACGCTCGCGATTTCCTGTACTTCAATTTCGTGCTGGTGACAGCGGCATTGGGAATCGTGCTGTTCGCACGGCCTGTGCTTGCGGTGCTCACGTCGCGCCCCTATCACAGCGCCGCCTCGATCGTACCGATCATCGTGGCGTGCTACGTCGTGCAAAGTTGGGGAGACGTCGTCAGGTTCGGCATCAACGTAGCTGAACGTACCAAATTGATCGCATGGGCGTCCTGGATTGCCACGGCGGTCGTCCTGTTGGCCTACGCGGTGCTCATACCGCCGTTCGGGGGAGTCGGTGCCGCGTGGGCGACGTTCATCGCTTTTCTCGTGCGCTTCGGGCTCATGCTGCGTTGGAGCCAGCAGGTATGGCCGGTCACTTACCGCTGGAGTCGGCCCCTTCTGCTCACGACGATTGCCGTTGCAGTGTATGGCCTCGAGATCCTCTCGCCGTTGACCCGCGTCTCGGGCCAGATCGCGGTGGGCCTCGGGCTAACCTTGCTCTACGCGGCAATGGCATGGCGTTTCGTCTTGGACGATTCGCATCGTGAGGGCCTTCGCGTTGTGCTTCGCGAACGCAAGCTGTCCGCCATGTTCGGGCGATCCTGACCGCAGGAGTTCGACAGGGTGCCGCACCGCTTCTGTCCCGGAGCCATCTGAAGTAGCCTCTCGCACCGCCCGAAGCTCGCCGCACGACTGTGCGCCACATCACTCGCCGTGCGTGATCCGGTGCCGTGACGAGCCAAGGTGACCAGCCTCGTTGAGGATCGCCACCGACAAGCCGCGACCTGCCCCCTAGCCTTGTCCCCGGTCAGCAGACCCGGGACTTGGCGCCCGCGGTCGCAGTCGTACTTCAGCCCGTGGTCCGGCCTCGCGATGAGCGTAGATCGTCATTCGTTCCATTCCCGTGCGGACAGCGCGGCGGCGTTCCGCGCGCCGGCTTCGAACAGCGTGCCCTACACCCGACCAATGGGTGCGGAACACACGTCGCTCACCGTCGTGCGCGATTGGGGTGAGTCCATTGAGTTCGGCGATGACTATCTTCGCGGGCACTGCTCCCGCGTCGCCGAGCACGCCGACGCGCTGGCGGAGTGTCTCGGGATCGACCCGCGCACCCGGGCGACGATCCTGGCCGGCGCATACCTGCACCTGGTCGGCAGGTTGCGCCTGCCTCGTGCGATCCAGAACAAGGCCGGCCTCCTGACGCCGGGCGAGCGCGCCACCGTGCAACGGATTCCGCTATGGGGGGCGGAAATCCTGGCGAAGTCCGCGTTGCCGTGGGACGTAAGGCCGATCGTCCGGTGGCACAACGAGCGCATCGACGGCACCGGATATCCGGACCGGTTGCAGGGCGACGAGATTCCGCTCCCAGCCCAGATCGTCGGCATGGCGAACGTGTTCGTCGCGCTGACTTCGCCTCGCGCGCACCGTCCCGCGATTCCTGCCGCTCAGGCAGTTCGAAGGCTGGCCCAGTTCAGGACGTGCTGGTCCAGCGAGCTGCTCAACGCGTACATCGCTCAACTACAGGAGATCTACGCCGGATCGCTCTGCCTGGTGTGAATTTCCTGTTCCTCGCCCTGGCGCCTCGACTGCTTCCGCCAGCGCTGGCCTGCCGCCACGATGAGGGCATCGCGATCGCGGATCGTGATGCCCTCGCGCGAATTCGTGATCCAGCTCCGCGCCGCTAGCTCGCCGATGGTCCTCGAGACCGTCTCCCGGCTCGACCCGACGATC
>OCZT010007564.1_pt1 | contig 10643 bp, 7 predicted proteins | sample 1539031 | NCBI WGS metagenome assembly OCZT01 (sample SAMEA3539308, study PRJEB22396) | soil metagenome | biome: tundra; feature: field; material: soil | place: USA | collected 2010-05 | depth 0.15 m
AGGCGGTAGCCCATCTCGTCTCACGAGCGACTGAGCCACGCTCGCTTACGGCGGTTGAAATCCGACCACGGATCGATCTGGCTCTCGAAAAGTATCTGTTTGCCGAATCCGGATCGGCCGAACATTCCGAGATCAAAGACTTTATCGACGGCATCCGTGCCGATGACCTTTGCCTGATCATTGCTTGCGAACGCGGGGACGAGGCGGCGTGGAGCCATCTTGTAGAAAGCTTTGATTCGACGGTCAAATCGGCGGCCCGCAAGATGTGTTCGAATACCGAGGACGCCGAAGATCTCGCAAGCTCGATATGGGCCGAACTATATGGCTTGCGGCAAGACGCCGCGGGAAGAAAGAAAAGCAAGCTCGCTTACTATTCCGGCCGTGGCAGCCTGGCCGGCTGGCTGCGGGCCGTTGTCTCGCAGCTCGCGGTCGACCAGTTTCGAAAGCAGGCGAGATTTGTTCAGATCGAGGAGACCAGCGAGTTTGAGAATCTCGCTAACGCCGCCGCCGGAAATGACGATCACCATTTCGCGGTGCATTATGACAATCCCGAAGAGCTCTTTAGCGAGGGTCAATCTGCGTCGGATGTATCCGAAGCTCTTAGCGCCGCCATTGCGGCGCTCGAGGCCGAAGACCGCCTGATCCTGAAGCTTTACTATTTCGATGATCTAAAGCTTAAGGACATTGCCGCCACGTTCGGGTATCACGAAGCAACGGCGAGTCGAAAGCTGACCCGTGTCCAGGCAGATATTCGTAAATCGGTCGAAAAGGCTCTGCGTCAGCAGTATGGCTGGACTGAAAGCGAAGTAAAACGCCACCTTTCCGACACGGCGGCGAGTCTCGGCGTAAATCTTGAAGCGATGTTCGCGGTCCTCGCCCTGCTCATACTGGTGCAAGATTTATGGGCGTGAGGCGTTCACATTATGGGCTTACGAAACGGGCCACAAAGAACACAGCGGCAAGGAACCATCGGTTCCGCGGTGGTCTCGGTGTCCTCTGTGGCTGATTAATGATGGAATTTGAGTTCGACAAAGAGATAGATGCGATCCTGCGGAAAGCGCGGGTGACGTCTGATGGGTCTGTAGCAACGTCCGGGTCGGGTCATGTTGACGCCGATGTTATCGCCGCTTTTGCCGAGAACGTACTGCCGGCGAAGACCAAATTTCTCTATACAAGCCATTTGGCCGACTGCGACCGCTGTCGCACGATGCTGGCTGAGGCCATCGCGATGAGTTCAGAGGCGGATCAGGCGTCCGCTTCTTCCGTTTCCGATATCGCTATCGCTGCGCCGGTCCCTTGGTACCTGAGATTGTTCCGCACACCTAACATGGCACTGGCGATGGGAGCTCTCGTGCTCGTCTTCTCGGCCATTTTGGGCTTCCTGGTTTTACAGAATCGTGAAAACACGAGTAACACAACGGTTTCGCAACTCTCCGACCAGGAACAAAGCAAAGCCGCACCTTCTTACGCGGGCGAGGTTCCCTCGGACCAGGCGAACGCGGCAAACAGGGCGATGGCTACTAATACCATGTCAAACAGCGTGTCTAACACGACTGCAGCTAATTCCGTCGCACCTGCCCAACCCGCAACATCCGGCATCTCGCCTGATAAAGCACCGACCGGCGTCGGCGGAGCATCCACGACCACCGACGGGACGACGTCCAATTCGCGCGAGGTCAAAGAGCTTCCACTGGCAGGTCGAAATGAAAAGTTGGACGAACTCGCACTGGGGGCCGGAAAGCCGGCCGCAGCACCCCCGCCCGAAGATAAGCCGGTCGTGAATCGCAAAGAAAAAGAGAAGGATGATGCGACGAAAAAGTTGGCGATGTCGGAGGAAGATCGCAAAGGTCAACGGAACGATACATTTAACCGCGACACCGCTAACGCGCCATTGTCAAAGACGGGGCCAAATCGCGCGGCCGCTACCGGTCCAAAACAGGTCCAGCAACAGCAAAATGTCCTGACGGACGGAGTCGTCGTTAACACACGGTCCGTTGGCGGCAAGCATTTCGCGCTCCGGAGCGGTGCATGGTACGACTCCGCATATCACGGACAGCCGACATCGAACGTCCGTCGCGATACGGGCGACTACGAGAAGCTGGATAAAGGTTTGCGAAGTATCTCCGACAGTTTGGGTGGCGTCGTTGTTGTCGTTTGGAGATCAAAAGCTTACCGGATCCAGTGAGCGTCTTCGCCCCTTACACTCGCCCTCAATGCACGAGGTCACAAAAATCCTCGGCTTTAGCCGAACCGCCCTTCACCCGGGAAGCCACGATCTAACACGCTCACGGTAACATTTCGGCTAAAGCCGCTAATTAGACCCTGATAGCTTTCCTCCGAAAGGAGTCTGTCGGGAAAATGTTTTTTGAAGCTTAGACACGTCCCTTCAGGGCGTGGTTGGGTTCCGCTAACGAGTTCGGCAGCCCGTTTTAACGCTCCTTACGTATCTGGCTTAAGCCACTGGGAAATAAGGACGTTAAAACGCCCTCCCATATTTTAGACGGCGTACAACCCCCGCCGTGAACGACGGGGCTAAGCTCTCAGATTTGTGGTTTCTGAGAAGTCAAAAAACAATATTCCGCTTTCCCGACAGACTCCTAAAGACGGAGGCAACTCATAAGATTTTCAAGTATGTTCATATTCCTCCACAAAAGCTTAAAATGGTCACATATGCGGTTTTCAGCTTTATTTCTTTGTGTTTTATGTGTTTTGACGGGAATTTCGCATGCTCAGCCCGCATGGCAATCTAATCTCGATTCCAGGATCTCGTTCTATCAAACGACCGATTTCGGCATTGTCCTTGCCGGGACGGAAAAAAGTCTCTACGCCATCGACGGGCAGACGGGCGATCGTATCTGGCGCCGCTCAACCGGTAAGATGGGCGAAACCGCCGTTACCCCGGTCCCAAACACCGATCTCATATTGTTTACGCGTGATCTGGGAAGCAAATCACGCCTCGAAGCGGTCGATCTACTCTCTGGCTCTAGTATTTGGCAAAGCGAGAAAATCAAGGGCGACGTCATGCAACTCGCCCTCGATCCGGAAAACGATCTTATCGCCGTCGTGATGGTAAAGGACGCCCGCGGACGCGCTGGCGGCGAGCTAAAGCGCAAGCCCGTTATCCATGTTTTGCAGCTTTCGACCGGCGACGAGTTGTGGAAGCGTGATGCGGACGGCGATATTGAAATGATGCCGGTCCGATTTCCCGACTCGGGCGATGTTGATTTTTCGCTCGACAACTACCGGCCGCCGCTATTTCTGGACGGGCGCCTATTCCTGTTTTACGAAGGATCGGCGAGCTATGACGCACGGACCGGAAAGGAAAAGATCCGTGAAAGATTCAAGATAAATGAGGACGGGCTCGCTCTTACCGAAGCCGACCCGATCTTTGACGAATCGCACGTTTATGTTTCTGGGCGAGGCAAGATCCGCGCTATCGACCGAGGCAGTTTCAAAGAGGACTGGACGGCCCATGATCTTGGTATAACGGCCGAGATGGCCGAGATAGGCTCGATCATATATGTCCGCACCGGTGGCCGTTTCACACGTCTGAAAGACGGCGAGCCACAGGAAAAGGGCCCATTCGGAGTCTCGGCCATCGATTCGGCAACGGGAAAGACGCTTTGGCGATTCAAGGGTGCTGACAAAGGTCTGACAAACTTTGTCTTTGCCGATGCGAATACGATAGTCATCGCCGACCGAGATGATCTGATAACGATCGACGCACGGACGGGCAAGCGTATTCAGAAACGCGAACATAAGGTAGATGACGCGGCGTTTGTTACCATCAACGAGCGCGGCGATGCGGTGGTCGGCGGCAAGAACGAGATCGCGGCATTTCCGGTCAGCGGCGGGCGCGAGCTTTGGCGCGTTCGTCATACGCCACCGGGACGGGGCGTTTTCAGGACTGTGGCCGGCATCGCGATTCGCGCCGCGGCCATCTATTTTAGATACGGCGGCCTTGCCGCGTCAGGGATAGGACTGGCACGAACCGGGCTCAATCTCGTGTCGGCCGTAAACTCTTTTCGCTGGTCGGGCTTGTACTCTCATCTAGGCTCGATCGACCTGACGACCCTCGCAAGCAACTCGGCTCGAAATTATGTGACAAATCGCATTTATGCCTACGGCTCTCTTGCGAGAACGCCGAATCTCGCCTATCGCGCCAGTGGTCTTCAGATCGTCATACCGAACGCCAAGGACGTGGAGGGAAGGATCATCGGACGTGCGATCGATCGTGCAACCCCATCGCGGGCTGACGTTCAGGAAAGTGTTTACGACCGGCTCGATCCGGTGCGGCAGGTTGAAAAGCTTTCGAGCTATCTGTTGCGCCGCAAACGCCTCGCCGAGCTTCATGCGAACCACATGTATTTCTACACCGATCTGCCGAGCCCCTTTGGAAAACGTGGTCTTGTCGGTGTCAATGTTCACAATGGCTACGACGATCGATTTATACTCGCTTCTGATCCCGACCCGCGATTTGTGACCGACGAAGCTCTCGGGCTGCTTTACTCGGCTGACGGCAGTAAACTTCAGGCATTTGAGGTACTGAACCGATAGTTTTAGCGAGTTTTGTGTCCAGTCTTTGTTGCCGTTGTGTAATAATCGTCTCTTCTACACAAAGAACACGAAGCAAGGGCACAAAGGTCACGAAGGTGATCTTTAAGGTCCCTCACTGTTGCTTTGTGTTAATGGTTATTATCGCCTCGCTTGCAGACGATCATCGTATATAATGCTTTTTCGCGGAAAGAAGCTATGAAATATAAACTGTGTGCCCTACTTTCTCTTTGTCTCTGCATTTCTGCGGTTGCCCAACAGCCAAAGCAAAAGCCAAACCCCGAGATCACTAAAATGGTCAAAGAGGTCTCGGCCAAAAACATCGAGGCCACTATTCGAAAGCTAGTTTCGTTCGGCACGCGCAACACCCTCTCCGAACAGGACAATCCGACCCGCGGCATCGGTGCGGCACGGGACTGGATCTACGACGAGTTTCAAAAGATCAGCTCCGAGTGCGGAGGTTGTCTCGACGTGCAAAAACAATCTTTTGTTCAGCCCAAAGGCAACCGTGTTCCTGAACCGATCACGCTTACCAATGTCTACGCGGTGCTAAAAGGCACGACGGATCCTGACCGCATCTATTTAGTTTCAGGGCACTACGATTCCATGTGCAACCTCAACGCGACTGATACCAAATGTGATGCGCCCGGTGCCAACGACGATGCGTCCGGGACGGCAGTTTCACTCGAGCTTGCCCGCGTCATGTCAAAGCGAAAATTCGACGCGACGATAATCTTTATGACCGTCCCGGGCGAGGAACAGGGTCTATATGGTGCAACATATTTCGCGAAACAGGCCGTCGAGAAAAAGATGAATATCGAGGCAATGTTTACCAACGATATTGTCGGCGGGGTCACGACATACAAGAACGCACCCGACCGGCAGACGATCCGCGTCTTTGCCGAGGGCGTGCCGTCCAATGAAACGTCCGCCGAGGCGACGTCTCGTCGAAGCGTCGGTGGCGAGAACGATTCGGCTTCGAGACAGCTCGGGCGCTATATAAAAGAAATGGCGGACATCTATTCACCGAAGTTTCACGTGACGCTTGTTTATCGTCGCGATCGGTATGGACGCGGAGGCGACCATATTCCATTTCTCGAAAATGGTTTTGCTGCCGTGAGGTTCACCGAGCCGCACGAGGATTACACGCACCAGCACCAAAGCGTAAAAATAGTTAATGGAGCCCAATACGGCGACCTGCCCGAATTCGTCGACTTTGAATATGTCGCCAATGCCGCCCGCATAAATCTGATAGCTCTTGCCAATCTCGCATCAGCACCGGCCAGGCCGAAGGGCGTAACCATCCTGACAGGAAGGTTGACAAACGATACCGACCTAAAATGGGAGGCCGGCAAAGACGCCGATCTTGCTGGCTACGAGGTCGTCTGGCGCGACACGACTTCGCCGTTTTGGACAAATTCGATTTGGGTCGGCAACGTTACCTCGTACACCGCTAAAGAGATGTCAAAGGACAACTACTTCTTCGGTGTTCGTGCAGTCGACAAGGATGGCAACAAGAGTCCCGTATCCTACCCGCGGCCGGGGCGATAAGCCCCTTAAGGGCAGCGTGTCTGCAACCGCGAATATTTATCCGAGTGACCGGATGCTCCTTAGAACTTGGCTTTATCTTGTTCGTGTCTTTTTCGTATCCTTCGCGTATTTAGTGGTTTCAACGCACGTAACCACGAAATAACACTAAATACACCAACACCGCCACGAAAGAGAACGAACGTCCGGGCTTTGATTACAGATCGAATCCGCTAAACTAATGTTTTCGTTTCAATGTCGCCTATCCTTCCAAACTCCACGATCGGTGTTTTCGGCAGCGGACAATTGGGCCGCATGTTTGCTATCGAAGCGAGGAAACTGGGTTACCGGGTTCACACGTATTCCCCCGATACAGATACACCGACGGGACAGGTCGCGGATATCGAGACCTCGCGATCGTACGACGATCTCGATGCGGTCCGAGCGTTTGCACGCTCGGTGGATGTCGTCACATTCGAGTTCGAGAATGTCCCATCCGGAGCCGTCGAAGCAGCCGCCGAATTCGTTCCGGTCCATCCGCGTGGTGAGGTCCTCCATATTGCCCAAAACCGGCTTCGCGAAAAGACCTTTCTTGCCGCGAACGGATTTCCGGTTACCGGCTTTCGCCACATAAAGATAATTGAGGACCTCTATCGCGCGGTTGACGAGATGGGCACGCCCGCCGTTTTGAAAACCGCGGGATTTGGGTACGACGGCAAAGGGCAAACAACGATCAAAGCCGTCGGTGAGATCGAAGGTGCATTTGCCGCGCTTAATGGCGACGACGCTGTTCTCGAGGCATTTGTTGATTTTGTAAAGGAGGTCTCTGTCGTCTGCGCCGCGGGCCCGCATGGTGAATTCATCCATTACGGGGTGATCGAGAACGAACATCGCAATCGCATCCTCGATATATCTTTTGCACCGGCAACCGTTTCCGAAAAGGTCGAGAGCGAGGCCATCGAGATCGCCCGAGGCGTTGCCGAGGCCCTTAATTATGTCGGAACGCTTTGTGTCGAATTCTTTCTGACAAGCGACGATCGCCTGTTGATAAACGAGATCGCCCCACGGCCGCACAATTCCGGTCACCTAACGTTTGATGCCTGTGTCTGTTCGCAATTTGAACAACAGCTTCGCGCGGTCTGCGGTCTGCCGCTCGGTTCGACCGCCTTTCATTCACCCGCCGCAATGGCAAACCTACTCGGCGATCTCTGGCAGGACGGTGAGCCGAACTGGCCCGCGGCACTTGCATCGCCAAACGTGAAGCTTCATCTGTACGGCAAGATCGAACCTCGACCGAGGCGAAAAATGGGACATCTGACCGCCATCGCCGAAACTCCGCAAAGAGCCGTCGAACTTGTAAAACAAGCCCGCATGTCATTGTCGAATGCCAAAATATCGGCATCGAACTTAGATTTGATCGCATTGGAATAGAACCGCCTGAAGGCGGGACTTCGAAGGCAGAAAAAATCAACTTTCCAGCCATTTCCAATATCTATTGAAATAGCGGTATCTTGAGGATAAGGATCTACCCGGCGGGATGTGTAGAGCTCGTCTTCCAGGCAGACGCGTCCCTACAATATTTAATTGGTGACGGGGCGGTAAATTGGCACCCTTCTTGATCAGTAATGAGGCTTTTGAATATGGACCAGGATGATAATTCACGACGCAATTTTTTGGTGTTGGGTGTCACGGGAGTCGGGGCGGCCATTCTCACCGCGTGCGGGACTAAGTCGGCTGCTAATTCGCCCTCGACTTCGAACTCGAACGGCAATAGCGCGACCGCCGATGAAAAGAAACCGCAGCCGGATGCGAGGGAGGTCACCGCTGTCGAGGACCTGATGCGCGAACACGGCATCCTGCGGCGGGCGCTGCTTGTCTATTCCGAGACCGCCATGCGTCTAAGAAAGAATCCGGCCGATGTATCGACCGCGGCCTTGCAGAAGACGGCAAAGCTGTTTCGCACCTTTGGCGAGGACTATCACGAAAAGAAATTGGAAGAGGCCTATATATTCCCGCGGATAAAGGAAAAGTCTGCGGACAGCGAAGCCGCCAGGTATGTCGACATTCTGATCGCCCAACACAACCGTGGCCGAGAGCTAACGGAACTTATCATTTCGGCGACAAACGGTGCGAAGATGTCGGCCAATGCCACCGAGTTTGCAAATATGCTCGATGCATTCACGCGGATGTATCAACACCATGCGGCCCGCGAAGACACGATCATCTTTCCGGCCTGGAAGGAATTGGTGACGTCGGACGAATATGACGAGCTGAACGACAAGTTTGAGGATATCGAGCACGAGCAGTTTGGAGCGGATGGTTTTGAAGACGCGGTCAAACAGATCTCGGAGATCGAAGCGAGCCTAAACCTGGCGGACATTGCTCAGTTTACGGCTCCGGCCTCCTCGGCAAAGTAAGACGCCGATGAAGCTTACGATGCGTTTCTAAAGAAAATGAACTATTTACAAAAGATCGTAGCGTCAAATGCACCCGCCGCGACGATACTTATCCGGATCGCGGTCGGTACGGTATTTCTTTCCGAGGGTATTCAAAAGTTCATAAATCCTGCCGATGTCGGTGCCGGCCGCTTTGCCAAGATCGGTCTGCCAAGCCCTGAGATGCTCGCGCCGTTTGTCGGATCGTTTGAGATCGTCTGTGGAACCCTGGTCGTTTTGGGGCTATTGACACGGATTGCGGCAATACCGCTCGCGATCGTGATCCTGACGGCGATCGCGACGACAAAGGTCCCTATACTTATGGCAAAGGGGTTTTGGGCGATGGCCCATGAAGCACGGACCGATTACGCGATGCTGCTGGGCCTCGTCTTTCTTCTGATCGTCGGCGCCGGCCGATGCTCCATCGACTGGCGGCTTGCCCACGAAACACACGAAAAACACGAAGGGTAGGAAAACTGCCCATAAATGTGAGATGTGAGAAATGAGAACTAAAACCTTCTTGTTTAGTGAAGTTGTTTTAGTGGGCCTGCTCCTGCCGCTGCCCCTTCCCCTGCCACTCCCTTGCACGCCGGTTGCGCCGCGGGCTAAACTCAAAGCTCATGGCCGAAGCTTTTCGTTTTTCGAAAAACGCTGGTAGGAAGACAGTTTACGACGAGATCTTGCCGCAGATCATTGCCCTCGTAGAGGGCGAACCCGACCTGATCGCGAACCTAGGGAACATCGCCGCTGTCCTGAAGGAAGCCTTCGACTTCTTCTGGGTCGGATTCTATCTTAACAAGGAAGGACAACTGGTTCTCGGACCATTTCAGGGGCCACTCGCCTGTACGCGGATCAGATATGACGAAGGTGTTTGCGGCCATGGGTTTAGTACACGACAGACGACTATCGCTCCCAACGTCGATGAATTCCCGGGGCATATTGTCTGCAGCTCGGCCGCGAGATCAGAGATCGTTGTACCGATCTTTGGTCCTGACGGGATAGTTTTCGGTGTGCTTGATATCGACAGTGATAAGTTGGCGGATCTCGACGACATAGATGCAACGGGTCTTGGCGCCATCGTGACCGTTATCGAAGGCCTCATTTAGCACAGGCATTGACGAGCGCCATTCTTAAATGAACGCGATCGAATACCCTTACTGGGTCTGGATATTTTTCTTTGTGCTGATCCTGACGGCCTTGTTCATCGACGTCGGGATCGTCAATCGCCGTTCACACGCACCCAGCCGAAAGGAGACGCTTATTTGGAGCGTCATCTGGGTGTCGCTAGCCCTCGCCTTTAACGGCTTTGTTCTATGGCAATTCGGTGCATTCAAAGCGAAAGAGTTCCTAACCGGCTACCTGATCGAGCTGTCGCTTTCGATCGATAACCTTTTCGTATTCTTACTGATATTCAGCTATTTCAAGGTCCCGAAAAAGTACCAGCATCGCGTACTCTTCTGGGGCATTTTCATGGCGCTTGTAATGCGGCTGGTGATGATCTTTGCTGGTGCCCAGCTTGTCGAACGTTTCGACTGGGTACTTTATATATTTGGCGCCTTCCTTGTATATACGGGCATCAAGATGTTTGGCGAGGAGGAGGGGTTCGAACCCGAAGAAAGCCGGATCGTCACACTGACGACGCGTTTCATACGGATATCAAAACATTACGATGGCGAAAAGTTCTTTATCAGGTCCGCCGAAGGTCATCTTGCCGGCACGCTTCTTCTTCTCGTTCTGATCGTCATCAACGTCGCCGACCTGGTGTTTGCCGTCGATTCCATACCGGCCATCTTTGGCATCACGACCGACCGCTTTATCGTCTATACCTCGAACATCTTTGCTATCCTCGGTCTTCGCACATTCTTTTTCCTGCTCGTCGATATCGCCGAGCGGTTTCATTTTCTAAAATACGGTCTTGCGTTCGTGCTTGCGTTTATCGGCGTAAAAATGCTCTTGCCACTTGTTGCCGAAGGCTTGATAATGGTGATGGGTGCAAACAATAACCCCGAGTTTGTTGGATTTCTAAACCGGTACTTGCAGCACGATTTTGACCAAACCGTGATCAATATATCGCTTGGCATCGTAGTTAGTGCCATTGTCGCGGCGATGATCATGTCACGCGTATTT
>OCZT010007566.1_pt1 | contig 10640 bp, 4 predicted proteins | sample 1539031 | NCBI WGS metagenome assembly OCZT01 (sample SAMEA3539308, study PRJEB22396) | soil metagenome | biome: tundra; feature: field; material: soil | place: USA | collected 2010-05 | depth 0.15 m
TCATGCAACTGATTTGCAGCGCCTTGGTTTTTGCCCGGGCCAAGGCCGGCAGCAATAGCGCCGCCAGAATCGCAATTATGGCAATGACCACGAGCAGTTCAATCAAGGTGAATCCTTGAGCATCGCGATGGCAATAGGCTGTTTTCTGTCTCATCGCATACTTTGCTGTCAGTGATAAGATCAGATGTGACTCCGCGCCCGCTTGGCACGCATTGCGTCCGGCTTATCGCTGGATGCGGTAGAAACGGGTTGGCCCACTGACGGCGGTCATGGCCTGGAACACGCCGCTGCCGCCGGTGATCGCCGCACCCGTATCGGCGTACGGGATGGGAATTCCGGTGACATCGCTTGAGCTTAACAGCTTAAACGACGACGCCAAATCTGACGCGTTCGCCGTGGTGAAATTAATCTGCACATGACCGCCCGCAATTTGAATGTTCGTAATTTGCGGAATTGCCACGACGGTAAGCGTGACATTATCGAACACAGCCTGGCTGGCAGCGAGGCCCACGTAGCCTGAGGCGCGCAATACGATGGACACTGCATTCGTAGGCGGCGTCGCGCCTGTATTATAGACGAAAGTTGCGAGACTGGTATCACCGGGGGATGGCGGGGTGAACGTCTGAGTGCCCGGCAGATCTCCTCCATTCCCGTCGAGCACAACCTGGATTGTGGACGGGAACGTGAGATTTGCGGCGGCGGGATTGCGGCTCGAAACTTGTGCCGTCAGTATATAGTGCGTGTTGGCAGTGTATGGGATTACGCTCGGGACAGCGGCCAGCGTCTGAAAAATGCCGCGCGGATTCGCGTCGCTCAGGCTGATGTATCCGCCGGGGCCTGTCGGCCCTTGTCCCGGGTTGAAATCGAGGCTGTCAAAAATGATGCCGGTTGCGGGGCTCCCGGTCCAGACGGGAACATACGCCGAGGATCCTGTTATGTAAGGTCCGTGGACAGAGTCGTACAAACCGGAGGCGCCAAACGAGGAGGTGTCCGACAGGTCCGGGATCGGATCGCCGACATTGTAGCTCACCGAGTTGTAGGTAAAGGCGCGTGTGTTCGTTCCGTCAAAGCCGGGATTCATAACCGGCAGCGCTCCCCAAAGCGGAATTGTTTGTGGGGTTACGGAAGCCCAAGTGGTGCCAATGCGAAGCTCATCAACCGTGTGGGAGGCCGGATAATTGCCGCCTCTGAAGTAAAACCACTCCGCATTGCCAGTACCGAGATTCGGGACGCTATCGCCGACTCCGGCAATCGTTGGGGCGGGCACAAGGTTTTCGGCAAGGTTGAAAGTGGACGGGTCCGGATTAATCCACAAATCGCAGGTGCCGTTGCCGCTGGCAGAAGTGATATTGTAACGACCGACCACGAAAACGGCAGAGAGGCCAGTGCCGGCGGGATTGGCGAACTCAGTGGTAGAATAGGTAACGGTGTTGGCGCCTTTGGAAAGGCCCAGCACGAGGTTCCCATCGGCCAGGATTTTAGTTTGCAGTCTATATTCGAAACCAGTGCTGGCACTGAGCGTCCCTTCGCCAAATCCGGCGACGTAATCGGTGGCGTTAGCCGTACTCGTACTATACCCGGACAAATACAAAATCATGGAGAAATAAGCTGAACCGCTGGAGACGACGGGACTAACGGGCAACTGAATTGTGACGCTTGCGCTCGTATAGTATAAGCAATTGGTGCTGGAGGCGCGCAGCCCGACAGGGGGAAGCATGTTGGCAGGGCTGGGAGGCGTGGCATCGCGCAATTGGCTAACACCAGCGCCGCTGGTAATGACCCAACTACTTGAGTAATTAGGGGGGAAGGCGGGAGCGGTGAGAAACGTGCTCGTGGTGTCGTCCCCCAGCGTGTATTCATTGAAGGGTTCATAAACAATCTGATTAGGAACCCCCAGTTGCGCCTGGGCGGTACCCAGACCAAGGATGAGCAGGAATAGAGCGGAGATAGTTTTCATATTTGTATGGGTTGGATTGGTGTTCTTAACATTATTACCTTACCAGAGACAGCGGCATGGCGGCAACGGACGGAAATGATACGCCCGTGCCACTTACGGCCAGGCTGATTCCGCCCTCCCCCAGGCTCCGCTGTGATAAAACAGCGAGCCCGGGGAGAGGGCGGCAGCGGAATGGTTTTACGGATAGGTGACGCGATAGAAGCGTTGCGGCTGCCCGAGCGGAGCACTTGCATCTATGAATGAGCCCAATCCCGCGCCATCGGTCGTTACCGTCGTGAGGGTGTGCCAGGTTACGGGCGCGGTGACGTCGGCAGTCCATTGGACGGTGTAGGTGAGGTTAGGCGCGCCGGTAAAAGTCCCGTGACCGGCCACGGTGCTGGTGACAGGAGGTCTCTGCAGAAAGAGCAGCATGAGGTCCGTGGCATTCGCCGTAATGAAGAATTGGCCATCGCCCAGGCTATTGGCAAAGCCAGCCGTGTTGAGGACAAACTTGCTGGGATCGAAGCCCGTGATTCCGGTGGTCGTTTTGATGATGCTCCACTCATAGTTTGCGGTGTTATCGAAATCAAAAACGGGTCCGGCCACATCGCCAGCCGTCAACGAGGTGAGGTTGATGGTGAACGGGCTGCCCGAAGTGGCAGCGATCGTCAGTCCCCCGGTAATGTTGATCTGGCTCCAGCCCGGATCGAACCCGGCCGTGCTGGCCGCCTTATCGATGTCCCAAACATAGGTGCCGCCGCCGTTGAGAGTCACGGTGCCGTTGTTGGCGAGAGCGCCAATCGTGTTCAGAAAGGGGTTAACCGTGCCGCTGATGACCGTCGTACCGTTGACCGTGCCGAGGCCGGCCAGGGTCTGGGCGGAGCCGACCGCCAAACCACTCACCGTCAGGCCGCTGGCATCCAGCGTCGCGCCGGAGGCAACGGTGATTACCGGGCTGTTGGGTATTTGGCCGCCGACGGCCAGTGCGAGCGTGCCGGCATTGACTGTGGTGTTGCCGTGATAACCGAAAGCAGCAGTCCCGCTCATAGTCTGCATGCCATTGCCGATTTTTGCCAAGCTAAGAGAATTAGGGCCGGCACTGTCGGTCGCAACGCCATTGAAAGTTCCCGAGGCGTTGTTGTCGCCCATCGTTAGCACGGAGGGAGCCGACCCAAAGTTGGCCAGTTGGGGCAAGGTTGAACCAGCCGCGGAGGCGTTCAAACCATTGATGGTGTTGTTGTGGCCGTTGAGGTCCAGCCTTACAAGGCTGTTTTTGCTGGAGGTGTCAGCCTCGTAGAGCTTGACGTCACCCGCACTGGTCCCGTGAGGAATCTGGTTGTCAAAACCCAACTTCACCGTGATATTCCTGGCCGAGGAGGGCGCCGCCAGCCATTCCTGGATGATCAAGCCGCCCTGCCAGTCATTGGCGCTTGGGCCGCTGGTATTCGGATTGTTGAGAAAGACCAGCATGGCGTGAGGGGCACAATAGAGTTCCAGCGTTCCTGTCCCGGTAATCTGGCCGTTGAGGTTGCAACTGGCGCCGGCGTCCTTGTTTCCTGTGATCCTGCAGCCGACGGTGGGATATGTTACGGGATTGCCTAGCAGCGTCAACTTGCCGCTGCAAGTTGTATAGCTCACCAATAGTGCGCCAGGGTTGTAGGACGTGCCGGCTGGCAGGCCGTTGCCGGTCGCGATGCCTTCAATGGGGGTGCCGTTTCCAGACGAAAGATAGAGGTCATTGGGAAAGGTTGCAGCTGCAGCGGCGTTGAGCCAAACAGTCGCGCCCGCAGCGACGTAAATTGGACCGGTGCCGAACGAGCCGCCATTCTGTCCCTGGAGCTGGCCCTGAAGCACATAGGTGCCACCCGAGTAAGCGTTGGCCGAGGTGTTGCCGAAGAACACCGAACCGGTGCCGACGGTCTCGACAGTCACGGTGCCGCTCTGGCCGCCGATGTTCTGATCGTAGTCCCATATAAAAGAATTGACCGCGACCTGGTTGTTGGCGTTGTCGCCGTTGACGGCGAAGACGAGCGTGGCATGTGAGCCATCCCCCGGGCCAGCCGTCATAGCTCCACTACCAGGGGAGCCGATGTAAAGACAATTCTTGGCTCCGGCGGCAGCGTTGAGCGCATAGAAGCCGCCCTTATCGGCAAAATGTATGGCGCCGTTGACCTGAATGACGTCCACCGCGCTGCCTCCCGAATTGCCAGTCTGGGTCGTTGAAATGGTATTACACAAAAGGCCGTTAGCGGTATAGGTCGTGTTGGCGGGGAATGCGATGGTGTTAATCTGGATGTTGTTGTCGGTGTTGGCGAAGGTTGCCGCAGCCGTATAGGTGGTGTACGCGCTATAAGCGAGAATGTTGCCACTACCGTCGATGGTTGCCAACCCCGTCGGCTTGCTTCCGTTCCAGATCAATCCGGCGCCATTCAGGACGGGGATCAGCCCGGTTGTGCCGTCGGCGGCGAGGGAGGAGGTAAGATTGGCGCCGAAGTACGCGACAGCGCCATAATTAAGCGTGAGGGTGCTGTTGAGAGCCAGACTCCCCGAAGGACTGCTGAAGGTGTAATAGCCCCAATCCAGGTCCAGGGGCATGGTGCCGACCGACTGGGCCGTGCCTGAGTTGTTGACGATGCCGATGGTGTTGGCAAAAGCCTGGCCGGAGAGGAGAACGCTGAAGCCATTGAGATTATAACCCAGCCCCGCCGCGCCGGCGGTGAAGGTAAGGCCGTTAAACGGCGTGTCCACAGCCAAATCGTTGTCGGGAGTGGTTTGGCTGCTCAAACCGAAGCTGAGCGAATCGCCGGCCACCGGCGGGAGATTTGGACCGGACCAGTTGCCGGGCGTGCTCCATTTCGCGTCAGCGCCGCCGCCGGTCCAAAGTTCGCTTGCCGCCGAGGCAAGCTGAGTTCCGCCCGGGAGGGCGGACAAGAGGAAAAGAGTTGGGACGAATAATACAGATACATTTTTCATAACAATTGGATGGATTATGCAACTTACACGATTAACTCATAGCTACATTAGCTAAAGATGCTGCCATTTAAGACGGAGGAGAGCCGACCGGTCAACCACAATATTGCGACAAGTGACAACAGTTTTGCGACAGGCTGCGACGGGCTTTAGCGATAATCCAGCATTCCGAAGTTGATGGATTCAGGCGTGAGGCTGGTCACCAATGACGCATGGCGGCGGCGTATTAACGGCTATAATCCAACTCGGCATCGTCCAAGGTAGAATACAAGATTTGACCCACAAGTGTTGCAACCGCAGCAGGTTATCCGACCCACATGGGAGATACACCGGGGCTCCTCCGGGGTGCCACTGGCAACGCACCGTTGCGGCGGGCAGAACGTAGCACCGCCAGAGGCGGGTAGAGGCAGCGGAAGTGCAGCAACTGCAACAGGTTGCGCAACCAGGCCAAGGGGGTCTGCCTGTGTCGTCATCGCGGAGAGTTAGGAGTTCAACCTGGGAGACTCAGTGGAGTATATCCGGTGTATCACTTGGGGCAGCGACGGAAAGGCCGGGCAAGTTTGCCGCTCTGGCGACCGCACAGACTGCTGATTATTGCAACTCAACCTGTGGTGAGGTAGCGCTCCGGGAATTCCCAGGGGGCGCGGTATTTCGGGACGGCCAGGCGGGCGGCTTCAGGGTCGTCGACGATCTTTTCGGTGGCCGGATCGAACCGGATGGAGCGGCCCAGTTTCAGCGAGAGCAGGCTCAACATGACCGGCACATGCACGCGCAGGTGGTAGCCGGGGTTACAGCTTGGCTGGCGTCGGGACTTGATGCAGTCGAGCCATTCGCGCTCGTGGCCGGGCGAAGGAGGAATGGACTTGGCCGGCGCAGGCAAGTCCTTGGCGACGTCGCCTTCGGGCACGACCTTCAGCGTGGTGTAGTCGGCGAACAGAGTGCCGTTGGCACCGTGGAAGTAGGTGCCCAGGCGTTGGCGGGGCTTTGAGTCGCCCTCCAGATCAAAGCCGTAGCTGTTGGTGAGCGAAGACATCCAGGTGAGGGTGAGGTTGGGGTATTGCCAGAGGACTTCGTGGTGGTCATAGGCATCGCCGTCGTCTTTGATGATAAAGCGACCGCCGGCGGAACTGGTGTTGAGGGGGAAGCCAAGGTCCATGGCCCAGATTGGCAGGTCAATAACGTGCGGGGCCATGCCGGGGGTCCAGCCGCCGATGAAGGCCATCCACGAGTTATGATAGTAGCCGTTAGCGACGAGGTTGGAGTTGAACGCGCACTGGGGGGCTGGGCCGCACCAGAAGTCCCAATCCAGTCCCGCCGGCGGCTGGGCGGGCGGGCAAAAGCCGATGCCCTGGGGACCCTGGTTCATGACGTTGAAGGTGCGCACTGTGCCGACGGGCCCGAGGTTGCCCGAGCGGATATACTCGACGACACGCCGATAGTTCTCCGAAGCGTGAATCTGGGTGCCGCTCTGGCAGATGCGGTCGTGCTTCCTGACGGCATTGCGCACGGCGAAGCCTTCGGCCAGGTGGCGCGTCATCGGCTTCTGCAAGTAGATGTCTTTGCCGGCCTCGCACGCGGCAATTGCCAGGAGCGTGTGCCAATGCGGCGGAGTGGCGATGATCACGGCGTCAAGGTCCTTTTGGGTGAGCATCTCGCGGAAGTCGCGGTAGCCCTTGCAGGTGCCCTTGAACTGCTGGACCACCGCCTCGCAGTGCGCGTCCCAGACATCGCAGGCGGCGGTGACCACGACGTCGGGCTGGCTGGCGCAGGTGGCAAGATTGGCACGCCTGAAGTTGCCGCACCCGATGAGGCCAAGGTGAATGCCGCTGTTCGGGCCGGGGCTGGGTTGCGTCGGCCCGGGCTCAGCGCCAGTAAGGTGCGGCGCCGCGAACCCGATGGCGGTGACCGTGACGGCTTTTTCGAGAAAGGCGCGGCGCGTCAGGGAGGTGCTCTGCTTCATGGAAGGCATTCTTAGCATAGGCCCTCACTTCCCCAAAACATAAACGTAGCCGTCGCCCACGCTGACCACGATCTCGCTCTTGCCGTCGCCGTTGACGTCCGCCAGGATGGGCGTGCCGACGGGGGCGGCGAAACGCTTGCGCCAGAGGACTTCGCCGCGGTCGCCGGCATCGCGCACGGCGAGGAGGTTGCCATCCTGGCCGCCAAGAAGCAGCTCGGCTTCGCCGTCACCGTCCACGTCACCGCTGATGATGCCGCCAGTGGCCGTCGGGAACTGCATTCTCCAGAGGTGCTTGCCTGTGGCGACGTCATAGCAGACCAGCCCGCCATCCGCTTCCATTTGCGCGCCGCGCCAACCGCGCGTTTTGGAAGGAGGCAGCAGGCCCTCATTAAACCCGTTATTACCGGCACGCATCGGCCACCGTTCGGTAGGCAAATACTCGCACCAGAGGCCGCGCTTGCCGTCGGGCGAAATGCTGGCGCGGCAACTGTAAACCCCGCTCAGGTAAACGACGGGTTCCGCGCCCGCCGTTTCCAGCAGAGCGGGCGAGGCGTAGGCGGCCCACCACTTGAGCAAGGGCTGAAGCTCCACCGGCCCCACCAGCAGGTTGCCGCTCTTGCCGTCGGCCACACAGTAGAAGTCCGGGTTGCAGAAGAGGACATCGTCAGCGCCGTCATGGTTGAAGTCCCAGACCGAGACGCGTCCGCCAAGCGGCTGATAATGACGTTCGATGGCGGGCATGTCTTCGCGCTGCCAAACCACCGTCCCGGTGCGGCCATCGAGAACGTAGGTGCGGGCAGCGAGCTTGGCGGCGTACGTGAATAGGTCAAGGTGCTTGCCACCAGTGAAGTGACCGACCGTGAAGAAGTGGGGGCGCTCGGCGTATTGACCGCAGGCGCCGCTGTGCGGGAAGGTGAAGTGCCACAGCGTCTTCCTATTCGCATCGCGCGCCTGCACCCACAGATTGCCGTCCACGCCGCGTCCGCCGGTAATCAGGCACGGCTTGCCATCGCCGAGCAAGTCACCCACGACTGGAATCTCGGAAGAGGGGACGTCTTCCATGCGCCGAAGCTTGTTCTTCTCCAGACGCAACACGGTGACATTGGTGTTGTCGTACAGGAGAATGTCGTTCCGCTTGTGGCCCTCCAAATCGGCGGCCAGCAGGTAAGGCGCCATGGCACCCTGCAGCGGCGGAATCTTTCGCGGCAAATGAGGTGCCTGGGTGACCGGCGGCTGACCGGGTTTGACAACAAGAGCGCCGTCGCGGTTGAGACCCCAGGCCTGAGCGCCAGTGGTGTTGCCATTGGCCGACGTGAAGAATTCGGGCTTCCCATCGCCGTCCATGTCGCCAGTGACAGCCCATTGCACGTTCACAGCGTTGAAGTAGAAGGCCCGGCGGTCATCGGATACGCCGGGCTTCAGAAGGAATTGCGCGTTTCCCAGGGACCAGAGCTTCTCCATCTTCCCGTCGCGCAGGCGCCAGACCTCGCAGGCTTCCGGCGGCTGATATTCGAGCAGGCTGCTGCGGGCGCAGAGCAAGGCTCGTGGGCCGCTGGCGCCCCAGAGCGGCACGGAGGCCAGCGGCACCAGGTCGCGCATTTGAACCTTCTCCACCCCGGAGGCGGCGTCAAAGATGGACAGGTGCCAGCGTTTGTCGGTGAGACCGTCAAAGAGCGCGCACACTATTTGCTTGTGGTCCCTGCCCTCCAGGTCAACCACCGGGTCCGAAGGCAACACCAGCGAGCGCGCCTCGGTCGTTACCGGGTCGGGCCAGCCGCGAGTCCAGGCCAACTCGAGCTTGCCCCCCGTGTTGCGCAGCACGTCCACGTACTTGGTCCGCGAGATGTTGACGAAGTCCAGTTTGCCGTCGCCGTCCACGTCCACCAATTCATTCCAGCCGTAGTGTCGGGCGTTTGCGCCCTGGGGATCCCAGGTCGTGTGCGAAACGGTGGCGCCGCTGGCCAGGTCGATGTTCCAAACATGGCTCCAACTATCCACCACCGCATGGAACCGTCCGTCCCCATTCAAGTCGGCGACAGTGACTGCCGGGTAATAAAGCACATGTTCGGTGGGGGTCCAGGCCCACTGTCGTGTGGCCTTGCTACCGTCAAGACTCCACAGTGAAAACTGCCCATACGAGGCCGGCGGGCCCCCCACAGCCTGGCAACTGGAAGTAACCAGAAAGATTTGTTTCCCTTTCTGGTTGGGCAGGTAGGCGCCGCAATGTCCGCTCCAGGAATAATCCCCCGTGCTGATTTCAATGGCCGCCCGCTGCTCTCCGGTCCGTCCATCCAGAATCAAATAAGCCTGCCGCGTAATTCCCATGTGGCCGGCTACGGCAATGACTTCGCTATGGCCGTCGCCGTCGAGGTCTTCCACCCATTCGACATGGTCCATGACATAACCTACGGGCGCGCTTTCCCACAATTGCTTGCCTTTCGGGTCGTAGGCCGTCAGCCGCGCTCGGGCCGCGATGATAATGTCCTCCTTTTTGCCGGTCCCGCGCAGGTCAGCCAAAGTGGGCGTACCCTGTTCGGCGCCCAGGAAATACCGGGCCAGCACGCGCGGCGCCTGCTTCATCGCGCCGGGCAGCGGTTGATAGCCCGTCAAGCGTTCGTCGTGGCGCCACATCGGCCACTCCCCTTCGGCGGCTGCCAGAGTGTTGGCATTGAGAAAACAGGCGAGAGCGGCGAAGGCTGCGAAAGCCGGCCAAAGGAGGCTGTTCTTCTCTTGCACAGCCACAGACTTTGCCGTAAAGCGCCATACAGTGACAAGAGTTTCGACGAACGGCCAGCAACTCACATTATGACACAGTCGGTCCCGGCTGAATAACGGCCAAACTAACGCGGTCAAAACCAGGCCGGAGCTCGGTGGAGACACCTCGGGACTCCCGAACCCCCTATGCGAGTAGAAGGGAAAAATACCTGAAATCCTATGGACTTCCTATGGAGTACGTATGGAGTACCTATGGAACAACACCGTTGCAACACGGTAGCAACGCCGTAGCCATAACGTGGCAGATCGGGATGACCAGGGCACTCGGAAGCAAGTGGGGATTGCGGGGTGCTGCGTGCAGCGACTCGGCTCGACGCACAGGAGGGGGCGACCGCCCTTCGACTTATTAACTCAACCCGGCCGTGCCGGCTCCGGCTCAATGCCGTCGCTCCTGCTTCAACAGCCACTCGTACAGCTCAGGGTTGTTGTAGGTTTCGGTCCAGATATTGTGCCCGGCGTCGGGGTAGATGGTGAGCTTCACATTGCCCCTGGCGGCCTCGATGGCTTCGACCATTGCCTTTTCGCTCGCGATGCGCACGACGGGGTCTTTGGCGCCGTGGAACACCCAGATCGGGAGCCGGGCAAGCTTCGCCGCGTCCGCCGGGTCGCCCCGGCCGCAGACGGGCACTATGGCGGCAAACCTCTCCGGGTGCGCCGCGGCCAGCCGCCAGGTCCCGCTGCCTCCCATGCTCGCGCCCGTCACATAGACGCGGTCTTTGTCCACCCGATACTTGCGGAGGACCTTATCCAGCAGCGCGTTGAGCGTGTCGGGGTTCCACCCCTCGCGCGTAGTTTGCGGCGAGACGAGGACGAACGGGAAGTCGGGCCTGGTCTCGACGATCTTCGGCGGACCCAGGATCTTGAGCTTGTCGAGGTTGGTGCCCGACTCGCCGGCACCATGCAGAAAGAGCATCAGCGGCCAGCGCTGTTTGGATTTGGTGTACCCCTCGGGCAGGAACAGGAGATAATCGAGCTGGACGGTTACCCGGATTTCCGCCT
>OCZT010007568.1_pt1 | contig 10638 bp, 15 predicted proteins | sample 1539031 | NCBI WGS metagenome assembly OCZT01 (sample SAMEA3539308, study PRJEB22396) | soil metagenome | biome: tundra; feature: field; material: soil | place: USA | collected 2010-05 | depth 0.15 m
TGAACACCCGGTTCTGGGAACCAATCATATCCGGCCACAACTCCATCAAGACCACTATCAAGCCCATATCCAATGTCAGATAATACAGCAGGAAGAACTGAATTCTGTGCGTATATGCTTCCGTCCTTCCATTTAAAGTTCGCAGTGGGTGCCTTCTTTGAGATAGGGATCTTATTCCACGCAAGTGATCCAGGTTCGTTCTGTAGAATCCCAGCATTTACCCGTACGTTTCTAGACTTAATAAGATTTACAGCAGGAATAAGATTCGGAGAATCGTCAGTGAGCAAACCACCTTGGCCAAGAGGAAGCTGAGCTACTATGCCCTTGTAGGCCATGGCTCAATACCCCGCCAAGAATCGGGAACGCTTAACGAGGTCTTTTCTAGGAATGAGCCTTCCACGGAATGGGTTAATTTCTGTTCTCTGTGCTTCATCGGCACGCTTCAGGGCTCTTAATCCGCCTTGGGTCTGCTTGAGAAATTCTTGAGAACGATCATCGTATTTATCAAGAAGAATAAAGTAAGCAGCAGCGTATGCAAGAACCACCCTATGATTCAGCGGAACAACTGGGATAGAAGATGTTGAATCTGTAAGGGTCGTTGGAAAAGGAATGTAATCATACTCAGCACGAGACAGATAAGGGCAATCAGAATTGATGCGAATATTGATAACACTGTCATCTGTTCCATCAGTTTTGGTACTTGCCGAGGTCGATTGAATCGCAAATCTATTAGGGACATAGGTAGAAATAGCATAGAGAGGATACTCTCTAAGCATCGCCGGAAGATCGCTACCAAGAAGTTCGCCACCTGACTGAGCCCCCATCCCGCTCATGTTGCCCTGGTATTTGTAAATACGCATCGGAGCAATCAATCTAATGATACCAGGGATCAGATTGTAATTCAAAAGATACATGTTACAAGCAGCACCGACAGTGTTTGACTGTGTGCCATTGCCTGTCCATGGTTCATCAATTGTAAACGTAGTAGAGGCTGCAATGTGGGTTAATATAAGCACCATGTCTGCAAACCCAGGAACCTTAAGATAACGTCCAGCCATTGATGTCTGTGCGCCAAGAGCATCTACTGGAATAGTACCAAAGGTTCCGGTTGTAGCCCCAAGATTAATGCTGACAATATTTGCAACGTTTGGCTGAAACGTGACAATACCAGGAGTCTTATTTCTAGCCCAGGTGAAAGGTTCGTTTAGGTCAAGATCAAACTCAGAAGCCCCAGACATAATAGCAAGATAAGCACGATTAATATAATCGAGTCCTTTCTGTCTGAATTCTGATTGAGTTGAGTGTGTTGTTTCTAGTTCACCTGCCCAGTGAAGGGCGGCATTTAGACAGTCTTGTGTGGTGCTATAACCAGCCATTTAGCCTCCCCTCCTTGGGTATCGCTAGGTGGGAAAGTGGTCAAATCCCACCTTCCCATCCGAACTAACGCTTGCTTGACGCAGTCTGAACCGGAGTCAAGGCAGAAGAAAACTTCTCAGGATGGAGAACAAAATTCTCCTCGTCCTTAACCGGGATACCATTCTCGTGAAAGAACTTGCTCGCGCGTTCATAGATCGTATGGCTTTCACCACTCAATTTATGCGTATGACGAGTATAGTCCGTAATCTTAATGGTCTTATGTGATTTCGGATCCCGATGACTAACGGTCAAATCAAATGCTTTAACTTCTTCCATTCATTTATCTCCCAATTGCGTAACAGATTAAGCTCACCCCACTGGCTGGAACGAACCCAGTTGTAACCTCAACAAGAGGAGCAGCCGCCGCTCCGGTATAATTACTACCAGATGCACCAGAGGCGATTGCAGCAACTTGATAAATACGAAGTTTCAAATTAGTGTCATCAACTTTGTAGACGAATCCATCTGAACTCACTGGATCAACCAGGAGAAGATCGCTTAAAGACTGTCTAAATCCAAACGATACCGCACAAGCCAATGCGGTCACGCCATAGGTAGCTGTCGTTGAACCTGGAATGTTTAATGCCTGAATACCAGAGGCACTCAGAGGAATTCCACCAGACGGGTATGTTGAGGAGTTATCCCCAAACACAACACCACATTTAACCATCTTCTTCTTGTCATCAATCTGCATCTCGCGATTACCGACAAAATCTCCATAAGTAGGAGGATTATTTGATGGTGCTTTACCACCAATCGTAACACTTGTTAAACCTGCAATTGCACCCATAATATCTCCTTTTCAAAAGGATTGGGGCAGGTGGAAAATGAAAAAACCACCTACCCCAAATCTTAATTACCCAGTCACAACGAGTGTTGACAACACGTTGCGGTTATCTTCAGGCATGTCAATCATTCTGAAGAAAGCAACTCCCTTACCAGCAGAGCTGGCAAGAGCGGTACAATTGATCGTGAGTTCATTACCAGCCTTCAAAGAAACAGGCTTGCACTTATTAATGAACAATCCACCAGTTGCAGTCGCACCAGTCAGAGCATTAGTTCCACCAGCAACCGCGCCAGTAGCGATGGTCACTGTTGCAACAACACCAGAACCAGTTGTCGATCCAGGGTAAGCGGCGTAGTTGAAGCTCACTACCGGGGCGGCAGTGGCACTCATACTAGTCGTAACACAGAACCCAACCTGATCAATCTGACAATCCTCAGCAACCAAAAATCGAGCAAGGACACCAGTAGCAGTCAAAGGAAGCTCATTAAGAGTTCCTTGAGCGCCTGTGGCCCCCATGTTCGAGATAGGAGTTGCATGAAAACTTTTATTTAAATACATATCTAATTTCCTTTCTTAAGAAATTCATTCTCTATTTTGCTCATGATCACCTCTTGCTGCTGTTATGCAGCAACAACAAGAGATGAATCAAGAGTAAAACTACTATAGAGACGTTACATGCACGATTCGCGCCTCACCTGCATTGGCTGTATCCCAAATCACGCCCCACTCAGCAATCCCGTACCAGGCAACACCTTTCTGGCGACCGTAGTCTCCAGGGATCATTGCGCGAAGCTCAGGATCTTGGACAACGGCCATCGCAACGGCGTCAGCGCCGAAGAATACCGCTTCACCAAGAGCAGTGCTAGAACCAACCAGGTTCGAAATGGCACTGAAGTTATTCGTTTCAATGAAACGGATATTTTCAATGCGACCAATCTCGCCATTATACTTGGCCGTTGGGTCCGTGTACTTGTGCCAGGTTTCCCAACTCGGGTCAGAGATCACACCGCGCTTCGCACGAGTCGAAACGATAGCAATGTAATCATCGCCCTCATATGCTGGAATACGAAGAGTTCCGAACATGTAATCTCGGATTTCCTCAACATGGTACACATTCAAGTTTGCAAGCGCCGTAGCAGGAGCCACACCAGCTGTTCCGAACTGAATTGAACCAGCAGTGAGTGGAGTAGCCTTGATCTTTGCACTCGATGAACGAAATGCAGCAGAAGCCGCGCCATCCATAACGAGCTTCATCTGATCTTTCAGCGTGCGCTGAACAATGTTCTCAGTATTGAACATCGAAAGATCTTCAGAAAGTGAAGTGTATGGAATTGAACGGCCCCATTCAGACACAGTGATCGCCACAGTGCTGATCGAGAGACTATCTTCAGGAATTCTCACGCCTTCAGAAATTCTTCCGTTCGTAGGAATAGCAAGAGACGAAACTCGAGTGATCGTTACCGATTCACCTTGTTTACGTCCATAACCTGCCTCGGGTTTAACAAACTGCATGAACTTAGCCTCAGCAATTGCCGCAAAACGGAGCTGAGCAGAAAGATCATGATTCTTGAACACGCCACTAGGGGCGTCATATGTCCAGCTGAATGCCATGACTAACTCCTTGTCTTTATGTGAAGTCTCACCGTGAGACTCCCTCTAATTTTTGCTTTCAGTACCTAACGGATCCCCGTTTGAAAGCCTGTTTCATCTGATCCACGAAGTTCTTTGGAACCTCTTGTCTCAGCGTAGCTCTTGCTGTCGGAGATCCTGTTGCATCTGCGGTAACTGCGATCTTGCTATGAATAGTTTCAGTAGCCTCTACAGATCCCTTAATCTTTGCAACCCTTGCCCGAACTGCTTGCGCTACCTTAGATAATGCAACCTCTTCGGTGTCATTGGCAATATCACCCTGCATTTTTGTTGCGTAATGTTCAACTAGGTCTTCGTTCCCACGCATGTCTTGATAGGAATTATAGAACCTGGTTTTGATATCGATCCTTTTTTGGTCTTCATTAATCTCTGATCTCAGTTCTTTCTTCGCCTGATCCTTAAGAATCTGAGTATACTTTTTGGGGTCAGTAAACATGATGTCAGAGAGATCCTCTTCAATAACGGCCACAGGCTGAACAGCAGCCTTTATCTTGTTAAACTCAGACACTTCACGAGAAAGATCAGCAACAGTGTATTTCTTTTGATCAACCCAGATCTCTTGTTCAACCGCTGGTTTTGGTTCTACTTTTATGGGTTCGGAGATCTCCAGAGAAGCCTCTTTACCAGAAGCGAACTTTGCCATCTGTTCAACCATAGTGTCTGGTTTAGTGACGATCACTTCACCGTCCGCAACTGGTCCACCAATATACTCTACCGGCTTACTCTCAATACTATTCTGTTCTGTCATTTGCTAATTCCCCTTCCTTTTCTCTACCATGACGAATGTGACGCTCAACCTCGTTGATAATGTCATCAAACGCCGTTATTACAGCAACTTGTGCGATATAAAGCGATGGATCGGTAATGTTGGACCTGAAGTGATCTTTAAGTCTCTGGAGAGCGTCGAGCTTCTTTTTCTCTAATATTGGCAGGAAGTGTGGCCAAATAGCCTCTGCGACCTTACCAAGATTAATCGTATTTACGGTTTTATTATCCACCGCTCATCTCCTCGCCGGCCCGGCTCATTCCACCCTGAGACTGCCCAACGAACTTCTCTGGGGTCTGATTCATACTACCGTCATTGGTACTTCCGGCCTGTGGAATCTGAGATTGAGCATTTGGACCAGTCCCTGGCTGTTGCCCCTGCTGCCCCTTACCTGCCATAGCGGCCTGTGCCTGCATCATCTGAATCATTCTCTGCTGAGCCGCCTGTTGCTCCTCTGGCGTCATCACAAGAAGATCGGTGTTAATATCAACAGCACGCATCAATTGATCCATAAAACGAGTCATTGAGTACTTCTGTGTGAATTCTTGCATGAGTTGTGGTGAAGCAGCCAAGGTCTGAAGTAGGGATGTCAACTTTCTAAAATCCTTAGTCTTAGTTAGATTCCTCGAGATTCCCCACACTGAGAACTGTGCAGTAGAAATACACTCTGCAAACCTCTCCTCTGGAGACATTGCCGAAATAGCCTGTGCCCTTTGTGGACCAAGAAGTGCCTGAACTTCAGCAGAATTAAGATCGTTCATATGCTGAAGCGTCACTTTCCAAGCTTTATCAAGAACCTTTTCGATTGATTCATTCTCAAATTGTTTTGACATACCAGAAAAAACACTCGAGATACTCTGATTCGCCTCAACAACCTCGGTTGCTTTAACAGCACGATTTGGCATAACTCCCATTCGAAGATCGTTAGTGAGAGCGCTTTGATTAAACTCTTGGTTCATCAGATTCAGTACAGCAAGAGACTCCTGCCCAAGCGTTGCAGTGTCAACCCGCTCAATAGCTTTCGCACCCGGAGGACACGAAGAGTTAACCGCCACCGATTGCCCAGGAAAAAATCCCTCACTATAGGCAGCATCATCCTCAAGCCAATCAGGTCTGAATTGTTTAATCCCATAGGTAGCCATCATGCCACCATCTACAACTAAATTGTAAAGTTCATTTACAGCCTTGTTGTTCATGCTTGGAGCATCCATTAAAGCATAATGACGATCTGACCCTATTGTCCTCATTAACGGAGCAACAACATATGGATTTTCCCCATGCCAGAACGGATTGGGAGTAGGTTTACGAATCAAATAACGATCATTAGCTATTGTCCAGATGACATTCTCGTGGAGGAGTTCGCCAGTCGTGATATCAACGATGCTTCCCCAGAACTCTTGAAGTTTAACTTGTTTTCTATGAGCAGTCGACACAGGAGAAGTAGTCCCAGCACGGCGCATATTGTCCAAATTGGTTTCATAATCAATTGAGTAATCTTTCGGCATTTTCGAAACAACTTCAGCATCATAGATAGCGTGATCACCGCGTGTCAATCTGTCAACTTCATACCAGTCCGCGTATGATTGGTCCATATTAAAAAGACCCCTGCCTGTTTGATCTGAATAAAAATTCTCTGGCATAATCACGCCAAGGCTAAGCTCCCAATTCATCTTTGTTCCCTTTTTGAGAACGCTATCAATCCTGTTTTCTTTTAAGTTATATTTTTGCTCGGCCCTATAAAAAGGCGCTGGTTTGTATTTCCCACCAACCTTAAAAATACATAAAGCACCGAGGAGTCCGGTTTTGATCGAATCTCCAACCTTGATAAAGTAATCTGTTTTTTTAAGTTGACGATCAATTAGTCTGCGAATCTCTTCTTTTGTGATCTTAACTTGTGCCGGATCGACTCCTAGCGAGTAATCAACCTTAAACCAATCTTCCATATCAACAAGACCTTGCTGGAAAAATTGAGTGATCTGCTCTACGGCCATTCTCTGTTTACCAAGGAACTCACGAGATTGACCTTCGCGTTTATGGCTATAGTCCTGTTTTAAATGGAAGGTATCGTAATTCTGACGATTCATGTTCCAACGCTCAAAATTAGCTTCCTTAGAATCCATGGCGTAGGAGTAAGATATTCTAACGATATTATTCATATCAGCATCTTCGTGAGTGTTGAATTCAATTCCTTTTTTAGATGTCTCTTCGTTTGCCATCTGAATCTACTCCTTTAAATTTCCTTCCCTCATACGAATACGAAGGAATTGGAACTCTTTTCCTGTTGAGTTCTTTGGTCTTAAATTGCATCAAAGTCACTATGTATTGTAAGGCATCGTGCGGTTGAGAATGTTCATCCTTTATGGGTTTAATTTTGTTCGGTTCAATTTCGAAAGACCTTTCCGAATACCTGTAACCACCATCAAAACCGCGAACGAGAACAGGACAATTGCCGAGGTCAACAACGAAAGCAGGGCGACCTGCGCGGACTGTGGTAAGCAGTTTCTCAATACTTGAACGCCTTTTTTCCCACCCGTTTTCACCAGGCATCGGCTTGAATTTACCAGTCTTTTTGTCGGCCCAAGCCATTGCATAAGACCTTTCGTCTACATCCCTACGATTAAAACCTGTCGGATCCATTCCAACAATGAATTGTCGCTCGAGATCGTTCCACTCTGGAAACTCGTTGGCAAGTTTATTCTTAACGTATTCTTCGAATCGTTCCGCTCCCATATTGGAGGCGGTGTATTCTCTGAGCACAACAAAGACATCATCCTGCAATTGACAGACGACGCAAGCTGGATTAAGCCCTTGGTCAATTCCAAGGAGTAGGGGTAATCCAAATTCTGGATACAGAGTTTCTTTGGAACCATGAAACGTCTTGGACCAATCTGGATATACAGGTTTGCCTTCATATGTCTCCCAGCACAGCTCATACTCCTGCATGTACTTGTTGTATGGCATGGCGGATCTGATGCCATCTCTGTATTTTGGATCTTTTTTAGCGTCATTTGCCGAGTAGTGAAGTTGAAACACTACAAACTTGTTTTTTATATTTCTCCATACCTCAACCCCTTCCATGGGGTAAAATCTCCTAGGAGTAGAGATTTCGTCAGATCCATCTAGGTCATCAAACACAAGTCTTTTAAAGAACCCCGGAGCAGGAGATGAGATCATCGTCATGCACCCACCGCCTTCTAGTGTAGGAATAGAAGACGAATACATATCTTCAGCTTTCTCCCAAAACGCAGCCTCATCTGCCATAATACGGCTGAATGTGAACATACGAAGTTGGTCGGCACCCTGTGGGTATCCTGTAATCTGCGATCCAATTTGAGGAAAATCTAAATGACAATACTTGTAATGATGCTCAGGACGAAGCTCTTTAGGAAGCATATTGTCAGGAATGTTTTCAACTATAAATAAAGCCTTCTTAATCAACTCGTCTGCGTCCTCTTCTTTTTTAGAAACAAAAGCAATATTTCTTCCAGGATGAAACATGGCGTCCCAAACATGCAAAGTTAGAGTAGCCCAAGACATAAACATACGTCGACTCTTTGGAACCGCAATCATTCTCTCTTGAGTCCAGATCTTGAAGAAGTATTCAAGATACTTAAACTGTTTCGGAAATCTTTTGGTTGGATTTGTCTGATCTACTTCATCTTTCGTGAAGACACAGTTCACCGCAAAGAACCAGGGGTCTTTAGAACATTTCTTAAGAAAATCTCCCCAGTCCAATAACTCTTCAATTTGAGTAGAGGGCTGGAATTTTTCCGTAGTTAATTCCAACTGGAATTCCTCTCTGTTTATCAATAAAGTTCCAAAGAGCCGAAAGACCATTATCCTCTACGAGAGACTGGCAATTCTCCCAGTTTAACTTGTATGAGTCTTCAAAGTGCGGTTGATCTGGGAATTTAAAGTTTCCACCCCATTGGAATCCAAACATTTGTCCAAGCGCTCCAACTCTAGACCAGATCGAATTTCCACCAGTTGTTGCTGCCAAATACGGATCTTTTCCTCTAAAGCATATGTCAAAGGCAAGTCCGTAGTTGTGGAAAGATTGGAAGGGATTAGAGTAAGTGACGATGGCATCTGAGGTAGTTCTTCCTTTGTTATAATCTATTTGTTGTTCATTTATACTTCTGAATGAAGATGTGATTCTAACGTTGAATCCAGTTTGATTAACTACTTCAGTTAAGAACGGAATCACTCTTTCTCTAACACCAGGGTATAACTGGTTGATCATGTCGAGAGATGGCTGTTCTAACTGTATAGACATTCAAAAATAGTGTTAACTAGAATCAATCTTATATCAATTAAAATCTATTTAATTGCCCCAGCTTCAATTTGTTTCATCTCTACTTTTGCACGTTCTTGTGTGGTCTGATAGCACCAGCTAGAAAAGTTAGCCATATCCGGCCCATTGGTCATCCAGTAGTTCTTAAGCTGGCTAGGAAGTTTTGAAACATGCGAACCATCAGCTTCGGTGCAGTCAGCTCCACCAGCGCCATCACCGATACAGATCTCTATTTTTGGAGAATAACTATCCCTACAACTAGTCAATAGTAGTACGAGGCTTACTAAAAGCAACTTGCCACGCATCTGCAGCAGCGAATCTATCACCTTGTGTTACCGCCTTTGTTTGTGCCGCTAGAGCATCTTGAATTGCACTTAAAGCAATAGTGTCTTGTCTTTGTATATACCAAACCAGTACTGCTTGGCAGAATTGGTTCACATACCCAAGAATAGACGGTAGTGCAGCAAGCGCGGAAAGTATCGCGCCCATGACTCAGGCCTTTGGAGCCAAACCACTCAAGAAGTTCTTAATTGCGATAAGAACACCAGAAGTTGGGAAGAGTGGCAGAATTGCCGCATCAACACCAAGAATACAAAGAACAACAGCCTGCCAATTCGAAAGTATCCAAGCAATCATAAAGCCTCCTTGCCTTATCTTTTATAGTAAAAAAACTCTATCGCTAAACTCACTATCCCTGAAATGATAACAGAGACCGCAGAAATTGCACCAAGAAACTTGAATTTAATATTCTGCAAAGAGTCTACCTTTAACTCAATGCGTTCAAGTCTATACATCGCATCTTCTTGGTGCGCTAATAGTTTACCAATTGTTCGGTTGAGTTCGTCTTCGTCCATGAAGTCATAATTTCTGGTCAACTGGGTAGTTTTAGTGAAAGCAGAATCTGTGTAGCAACATCCGTGATGTCTACAGACAGACTACCAGAGATAGTGCGTCCACCGACAAGTCCAGATGCCGACACAACCACTGTACCAATCGCTAGGGAGGTAAGAATGGCTGAAAAACCATCTGCAGCAACCTGCAAAGAAGCCAATAAAGGCTGATCTACAGAAAAACTAAGTGGGCCATCGAATGCATCACCAGTCGGTTTCCCGAGAGCATCTCCAGCCAAAGCCAAAACCTGACCGCTAATTCCAAGAGGTAAACTCATCTTAATTTCTCCCTTTTCATATAAGTAAAAAACAATCTGCTTTGGGGATATCGACTCCCTAAATAGGTAAACCGCCCAAATCCAAACAATCAAAATCAACAATATCAGTGACCACATATAAAGTCATTATCACGAGTAATTTATATTGTCACAATATGTTATTTGAGAGCCTTCGCCTTCATCTAAAAACATAGTCCAGTGGGGTCTATTGGAATTTAAATTTCAGAATTACCGCACCGGATCCTCCATTAACCCCGTTTCCCGCGCCATATACTCCTCCGCCTCCGCCGCCAAGGCCGTTAGTCCCAGCAGTACCGTAGGCGCCGCCGCCGCCAGTACCGCCACTGCCACCACTTCCACCGCCGCCAGCACCACCACCACCATAAGTTTCTGGTGATCCGGTAATAGAATTCGAACTGCCATTACCACCATTAGGATAAGAGGTACTCTGCGTCCCAGCTGCTCCATCACCACCGCCACCGCCGCCAGTTGATGTCGTACCGTTAGCGCCATTGTTTCCTGGGCTACCGCTTCCACCACTACCGCCTGTGGTCCCT
>OCZT010007569.1_pt1 | contig 10637 bp, 10 predicted proteins | sample 1539031 | NCBI WGS metagenome assembly OCZT01 (sample SAMEA3539308, study PRJEB22396) | soil metagenome | biome: tundra; feature: field; material: soil | place: USA | collected 2010-05 | depth 0.15 m
TACGATATATTGGCGTGACTGGAGTTCAGACGTGTGCTCTTCCGATCTGGCCAACCGCTCGCACCGTTTTCGCAGCCACCCCTACGTTGGCCGCCACATGAGTCGCCTTCTGCCCACGGTCAAGCTGGCGCAGGATTGAGGCCCGCCGCAACACACGCGCCGATTCACGTCCCTTCGTCAGCATCGCGACAAGCTGCTGACGATCCTTCCTCCCCAACTGGACATGCACACGATGATAGCTTTGCATGTCCCCACTATGCGGCCCTTCCGACCCCTAGAAAAGTGTTTGATAAGGTACATCTCTATACGGTCATAGACCTAGATGTAAATGTTATTAATTTACACTACCTTACCGGAAAGCAGTATTCCTGCGTTGGGCACCACGGTTTTCAAGCCGAGTTTCTGTAGTATCTGAAACGTCGTACACGTTGCGGCAGACACGACCGGCAGTCCGCAAATATTTTCGACTATCGGGATGGCCACCAATGATGGCATTTGAACGCAGGCAGAGAGCACCACGGCATCCGCGCCGTCCGTCTTTAATCGGCGGAAGATATCCACGAGCGCCAACGGGTCGAGCGCACCAACTTCCAGGTTGTCGGGAATCTCCAGCGAAATGCTATCGACGACTTCAAACCCTTCGTGGCGGATGTAATCGCAAACCAGTTTGGTCAACGAGCTGACATACGGGGCAATGACCGATATCCGCCGGGCCCGCAAGGTATTGATTCCATGTATGAGCGCACCGGCGCTAGTCACAACCGGAGCCGGTGCTTCGTTCTCGATGGTGACTTGGTGTAATTTGCTCTCGGCTTCCCTGTGATAGCTCTTGCCCATGCTCATGATGGCGACCAGGCAAGCATAACCAAGTACGTCCACATGCGCGTCCGACAACTCGAACGCGCACCGGATGGAATCCTGGTCCATGGCCGCGAGTTCTTCCTTGGTGACGCGCTTCATACGCATGCGGCTCGAATGGAAGGTGAACCGTTCAGGCTCGAGGTTCTCCCTCGCGTGCAACATCGCGGGGATTTCTGTTTCCATAGTGACGTTGGAGCTCGGAACGATTTGTCCGATTCGGTATACCTGTTTCGACATCGAGAATGTTCCTTCCTTCTAAGAAAATCCTTACTCGGCCTCACCCGGTCGACAATTATTCCAGATCATATAGAGAAACCGAGAAGTGGCGGCCTATCGAACTGAAGCTTATTCCGGTATAGGCTTACCTTTTGTTTCAGGTAAAAGCCATGGCACAAACAGACCTAGGATGTAGATTAGGCCGAGGGTCATGGCGGCGTGCGAAACCCCGCCAAACTTCTGGATTAGGGTTGCGGCGATGATAGGGAACAGCCACGCGATCATGCGTGTGCCGTTGAATATGAAGCTCGAGGCGGTTGAGCGAACGCTGCTTGTAAATAGCTCAACCGGGTAGATGGCCATCCAAGAGTACGCCAGACCTAGCGTGAAGAAGCCATTGACAAAGGCGATATACATCATGGCTTCCACCGAGTGCGTCCACATGTAGGTGACTGGGGTCATGACCAAGGCACCGGCGTAGGTGAGGAACAGAAATTTTCTGCGACCAATGGCATCGATCAGGAACCCTGCGATGAGATAGGCGGTCACGGCGCCGGTCGTGTAGAAAATCGCGGCCCGATTACCCCACTCGACAAAATTGGCGTAGTGTTGTTTTTTTGCAAGTTGCTGCGTGAAGCCCGGCAATAAACTAGAGATCGCCCACCAGCCTACCATTGTGGCCATGGACAATAGGAACGTCAGCAGTATCCGGCGGCGGCTCTCGTGCTGACGGAAAATCTCGGTCAGGGTCAGCGGACGCCGCGCCGGTTTGGCCGCTGTTCGCTCGTCCTCTTCGGTCGCAGCCCAACGTTGCTCACGAATGGCTTTCAGCCAGCGCTCCGATTCATTGATGGAACGGCGGATATAAAAGGTGAACAATGCCGGTATCGCGCCGACCACGAACATCAGACGCCAGGATTGCGGTCCCAGGGGATGCGATCGGCTTATGGCCCACCAAACGAGCGCGGCCAGCAAGGTGCCCCACCCGAATCCCGATTGCAGTAGTCCGGCACCTATGGGCCGGGCACGGTCGGGCCAGGTTTCAGCCACCATGACCACACCCGTACTCCATTCGCTGCCCATCGCCAAGCCGGTAACGAAGCGCAAGACTACCAGCATGATGAACGTTGTACTCAGGGCGGTAATGCCGGTGAAAACTGCGTACAGGAAGACCGAAAGGATCATCACGCGCTTGCGGCCAACATAATCGGCGAGCGTTCCACCGGTTAAGCCGCCAACGCCCCAGCCAAGCAGTGTGATGCCGATGGCAATGCCTGCCCAAAGCGACCCGCCAGTCTTGAGTTGCTCAGGCGTCAGCAGTGTCGGCAGCGCGAACGGAAGGACCACTATGAGGGAGTACGATTCATAGCCGTCGAAAATCCACCCAAGAAAGCAGGCCGTGAGGATGCGCCAGTGTGTGCGTGTTAGCCCGGTATACCAAGGCTGATTCACTACAAGCTGGCCTGATGCCGCCGTCATACTCATGTGCTTGTCTCCTGTCCGTAATGCCCGTTACCGATTGCAGGTTTATGTTCCGCAAAAGAAGCTTTCGACTTCAAGAAACACTGGTCAACTACAATCAATCCTGTTGCACATGGAGATTGAAAACGCTTTGCATATATATTATATGTACAGGAGTAACTAGCGAAAACACAATTCGTATCTCGCCAATAATGCCTTCGCCAAACACGAAGGCAGGGTTGATCAATGAGAAATTCTCAAGCTGGACGGTTTTGTGCAAAACTCATGATGGAGAATGGTGAGTTGCATCTTTCCAGAAAGTCGGACAGTGTTATGAGCGAAGATGGGAAGCTTACTCAAACGCCCCTTACGGGATTGAAGGTGATCGAACTTGGGCAACTCATAGCCGGTCCGTTTGCGTCCAAGTTGCTCGGGGAATTTGGGGCCGAAATCATAAAGATCGAGCCACCCAAAGGAGGCGATCCATTGCGCACGTGGCGCAAGATGGAGGATGGCACCTCGCTATGGTGGCATGTGCAGTCCCGAAACAAGAAGTCTGTGACGGTCGATCTCAAAGCTCCTGAAGGCCAGGAGATCCTACGAAAGATTGCCGCAGATGCTGACATTCTCATCGAGAATTTCCGGCCTGGCACACTGGAGAAGTGGGGTCTGGGATGGGAGCAACTATCCGCCATGAACTCGAAGTTGATTATGGTTCGCATCTCCGGCTATGGCCAAACCGGCCCATATCGAGATTTGCCAGGTTTCGGCGTCATAGGGGAGGCCATGGGTGGACTGCGCTTCCTGACGGGGTATCCTGATCAGCCGCCAGTGCGCTGTGGCATCAGCATTGGCGACTCCGTTGCCGGCCTGTATGCCGTCATCGGCGTGTTGCTCGCTTTGCAACACCGCCAGCGCAACCATGGAAGGGGACAATGTATTGATGTGGCTCTGTACGAATCTGTGTTTGCGCTGATGGAATCGCTAGTCCCAGAATACGATGCGTGCGGATATATCCGCACGCCAGCCGGCAGTGCTCTACCGGGCATTACTCCTTCCAACTCATATCTCTGTGCCGACGGCAAGTATGCTTTGGTCGCCGGGAATGGTGACGGGATTTTTAAGCGGTTGATGGCCGCGATTGGTCGGGACGATCTCGGCAACGATCCCCGGTTTGCGCACAACGAGGGCCGCGTTCCACATGCCGAATTGATCGATGCGGCCATCAGCGAATGGACTGCGCTCCACGATCTCCCGACTGTTCTGCAAAAGCTAAAAGACGTTGACGTCCCAGCCGGATACCCTTATACGGCCGCTGACATCGTTTCGGACCCACACTATACAGCCCGCGAGATGATCCATACTATAACGCTGCCGTCCGGCCGGCACTTGAAGGTACCCGCCGTGATGCCGAAGCTCAGCGCCAGCTGCGGGCGTATCGGGGGCGCTGGACCCACGTTAGGACAACACACCGACGAGGTGCTCAGCGCATACGGCATAGACAGCAAGACACGCAGTGCCTTGCGCGAACGCGGCATCATCTGACGGCAGGAGCTATGGAATCCACACCCACCCGCATTTATATCAATGAGGTCTCCCCCCGCGACGGTTTTCAGATTGAAGCCGCGTTTGTGCCCACGGCAGAGAAGATCGCTCTCATCGACCGCTTGAGCGAAACCGGGTTGACCAAGATCGAGGTAACCTCGTTCACATCACCGAAAGCCATCCCCAACTTGCGCGATGCCGAAGTAGTGATGCAACAAATCCGGCGGGTTGCGGGTGTCAGGTATACAGCGCTGGTGCCAAACATAAAGGGATGTGAACGCGCACTCGCCTGCAGTGTGGATGAAATCAACCTGGTGATGTCGGCGAGTGAGAGTCACAACCAGGCCAATCTCAGCATGAGCTGTGAACAATCGCTCGTCCAGTTTACAAACATCGTCAAGGTTGCGCGGGGATATCCAGTCTTCATCAATGCCTCGCTCTCGACCTCATTTGGCTGCCCCTTCGAAGGGTGGATTGCCAAGGATCTCGTGTTCGCGTTTGTGCAGCGCTTTCTGGATATGGGCATTCAGGGAGTGACGCTCTGCGATACGACTGGCATGGCGAACCCGAGGCAGGTACGGCTGCTAAGTGAAGATGTTTTGAAGAAGTGGCCAGAGGTGCCGTTCACGGTACACTTTCACAATACCAGGGGCATGGGGCTGTGCAACGTCGTAGCCGCTATCGACGGTGGCCTGCGACACGTCGACGCTTCGCTGGGCGGATTGGGCGGATGCCCATATGCGCCCGGCGCAAGCGGCAACGTCTGTACCGAGGATGTGGTGCACATGCTGGAACAGATGGGCTATGACACGGGCGTAGATCTCGACCGGTTGATCGCTATCGCTCAGGACCTGCCTTCTATCGTCGGTCATGACGTGCCTGGACAAATAGCGAAAGCTGGGCGGGCAGATAGAAAACATCCCTTGCCGAGCCTGAAAAAATGTAAGCCAGCCAGGGCAATCGCATGAACGCTTTCTGATGCTGAACTTAGTTCCCTTTGTAGTCGAACTGGGCTCGGTTCAGCGGCCAGCCGGGCCAAAATCGCTTTTCGAGCGGACAAACAGGGTGCCTTCCACATTGTTTTCGGCCAGTGGCGAGGTCATTGACCGGCTCAGGACAACCCATCCGGCTCTGATCCGTTGTTCATGCGATTGCCCTGGTAAGCCAGCCGACCACCAGCCGATTTGACGTCTGCGCTGGTAGTCGGCTGGCGCAGGTGCATCTTATTGTGTCAGAATGACCGTGCTCACCACTTCTGGCATACATGACACTGAATGAGACAAGTAGATTTTCTTACGTTGAAGCTGTTCACGGCTATCGCCGATGAGGGCAATCTGACGAAGGCGGCGGAACGCGAGCATCTGGCTCTTTCCGCAGCTAGCAAACGAATCACCGATCTGGAGACTGACCTCAACATTCAACTGCTTTACCGGTCGGTCAGGGGCGTCGCGCTCACTCCTGCCGGCTATGCCTTGCTGCACCATGCGCACAGCGTTCTCGATAAACTCAGGCAACTCGACGCCGATCTGAGCGAATACAACCATGGTGTTAAGGGTCATATACGTATGTATGCGAACACCTCGTCGATCATCCAGTTCCTACCGGAAGATCTAAGCACGTTCATACGTGAGCACCCGCTGATCAAGATCGATCTGGAAGAGGAGACCAGCAGCAAGATCGTTCATGCCGTATGGGAGGGCCTGACCGATATCGGCATTTATGCCGGACACATTCCGGCTGAAGGTCTTCGTGTCTTTCCGTACCGCGGTGACCAACTCATGCTCATCGCCCCCCCTGACCACCCGCTGGCCAAGCATAAAGAAGTAAGCTTGTGCGATGTCGAGGGTTACGATTTTATAACTCTCAAGCAGGGCAGCTCGCTATACTCGCTGATCGCGCAAGTTGCGCAAACACAGAAAATTAAACTGCGAATTCGTATCCAAGTGCGCAGTTTCGACGCGATATGCCGAATGATTGAAACTGGTCTGGGAGTAGGCGTTCTACCGGACAAGGCGGCGCAATTTCATATTCACTCGATGCGGATCGTTGGTATACCGATCAAAGACGACTGGGCAAAACGCGAACTGAAGATATGTGTGCGCGACTATAATTCGCTCTCCGTGATTGCCAAGCAAATGGTCGATCATTTACAGCTACTTCCTCCCGCTGACCCTAGTTTTCTAAATCAGTCAGCAACACAGCCTGATACCCGGATTCTTCCGCACTCGTGAACATGGGGTCTTTGGTACAGTTGGACGGAAAGTCCGGTTAAGGTACCCAAAGATTCGGCGATTTTCAGGAGCTGGATCAATTCCGCCGGTTTTGGCGTACAACAACATATTGCTCGTCGTTAGATGGGTGTCCCCCCCCACCCAATAAGGGGTAGACCCAACATTGCTGTCACCAGGGGCAATCTTGCCCCTTCTCGATGAGATTCTGGGACACTGGCCGTCTTGAAGTCAGTTCCCAATGGACGCGCCGTAATGGAGTTGTATCGCCGTAGCTGATCAAGGGACAGGTATACGGTATCGGAGCCGCTATGACGAAGACGTGCGCTTCGAGAGAAGATGGAGGAGCATCGCTTACCCGCTCCCCCGTCACAATCCGAGGTGGTCGTTTACGGCGATGGCGATCTCCTGCTCGGACCCCAGATACCGTTCCGTCGTCTGGATCGACGAGTGCCCCAGCAAAAACTTGATCTGCTCGAGGTCGCCGCCCGCCTTCCGGCAGAGCCTGGCGCAGGTCCTCCGCAGGTCGTGGGCGCCGAAGTGCTCGATGCCGATCTCCCTGGCCGATTGCTCGACCACGCTCCACACCGCCCAGTCGCCCAGGCTCTCTCCGATCTTCCCGCCCTTCGCGATCGATCGCAGCAGCCGGCCGTCCTCGATGCCGGCGGCGGTCCTCCAGGCGTCGATCGCCTGCTTGACCCAGGCCGGGACCGCCACCGTCCGAATGCGTCTTCCCTTGCCCTCGAGATCAGCCAGCACCCAGCGGCCCTCCCGCAGCTGGAGGGTCCCGACCGTGAGGGTGGCCAGCTCCTGGCGGCGCAGCGCGCAACCAACCAGCAGCGCCAGGATGCAGTAGTCCCGCTTGGCCTTGAGGGTCGAGCGGTCGGGAACCGCCAGCAGCTCCCTGGCCTGCTCCCGCGTCAGCCAGTTCCCCAGCCGGGTCCCCTTCTGCCGGATGTTGGGGACCGCGGAGAGGCTGGCCGCCTCCTCGGCCCCGATCAGGCCGTTTTGCCGGGCCTCGGCGACCAGCTTGCGGACCGCCGAGAGCCGGACGTTGATCGTGGAGGGGGCCAGGGCCTCCATCGACGCCCGGTACTCCATCAACAGGGCGCGGGTGAGCGGGCGGCCGGCCGCGAGCGCGAAGAGGTCGTCGAGGGCCCTGGCATAGTTGCGGCGGGAGTTCGGGGAGGGTACGGAGTCCAGCACCATCTGGCGCAGCCTCTGCTGGGCCTCCACGAGGCCGTTTTCCGGCGTCGGAGCGCCCTCGGCTGGTCCAGCGCCGGAGATGAGCGAAATCTCCATGCGGCGATTATCGCCAACGACAATTGGCCTTGTCGGTGGGTAATTCTGGGAGGGAATCAAGAGCTCCGTAAGGCGACTCTCATAATCCTCTGGCATATGAGCCGCCCCCGCCGTGATCGAGATAGATTCCATACTTCCGGTGGAGAGAGCCGCCCATACCGCCGAGCCTGTGGAACTCGGTCGCCACCGCAGTTGGGGCATCTCAAGCACGTCGATGGCGGCGGTCGGCCGGCTCAATCCATAGAGCATGGTCACCACACAAATCCTCCCACGCAGTCCAGACGGACAGGCATAGCGGCAGGGGCGTCCAGCTCCTTTAGAAACGGGCTTCCTCCGCTTCCCGTAACTCCCTTCGGATTACTGGCGACCGAAATTTCCGATGATCACCTTGTGCTCCGTAACGATGGAATCCACGTAATCGGCCCACCATTGCAACATGTTCCGTCCACTCCTGCTGCTCCGCCGTTGGCTTTGCAGCATTCATAGGCGAAGTCCAGGATGTCTTCTCGGTGCACCTTGTCATACAGAGCATAGAAACGAAAGTTGGGCGATTCCTTACGGTTTTGCGTGTAACGCCGCCTGCAACTTCTGAACGCTGGGTGGGGTTGCTAGGCTCATCGCCAATCCCTCGGTTCTCATGTCGCTTCTTGCGTTTGCCTTCAACCGAGGCCCCTTCCCTCCACCGAAATTACTCGGCTTCCTGGGTACTGCCTCTCCGCCACCCCATACGGCCCGGCCTGTTTCTCGCGAGTTGCCAGTTGATCCCTACTGCAATCGCCGCAGGTCCGATGGAACCCGTTCGCTCGTACTGTTCCATCGTCATCGGCCTTCCCCGTTATTCGGGCGGGTCAGCTCCTGCATTGCCCATTTCGAGGCCTGCGCAGCGTTCACGTTTGTTACGGCCTACAAGCTCGCCAAGTCACCATTTGTGCGCCCCCTCCATCGAAGGCTCCAGAAGTTTCGTTGCCTCCACTGCTGCTCCGATTGCTACCGGGCGGAGCGAACCAGTTCCCGGGCGGGACTTTCACCCGCTGAAGACCAACGCCTTTTCACGGCGCACTGAATAAAGCAGGTTAGGGTTGTGGCTAGCTACTGTTTATTCGGGGGACGCCAAGCTGCCGAACGGTCTCTGTCCAGGAAGAACTATGGTATGCGACCAGCCTCTTGCAGGAACACGGAATTATTCATGTTCAGGATGCGCCAGTGCCCACCCGTGCGGCGACACATGGCCATGCCATGCCCGATGATATGCTCGTTCGGAGACTCGACCGTGTAGTCATAGGAGTACCAAAGTACGTCGCCGAAACTCTGCCTGTCGCGAAGTGTCATGGCAAAACGCAAATTTGGAGCGAACCTCAAATAGCGCTGCTCGAGGTAGTCCATCACTTGCTTGCGACCGCGGAATTCTCCCGTCGGCACATACAAAACGATCGCGGGATCGAAACAGTTCTTCAATACAGCTACTTTCCCCAGGTGAAACGCGTCGGTGCATGGATGCATGGCCTCTTGCATCTCAGCAAACTTAGCCTGGATCTCCGCGGGCGACATATCAACCGACGCCACTTGACGCTTCAGATTGATCGTCATATCCATTTTGTCTAGAAGATCGAATCCAAGAATGCCGTCAATCCGGCGACCGCAGGCCTGCTCGATCGTGCTCAGGTCAACGGCTGGTAGCGTCAGATCGCGAAACTGATGATTGCCCACAGTCAGTTCTGGCAGAGAGATCTGTCGACCGTCGGCGGTAGTAGTGCCCGTCCATGTGGTCACAGGGATGCGTTTGGATCGGCCCGAGGAGAATGACTTCAAGTTGAGAGTTGTGGTCGAAGCCGTATCCAGCAGAAAGAACATATCCGCGCGGTTGATACGGGTTTTGATTACGGGCAGACCATCGCAACGCTGGATTGGAATCTCCTCTGCTGCTGGCGAGTCTTGAGCATGGACGGTAGTGGAGAAGAGGATAAACACGACCACAAGCGCCAGGATCGCTTGTTTCATCACGTGCGGCGTACGCGGGAGCTCGGGTAGGATCGCTCTCGGGCGGGTGGGCGTGTGCTTGTCCCCGCAGCTAAACATCAAGTCACTCCTACATTCTGCAGATGACAGTCACTTGGCAGTCGCTCGATGCGCAGTGCCAGAAGTTGGTGAGTTGGGACGTCGGGTAACTTTGGAGGTCGCGAAGCTCTGTAACCTTTCCAAGATCGCGGTTTTGGCTCTGGCAAAAGCCTGTTTGTTCCCCAGCAGTTGGTAAGCCCAATTGGCGCCCATCATTTGTGAGTTGAATTCAAAAGCTAACTGCACCGGATCAGCGTTTGGGGTGAGGTCGTTGCTCGTTCTGCCGTGTCGGATTTCATTTTCGAGCAGGCGAAGCCATTCGCCCATGATCTCGGTGATCCGGTCCTTTACGACACCAGGCCGACTGTCGAACTCCAGAGAGGCGGCACCGAAGAAGCAGCCTCCCCGAAAAACCTCCCGTTCCGCGTAAGACAACCAGGCATCAGCCAGTTTCCGCAGTCGCTTAAGCCCGCTCGGTACAACATTGGCTGGGCGGATGATTTCGTCTATGAATATAGAGCGGGCCGTTTCTACGACGGCGAGCTGAAGATCCTCCTTGGAACGAAAGTGAGCGAAGAGTCCGCTCTTGCTCATTCCCACCTCATCGGCCAAACGCCCCAACGAGATACCCTCAAGCCCTTCGGCGGAAGCAATCTGCACAGCTACCTGCAGAATCTCGGTGCGGGTTTGTCTGCCTTTCGTGGAGCAGCCATTGATTGGCCCCGGTCTCCCTTTCATATCCCTCCTCGTTGTGATCACAGTAGAAACCGTCAATCTGGCGAGCTAAATATAGCACGACCGATCGTGCTATTCAAGACGGCGGCGAGAAGTGGCTACGGCCAAGCTGGGCGAATTCCTCGAAGCCCGGTTCTCATAGTTGTTCTAGCCTGCGGGGCGGTATCGGCCGACCGCCTCTTCCCAACAAGTAATTCCAGTTTGCGTCAAACGCGCTACGCGGGTGGAGTTCGC
>OCZT010007570.1_pt1 | contig 10636 bp, 7 predicted proteins | sample 1539031 | NCBI WGS metagenome assembly OCZT01 (sample SAMEA3539308, study PRJEB22396) | soil metagenome | biome: tundra; feature: field; material: soil | place: USA | collected 2010-05 | depth 0.15 m
CCAACCTCCAAGCATAAAACTCGAATCAAATGTGCGAAAGAAATCCTACGTTATCCCCATAGGTGCAGCGCTCAATGCTTGGCATGGCGACTCATCACGGCCCGTTTTTGCACCATACTTAAGAAGTAGATCCACGAGTCCTACCTGTCGGAGAACCCCAAGTCGCCGAACGGAAGGACCGCGAGGTGTGCATAGCCCCCTGGCGACACCATCTGGCACCGAAGGACCGGTCTTATGTGTAGAGGATCTGATCTGTAGCGATTGAATTCAGAGGGTTTCTATGTCCGGCGGGGGGGGTTGCGTGATATGAAAACGCAACCCCGGTAAATCGAGTAACAGCCAAAATTCTCTATTGACAACGATCAATTTGTTGATTAATACTTTCGACCGGTCTACTAAAACGTTTTAGCCGGATTCGAATTGACCTCAATATTGCCCCGGGTTCCAAGCAACTGAGGCCAATTCTGATCTTGTTTCTCTTGTTACTTCGGTGCGTGTTTCTCGCCGGAGAACATTGTTTCTCATCCGATTTTGAGGATGAGATGCAGGGCGAGCCATTGTTCGTCCACTGCTTTACCTGCAGTCCTGGAACACCAAACGCTCAAATCGGCAGCTTATCTAAGACCGTCTTTGCGTGGCAAAAATGCCGGGACTCGCACAGCGCGATGCGAGTATCACCACGGCAAGCGACCATCGCGCCAGAATGAATGTACAACCAACTCCTACAGGAGGAAGACGCATGAAGGTTAACTTAGTGTCAACAGCGAAGTACAGACTGTTTCTGTTACCGCTCGCTATGCTTTTGGTCTGCCTTTCCGGGCACGGCCAGGCAAACTCGACGATCACCGGAACGGTTCTTGACATAAACGGAGCAGCAATTCCGGGAGCAGAGGTAACACTCACTCAGCAAGAAACGGGATACGCTTCCAAGAGCATCAGCAATGATGCCGGCAACTACGTGTTCGCCGGATTGAACGTGGGAACCTACGATCTCAAGGTCACAGCGAAGGGCTTTCAGGCTCACGTTGAGAAGGGGATCGTCGTTAACGTCTCTCAGACTTCCCGTCAGGACGCCGTTCTGACAGTTGGAAGCGTGGATGAGACCGTGACTGTGCAATCCGACGTCATGGAAGTGCAGACGGACTCGAACGTTTTGAGCACGCTTGTCAGCGAACAGCAGATCACGAAAATCGCCACAGAAAATCGCAACTTTGCTTCGCTGGTGGCGCTTGGACTCGGCGTCAGCTCGACTCTGCCGGATAGCAACACACCAACCTCCGTCGGCGCCAATGCGAACATCAGCGTCAACGGTCTGCGCCAGAGCCACAACATCTGGTTGATCGACGGCGGCGAAGCCGATGACCGCGGCGGAGCGGGCGGCATCAGCATTCTGCCTTCGCAGGACGCTATCGCCCAGCTTGAAACTCTCTCTTCAAACTATCCGCCGGACTACGGTATCTCTTCCGGCGCCACGATCAGCCTTTCCTTGAAGAGCGGCACGCAGCAATTCCATGGCGGAGCCTGGGAGTTCAACCGCAACACAGCCTTCAATGCAAACAGCTACCAGAACAAGCAAAACAATCCCATCACCAAGCGCGCGAAGCTGAACTACAACATCTTCGGCGCCAATGTTGGCGGCCCGCTCTACATTCCGCATGTCATGCCCAAGGGCAAGACGTTCTTCTTCTGGAATGAAGAGTGGCGCAAACTGATCCAGGGCAATGCTCCTTCGCTTGTGAACGACTTGCCCACAGCAGACTTCCCGACCGCCGGGACGAACCTGCACTATGTCGCGCCGGCATTCAAACCCGGCATCGTTGTGAACGTTCCCAGTATCGGCGATCCGGCTTGGCTTGCAAAGCTGGCCGCCGCCTGCCCGACATGCGTGCCTGGCAGCCCATTCCCTGGTCAGATTATTCCTTCAGCATTGTTCGACGCGAATGCTCTGGCGTACCTCAAGTCTGGAATCATTCCCAAGCCGAATACGGCGGGGGACAAGTTCCTTGGCCAGGCGAGTCTCCCCATCAACGTGCGTGACGACGTTGTGCGCGTAGATCATCGCATCAACGACAAGTTCCAGGTCCTTGCCCACTACCTGCATGACTCAGTGTCGCAAACCTTCCCGTCACCGATGGTGGGTTGGTCCGGCGGCAACTTCCCGACAATTACCAGCACGCTGAACAACCCTTCGAACAGCGCCGCGATCAAGCTGACTGCAACCATCAGCCCCACGCTGCTTATCGAAGCCAGCATGAACTATGACATGAACATCATTGACATCATCAATGCTCCAATCGGCAACACGCCGGCTGGCTTCGCGCCCAACAAATTCTTCAACAATGGATCGAAGTCTGCGCCGAACATGAATTTCAACGGCATCTATGGCGTTCAGGAGAGTCCGGGTTCGGCTCCATGGCACAACGCCGCGGGCGATCTCGAGCCCAAGATTGATATTTCCTACACCATGGGCAAGCACGCCATGAAGTTTGGCGGCAGCTACAACCGTTACACCAAGAACCAAAAGCTGTTCCTGAATGCTGAAGGCGGCTATACGTTCAACGGGTCACAAACCAACGACGATTTCATGGACATGTTGCTGGGTGTTGCCAATACCTACTCCGAGTCACAGGAAGCACCAATCCGCCACTATGTCAACCAGACTCCGTCGGTGTATGCGATGGATACCTGGAAGGTGACCCCCCGGCTCAGCCTGCAACTTGGACTGCGCTATGATGGGTTGCCATTTGCGTGGGAGCGTCAGAACAAGGTGGCGAACTTCAACCCGAGTCTGTACCTGCCCAGCCAGGCTCCCAAGTGGCTTGCAAATGGATCGCAGGATCCAAACGGTCCGGGGTTCCAGAGCTTCAATGGCGCGAAGTTCTACTTGAATGGCGTCCAATTGGCGGCCACTTCGGGCGTTCCGGCCAACCTGGTAAAAACCGATTGGGACACGCTGCAACCCCGCGTCGGCTTCTCTGAAGACATCTTCGGGAATGGCAGGACGGTGCTGCGCGGCGGCATTGGAACCTTCTATGAGCGGTTGCAAGGCAACGACATCTACGACGTCGCCACTTCTGCTCCGTTTGCAAACACGCCATCTGCAAACGCGGTGTATCTGAGCGATCCACACATCAGCTACGTTACCGGCCTGACTGCGACGACCCCAATTTTTGCGCAAGGGAGCACTACCCTCGCACAAAACTTCAAGGCGCCCGCAGTTGCCCAGTTCAGTCTCGGCGTTCAGAATCAGGTAGCTCAGTCGCTCATCCTGGTTGTTCAGTATGTCGGCAATCTTGCCTGGCATCAGAACATCCGCCGGAACATCAACAACTACTCCCTGAACACGCCGTTGCTGGTTGGCAACAACATGGCATTCAATGTCACTGGCGGCCCCGCGACCGATTACCTGAAATACTCGAGGGCTAACGCTGGCGACCCGAACAACCACTCGGGGACGAATCCAGGTGGTACGTCTATCCCGATTGCAGACCAAATGCGCGTCTACGATGGCTTCGGCGGCATCACCGAGCAGGAAAACAACACCAATGGCAACTACAACGGTTTCCAGACCGGTCTCCGTGTTCAGAAGCGCTGGGGCTTGAGCGGTGAGGTTGACTACACCTACTCGCACGAGATCGACATCACCAGCACGGATGACTCGGGCATCGACAATCCATTCAACATCAAGTACATGAAGGGATCGGGCGGCTTCGATCGCCGTCATATCCTGAGCATCAACTACATCTACGAGCTGCCCATCTTCAGGCAAGCCGGATTCGCTCACTCGGTTCTTGGCGGCTGGGAAGTTGCCGGCACCATCATTGATGAAACCGGTATACCCGGAACTCCGAGAACTAACATCAACTACGACACAATCGGCCTGGGCGGTGGTTACACCAATCGTCCCAACGTATCCGGCAAAGTCGCGCGGCTTGGTAGCAAAACCAAGGCCTTTGACACTTCCGTATTCAGCAACCCGACTCCAGCATGGGCTGGCGGCGCCAATCAGGGCTTTGGAAGCGCAGGCAAGGATGCCATTCCTGAACCCAACCGTGTAAACTTCACGACTTCGCTCTACAAGACCTTCACATTCACTGAAAAGGCGAAGTTTGAGTTCCGCGCGGAAACGTTCAACACGTTCAACCACGCGCAACCCAACGGAACCAACAACACGTTTGGCGACGCGAACATGGGCCAGGTTACCTCCTACTACGATCCGCGCGCGATTGAATTCGGCGGGAAGTTCCTCTTCTAACGAAACATAACCCGTAGTGCGAAGCGCGGCAGGTTACCCTGCCGCGCTTTGCGTTTTACGCGTATATTTTGGAGAATGGGCCGCTTCATGATGCTGAGGAGGAAGTGCAGGAATTCCGCATTCATCTCCGCCTGCCTGGTCGCGCTCGCACTCGTGGCGACGCCTTTCCTCATGGCACAGGAACAGGATCTAGCCCAGCTCCGGCTGAAAGCCACTGCCCTGGAACAGCAGGGGCAGAACCCCGAAGCGGAAGAGATCTGGGGCTCCATTGCCGAAGCGGACGCCAAGGATGCGGAAGCATTTGCTCACCTTGGTCTGCTTGAGGCGCGTCAGGAACGCTTGGAAACCGCGATCGACTATTACCGCCGTGCCGTAGCAATTAACTCGAATCTGCCAGGACTGCAGATGAATTTTGGCCTGGCGTTATTCAAAGTCGGTCATTTCCCAGATGCAATCAAAGCCTTCTCCTCTGAGATCAAGAGGCACCCGGGCGATCCTCGCCTTACGATCCTGCTCGGCATGGCACACTTTGGAATGAAGGACTACCTGGTTGCGATTCCGTACTTGCAACGCGCAACCGAACGGGACCCGCAGAACTTCGCGCTCCACATAACCTTGGCGCAAAGCTGCCTGTGGAGCAAACAATACGAATGCGTCGTCAAGGTACAACGACTGTTACTCGCGCTCAAACAAGAATCCGCCCAGGTCGACATTCTTGCAGGCGAGGCGCTCGATCAAATGCAGCAGAGCGCCGTGGCCATCAAGCAACTTCGAGCGGCCGTCCTGGCCAGCCCCAAAGAGCCGAATGTGCATTTTGCACTGGGCTATCTCTTTTGGACTCAAGGCATGTGGAAAGAAGCAGCCGATGAGTTCGATTCGGAACTTCAGAATGAATCACAAAACGTGAAGGCGCGAATCTACCTCGCGGATTCCTGGGTTCAGCAAGGCGAATTCGCAAAGGCCCAACCGGAGTTGGAGAAGCTCAACGCCACCGATAATTCAGATCCGCTTGTGCACCGTGATCTTGGCATGATCTATGCAAAAAGCAACAGAACTGACGATGCAATTCGAGAACTCAGGACGGCGATGGAACTCGACCCCGGGGACGCCGAACTCCATCTACGGGCCGCTAGAGTTTACCGGTCGCTAGGCAGAGGTGACCAGGCAGACGCTGAAGGAGAAAAGGCCAGGAAACTCCCGCCTCAGCGTCATCAATCCCTCCAGGAGATGATCGATTCAATTGAGGCTCCAGCTCCTTGATGGCCTCGACGAGAATCGGAGGTTGCGCACTTTAATGATGAGTTGCAGTTGCCGTGGTCTCCGGTAGATGAACACCGGGGTAGATTCTGATCCAGTGGTTTCGCATCTTCGCATGCACCACCTGGCCCGCTGTGTCAGAGGCAATCACATTGGTCTCTTCAATCGGCATATGACAGTCAACGCAGCCGTTCACAAGCTTGTTGTGATCCATTTGTTTGGACATGCCGCAGCTTTGCCATTGGTGGCAGGCAAGGCATTTGAGTGAATAGGACGCGGCAGAATGTTCCGTGGTGTGAACATCGTGGCAAATCGTGCAATTCATTTTCTCCGATGAGCGATAGCATTTACTCTTCTGAAGCAGGCCGACCTGATTTCCATGAACATCAGGATGCTCTACATCCGGGGATGGGAGCAGCTTGAAGTATTCACTGAGCGGCCGGCCCGGAAGGTAGGAGAAAGTCGGCGCCAGGGCTTTGCGCTGAATTCCGTTATGGCATTCGGCGCATAGGTCAACCTTGCGGTCGCGGGAGAAATTCGCTGGGTTCAGAATGCCGTGTGGTGCCGACTCGTTCCGTTCGGTTTCATGTTTCGTTTCCAGCTGGACATGATTTGCACCGGGGCCGTGACAGCTCTCGCACGAGATCCCAACATTCAGGCTCCCTCTGTCGTACCGATTGGTGCTCGGATCGTTGGAAAGCGCTCGAATGTATGTCGCGTGGCATTCCAGGCACGCTGGATTTACAGCACGGGAGAACTCCGCTGTACCGTTAATGTAACCTGGGCTGTTGATCCATCTGTGTCCGTCGGTCCAATAACTCACTGGAAGCTCAAAGAGCCGGTCTCCCTGCCAGTAGAGGTAGGTTTGGCCTCGCGCTCCCGATCCAGTGACCAGATCGATCCGCTCAGTTCTCTGAAATACCTCGGAGTTCCATCCGCTTCGCGCCGTCTCGAAGAAGCCATCCTTCCGTGACTCCATACGGAACTGCAGCCCGGGCTCGACAGACTGCGCAGGGTTAACAATCGTCAGAATATTGGAATCGTTTCGAAAGGATCCGTGCACAGAACTGGATGTGGGAAGTTGCGAAGTCAGGTGATGGCCGGTGAGCTGATAAGTTTGGCTAATATTTTTATGGCATGAGAAGCAACGCGCGTCGCCAACGTAGCCAGTACGAGCCGTTGCCGGTTGGCTCTCTTGCGTTGAACCCAAGCCAACCGCCGATTGAGCCAAAGCGAACCCTGCCAGTGCAAGGAGAATTGCGAGTTTGGCTGGGGTCATTTCGCGCAGGCTCGACTTTTCAATGTTGAGTAAGGCAAGAACATCTCCTATTTCTTGCCCCTATTGCCTTGAGGCCGCTTCCTTCATCATAAGGATTTTCAGGCCCTTGGCGAGCTTTTCTACCTCTTCAGCCTTCTTCAACACCGTCAGGGAGAGGCTCTCTTTGTAGGTCTTGCCTACCTCAGCCCGCAACTCAGCAGACAATTGATACAGCTTTTTTGTGTCCGCTTCAATCTCGGCCTGCCTTAGTTGCTCGGCGGAGGCAGCAGGGGGATTCTCTGAATTTACGTCAACCACCGGCGGTTGGGCTGACTCCTGCGATTTCACTTCGGGCTTGGGTTCAGAATCGGGGTCGGCTTTGCTTGACTGGGAGTGCATCGCAGGAGCCAAGACCGACGTCAGCAGAGTCAGCAGGAACATCCAGAGAATCTGCTGCGGATTTCCGAGAAGTCTGGCCATGGTCGTTTCCTTATGCTGAAACTTGTTAGAGAGAGAACCAGAATGTAGAAACCGTGCTAACGGGCTCTCATTTGCTGTTGCACACTCTTCGCAAGCTTTTCGATTTGTCCTGCTTTGGCTGCATTGGATTCCATCGAGACAGACTTCTTGGCGGAAAGCATCTCCTGCTGCAGCTGTTGCGCCAATAACAGTATCTGGTTGGACTCGAGCCAGATCTCTCGTGCGCGAAGCTGGTTCTTGATTAGGATCACATGCTGTTTCTCTTGATCCTCTGGGGTGTCCTTGAATACCTGCTTCAGATCAGGATCTCTGGGAGTTGGATTGGGGATGATGACGTGCCTCGGTTGCTGGTCTTGGGCTACGAAGACCATAGGCTGCCAGAGCATCATTAAGAGCACGCAACTACATAGGCGTGTTAGAACGGTAGGCACCCGCATAGCTCTAGCACCTCCAGCGAGTTCAATCTAAACAGAAATTTGCATCCTCGGTCCAGTCAAATCTTGCCTTCCACGGTACATATGGCCGCGCCGGACTCTGCGACCGTTCCGCGCCGCCTCGGAAGCCGCCTTACCTGCCGGCAGAGACTGAAATTAGCGACTGGTAACCGCGCCCAGCTTCTTTGCCGGTCACTTCGGTGCGGTATCGGCATTCTGCCCAGATGGCTTGGCGTCGGCTTGGTGAATCTGCTCTCGAAGTGAAAGCTGGTTCGCTTGCAACAAGCTCTTTGCCTTAGCAAATTCATCCACGGCTTCCGTTTTTCGACCCATGGATTGATAGAACCTTCCGAGCCGCCAATGAATGGCGGAGTCACCAGGGTTGAGCTCCTCTGCTTCTTTAAGCTCGGTGAGTGCCTGTTCCTTTTGTCCCTTGCCTTCGAGCAGAATTCCCAAATCGAGATGGGCGATCCCGATGGATGGTTGGATCCGGATAGCATGCTCAAGGTGCGATACGGCATCATCTAGACTTTTGCGCCGCATCTCCGTATCGCCAAGGAACGCCAGCGCGAGCGGATGCTCCGGGTTGTTTTCGAGCTCAGACCGGAATTCTCTTTCCGCAGCGTCGAAATTCAACCGCCGCCATAGCGCATAGCCAAATCCAAAGTGCACATTCGGCGTACTAGGATTAGCCTTTACCGCTGCCTCAAACTCCGTGATCGCTCCATCATCGTTTTTCAGCTCGTCGTATGCCTCTCCTGCGAGCATATGCGCTTCGGCCGACTCCGGATTCAACGTGAGGATCTCGTGGTAAACGTCCAGTACACACTGATACTGCTTGGATAATAGACAGCTTTCTGCAAGTGTCATTCTCAAGGAGACGTTCTGAGGATCACCCGCCGCAGCCTCCTTCAGGTACGGAACAGAAGCTGCGTAGTCGCCCAATCCATAATGGGCCAGCCCAATCAGTGTCACTAGTCGAAGCGCCTCGGGAGAGGATTTTGACGCACTTTTGAGTAAAGGTTCAAAGGTCTCTATTGCTGACTGGAGTTCCCCCGCCTTGAAAAGGGATAGACCAAGGTTAAGCCGTAAGCCTGGTATCTTCGGGTTGAGGCTCAGCGCCTTGCGATAGAAGGCGATCGCTTCTTTGTAATGTGTCTGGCGCGCCTCCAGCAGACCAAGATGCGCATAAGCTTCAGAGTCATTCGGTTGGGTGCTGAGAAGCGCTCTCCACCGGGCTTCGGCTTCGGCGACCTTGCCGTGCTGCTCCAATGCGAGTGCGGATTGCCTCTGGCTTTCGCGATGCGGCGTCTGCTGGCCAAGGCAATTAAACACGCAAACTGCAATGACCCACAACACTCCGGTTAGTCTTAAAAACCTAAAAGCCTCAGTGCGCTTCGGGATGCCGTGTATTCGTGCCAGTTCGAGAGTACAGTCAAATGCTGGCCTCACCTTTCCGCGAGAGCCAATCAAGACAATCTGAGGAAACAACACAATAGATTCGCGCACATCTTGAGCATGCTCACGATTGAATGTGCCACGATTGGTAACTGGGTGTACGTAGGGGACGCTTTCACAACCTAGTCCCCATCCAGATGGAAGCCCCATCGCTCCGCTTCTCCTTTACAGGACCCGTCTCGATTGTCGCACATGTTGTGAAAGCATCGATGCGAGAGTGCGCTACGTTCATCGTTGCCGCAGGAGACAATGACGAATTCGGCTCAAACACGGAATGAGCCCAATCGGTTGATGACCACGTAAGACGAATGTCATGTCACAGTGTTCGACCGGCCTGCGTTTCGGTATAGTTGATCTTCGACACATTTGCGCAACACTAACTCTCGAGCTGGCACGACATATCGGGCAAGCTCCGCCCGGGGTTCCCGGCGTGACCTGTGCCCGCGAAAGTTAAAGTGCATTGTTCGGTGCGCCGCGTGATCAATCCAGCTTCTGGATGGCTTGGAACCATTCTGGGCTACGAATTCCACCAAAACGTTGCCATGCGATCGATCCTGAATATGGATTCGAATCCCTTGCATCCGGGAAATGCGATTACCTGATACAAGGGTGATGTTTCCCAGTGTCGTTAAGCAGGCAGAGACGTTGGCGATCGGAATAGCCCATGCATATTCAGCATTATCGCGGGCACGCAAGCCAGCCTCTAAGGCCATAATCGTGATTATTCCCTGTATTTTCCTTGTTAGCAGGGAATTCGGACCAGAGTTGGGTTCGCCTCAGATCAGACCACCTGCAAGGTAAACTTTGAGAGCCCAAGGTTCGGGCCTAGCCAAATTGAGTTTCAAATTAACACTGTTGCAGAACCCTTACTTTTTGAAACAGCAGGATTGGACAAGTCCGGTGATTGATGTGTCTGGGTTTACGGAACCAGTTCTGGACCCTTTTGAAACACGGAAAAAGGCTTCCGGTGCAACCGGAATGTCCGCTTCCTAAGGGCGCTCTAGATGCATCCCGGCGAGGCCAAATGTGAGCTTAAAACCCCTTACCATGAACTGAGGTCGCACTGGATCGGCGAAGGGAAGCCCATTCGTGTAGACATCGAGTTCCACTCGACGTTGGGACGACTAGGCTTCTTCAAGAACTAAGCTGTTTCCCTGATGGCGTTGCCCCTTTCATGCGTGCATCCTGATACCAGTACTCGCCGGGTGGACAGGTTACACTGTCCGCGGCCAACGTGATGGAGCACGCTCAGGAGGGCCAGCTGGCCCAAATGAGTGCGTCAGTACGCGCGCGGCCAATCGGCAATTCTGTTGAAAGGGATTGCATCACTAAATGTAAAGAACAAATTCATACCGTAGTTGAGTTGCCGGCGTGCTTACCCAAACTTGTCAAAGCCGAGGTTATCGCGGAAGCGACTGGTTGGTCACCGAAGCATGTATTGTGCCTCGCCAAAATTCGATCCAGGCCCGAAAGGAACCAGATTCTTAACCTTGG
>OCZT010007571.1_pt1 | contig 10635 bp, 9 predicted proteins | sample 1539031 | NCBI WGS metagenome assembly OCZT01 (sample SAMEA3539308, study PRJEB22396) | soil metagenome | biome: tundra; feature: field; material: soil | place: USA | collected 2010-05 | depth 0.15 m
CCACCGAGATCTACACTCTTTCCCTACACGACGCTCTTCCGATCTCCCCGCCCTCACCCCCACCCCGCCCCCAGTAATCAGACAATTCGGACACCAAGGCCGTACCGCCATCATCGTGGATAGAAACCGTCTTCTAACGAAGGTTTCTATCCACGATGATTGGGCGTCGGCCGGCGGGACGTGCCACCAGCCACTTGGGAAGCAGCTTTCACAGGCTCGGCGCCCGAGCGGGGTAGGGCGCTCCAGCTGAAGAACGGGTGCGATGCCAGCGGCACGGATGATGTGGATGTTGCGCAAGAGGGCCGAGGTCAGGGCTTCGGCCGCCGGTCCCACCGCCAACGGGCCGGGCGCGCACCACGTGACCAGCTGTTACGCAACGCATCGGAACGGTCCGGAGGCTCCCGCGCGGCGGTCCGGGGTCCGTGTCGATGGTGTTTCGCATTCGTTGCCGTTTAGTGACTTGTTAGCGCTAACATCGTCGGACGTGTTCTTGTCTGTAAATGTGCTGATCATTACGGTGCGGATGAGGTCGTGGTTGCGTTGAGGGTGTCGGTGAGGCAAGAATCGGTAGGACCACGGGAACGACCGGACTGGACCGTCCGGCCCGGGCGGTGAGGGAGGATACGGCAAACTGAGGCTCACCCAGGCGATCGCCCCTTTTGTTCGGCGGGCATGGATTTGCTCATGCCGCAGCGCATATCAAAATGGGCTCATTTCGCAGTCGCACCTGCGTGGAACCTTGACAGGTGATCATGAACAGCCTTAACGTCGGCGGCGGATCGCCAGGTCGTACCGAATGCCGGTCGCACTATGACACCGGTACGGTTAGGCCGGGCGGACGTACGGGGCAGACATACGAATAAGAGTGTCTTCAACATCATCTCTCTCGCGACGAAACCGACGGGACTCGCCGCGCACGCTGCGGGCATGGCTCGGGAGAGTATCCCGTCCCGGGAAAAAATTCCATGGAGGTCCTTAGATGAGGAAAAAGATCGACCCGGTAGTCGACGAAGCGATTGAGACCCTGAACATGAAGGACGGGCCTTCTCGTCGTCGGCTGCTTGAGGGGGCCGGCCTGTTCAGCGCGACGGCGGCCGCCTCGGCGCTTATCGCCGCGTGCAGCAGCTCATCGTCAAGCTCGGCCGGCACGTCGGGAGTGGCGAAGGCGGCCGCGGGCAACTTCCCCACCACGCCCAAGTGGCAATTCACCTTCGTGAATCACGTCACGGACAACTCGTTCTTCACCCCGACCCAGTACGGCTTCGCGGACGCCGCCGCCATCCTCGGCATCCCGACGCCGCACTGGACCGGTGCGCTGTCCACCCAGCCGACGGTGCCGACCATGCTGTCGTCCCTCAACGCCGCCGTTACCGCGAGCTCGCCGGGCATCGCCACCACGGTGGTCTCGGCCACCTCGTTCATCAGCCCGATCAACGCCGCGCTGTCCGCGGGCATCCCGGTGATCACGTACAACGCGAACGGCTCCACCGCCAGCCCGACAAACGGCCTGGCCTACGTCGGCCAGGACCTGTACGTGTCGGGCCAGGAGGTCGGCAACCGGCTCGCGTCGCTGATGAAGAAGGGCGACACGGCGGTCGGCTTCATCGCCCAGCCGGGATCGCTGAACATCCAGCCGCGTATGGACGGCGCGACGGCGGCGCTGCAAGCCGCGGGCATGACCGTCATGTTCGGGAACAAGGGCGTCGACGCGGGCGCCTCGGCCACCCAGGAAGCGAGCGTCGTCCCCGAGTTCCTCCAGTCGCACGGGTCCAAGATCCAGGGCGCCTTCGCGGTCGACGGCGGCGACACCGCCCTGCTCGGTACCTCGCTGAACAAGTTCGGCCTGGTCGGCAAGGTGCACGCGGGCGGCTTCGACCTCGAGCCGCAGACCCTGACCGCGGTCGCGGCCGGCCAGATCGACTTCACCATCGACCAGTCGCCCTATCTGCAGGGCTTCCTGCCCACGATCTACCTGTACCTGTGGCAGCTGTCCGGTGGCCTGGTGTCGCCGGCCACCACGGACACCGGCCTGAAGTTCGTCACCAAGTCCAACGCGGCTCCGTACACCTCGACGCCGACCCGGTTTGAGGGCTCCACCACGGCGCAGAAGTACATCAAGCACACCGGCGCGATCTCGGTCTGATCGGCTGGGTGCGACACTGTGATGTGCAGGTCCGCGACGGTTCACCGGAAATAAAAAACACGGTGAACCGTCGCGGCGCCTGGGTATGACTCCCCTCAACACAGGCATCGGGCGAAGTAGCACGATTGGGATGAGCGATGTGAGTGACACTGCCGAACGCAGCCCGGGGATCATCGGCACCTCCCTCAACGGGCGAAATCGTGGCCCTAGAGTCCTCAACCGTGTGAGTGCTCTCTTCCTGAATCAGCGCGAAGCCAGCATCACGCTCATCGCAGTGATCGTGTTCATCTACTTCGCCGCGACCACCTCGGCCTTCTTCAGCCACGGCAGCTTCGTCAACATCGCCCAGTACATGGGCCCGTACGTGGTCATCGGCATCGGTCTGGTGCTGCTGATGGTTTCCGGTGAGATCGACCTGTCGGTCGGGTTCGTCTGGACGCTGTCCCCGTTCGTCATGCACTTCTTCATCGATTCCGGCCTGCCGACCCTGCTCGCCATCGTGGTCACGGTGCTGGTGCTGTCGCTGATCGGGCTGCTTAACGGCGTGGTCACCACCGTGTTCGGCGTTCCGTCGCTGATCACCACGCTCGGCAGCGGCTACCTGGTATACGGCTACACGCTGACGGTCTCCTCGGCGCAGCAGATCAACCTGCCGGCCCAGTCGGTGGGCCTCGGCCACTGGTTCGGCGGGGAAGCCTGGTCGGAGATCATCTGGGCCAGCGCCCTGGTCCTGCTTTTCCACATCCTGCTGACCAGGACCCGGTGGGGTCTCTACACGGTCTCGGTCGGCGGCAACCTGCTCGGCGCGCGGGAATCCGGCATCAGGGTCAACAAGATCAAAATCGGCAACTTCATGATGACGAGCTCGCTCGGGGCGCTCGCCGGGATCCTGGAAGCCTTCAAGAACGACATCATCGACCCGAGCGCCGGCCAGCTCGCGGTGGTGCTGGTGGCCCTGGCCGGCGCGGTCATCGGCGGCACGGCCATGCTGGGCGGTGTCGGCACGATGATCGGGATGTGGGTGGGCGTGCTGGTGCTCGGCGAACTGCAGGACGGCTTCAACCTGCGTGGCATCAGCTCCTACAAGTACCTGATGATCCTGGGCGCCGCGATCCTCGCCTTTATGATCGTCAACACCTACCTCTCGCGATTGCGAGGCTCGGGCCGGCTGCAGTCCAAGACATGACGCGGCGGATGAGACCAAGCCAGGCCAGAGCCAGCACGGAGGCAGCGAAATGAGTGCTCAGCCAGCCGACAACTTCACGCCGGCGACCAGCGACGACATCCTGCGGGTGGAGAACATCTCCAAGCGCTACGGCGCCGTGACCGCGCTGACCGACGTCAGCCTGCGGCTGGAGCGCGGCGAGGTGCTCGGCCTGATCGGCGACAACGGCGCGGGCAAGTCCACCCTCATTAAGATCATCTGCGGCTTTCAGCAGCCCACCAGCGGGCGGATCCTGCTCAACGGCGAGGAGGTCTCGTTCTCCTCGGTGACGCAGGCGCGCGCGGCCGGCGTCGACGTGGTCTACCAGGATCTCGCCCTGGTCAACCAGCTCACCGTCTTCCACAACATGTTCCTCAACCGGGAGCCGGTGCGCTGGCCGCTGCTGCGCAACAAGATCATGCGGCGGGAGGCCCAGAAGCACCTGGACTCCATGGGGATCAAGTCCCTGTCCTCGGTGGACGTCGAGGTGGCTAGCTTGTCAGGCGGCCAGCGGCAGGCCATCGCGGTGGCCCGGTCGGTGTTTTCTGACGCGAAGGTCCTGCTGCTCGACGAGCCGCTGGCCGCGATGGGCGTCAAGGAAGGCGCGATGATCCTCGACCTGGTGCGCGGGGTCAAGGAGAGGGGCATCTCGGTCATCATCATCGCCCACAACTACGGCCAGGTACTCCAGGTGTGCGACCGGGTGAACCTGCTGCAGGGCGGCAAGATCACCTTCGACAAGTACGCCAGGGACACCTCGGTCGAGGATCTGACCGAGATGGTCGTCGCCGAGTACCGCAAGGCGCTCGAGGAGCGCCACCGCGAGCCCGCGTCGTAACCGTTACGCGACGTTAATGATCCAGGCGCGGGCGGGCCAGGCACCCGAACGCGTCCGGCATGATGGGGGATCATGGGGTCCATGTCGATGTCACGCCCGCGCGCGCGGACGCGGGACCGCCAAGATCGCCGGAGCAGCCGGAGCAGCCGGAGCGTGGCGGCCCTCGCCGTGAGCGCGGCCGCGCTGACCGGGATCACGGCCTGCACCACGGCCGGTTCCGCGGCTAGCGCACCGTCGGGCCAGGGTACGCAGGCGAGCCAGGCGACCCAGAGCGGGCCAGGGACCCAGAGCGCCCGGCAGGCCGGCTCGATCATCCCGGCGCACAGCGCCCTGCACTGGCATTCCTGTGCCGGGCAGCTCGCCCAGGAAGGCGTGCCCGACTGCGCCATGCTGAGCGTCCCTGTCAACTACGCCGACCCGGGCGGCCGGCACCTCAGCCTGGCCCTGGACATGATCCCCGCGACCGCGCCGCGCAGCCAGCAGCAGGGGATCATGCTGGTCAACCCCGGTGGTCCCGGCGGCGACGGGCTGCCGCTGGCGGCCGAGGTGGCGCAGGGGCTCAGCTCGGGCGTGGCCGCCGACTACGACATCGTCGGCTTCGACCCGCGCGGCGTCGGGTCCTCCGTGCCCGAGCTGAGCTGCGATCCAGGCTTTTTCTCCGGTGTCCGGCCGAACTACATCCCGGCTGATCCCGCCGCCGAGCAAGTGCTCATTAACCGGGCGAAAATGTACGCCGCCGATTGCCAGCAGAAGTTCGGCTGGCTGCTGCCCTATATGACCACGCAAGACGTGGCCCGGGATATGGACTCGATCCGCGCGGCGTTCGGCGTCTCCCAGCTGAATTATTATGCTTTCTCCTACGGCACCTATATCGGCCAGGTTTACGCCACGCTTTTCCCTAGCCGGGTCCGCCGCATGGTGCTGGATAGCACGGTCGATCCCACCGGTGTCTGGTACACCGACAATATCGGCCAGGATTATGCTTTCCAGGGCCGCATGGAGGCGTTTTTCGCCTGGGTCGCTCGATACGATGGCACGTACCGTCTGGGCGGCACCGCCGCCCAGGTGCAGGCATCCTGGTACCGGGCCCGCAACCAGGTGCTCGCGCACCCGGTCAACGGGATAATCGGGGCCGACGAATTCGACGATACTTTCCTGCAGGGCGGCTACCTCGACGAGCTCTGGCCGGGCCTGGCCCAGGCGCTGTCGTCCTACCTGAACTCCGGTCAGACCGCCGCCATGGTCACCCAGTACGAGGGCAACGGCACGCAGAACGAGAACGAGTTCGCCGTCTACAACGCGGTGCAGTGCGCGGACGTGAGCTGGCCGCGCAGCTGGGCCCGCTGGAACTCGGACACCGAGCAGGTCTTTAAGACGGCCCCGTTCCAGGCCTGGGACAACGCCTGGTTCAACGCCGCCTGCGCGTTCTGGCCGGTGCCGGGGCCGGCGCACCCGCCGCAGATCAAGGGGACCGGGCTGCCTGGCATCTTGATGCTGCAAGGCACGCTGGACCCGGCCACCCCGTACGCAGGCGCCCAGGACGCGCACAAGCTGCTGCCGTCCGCGCGGATGGTGGTGGTGGTGGGCGGCGGCAACCACGGGCAGTCGCTCGAGCAGCCGTCTAACTCCTGCGTCGAGGGCTACCTGAACGCCTACCTCGCCACCGGGGCCCTGCCGCAGGCGCCGGGGCTGACCAACGCGACCTGCCCGGCCGTGCCCGCGCCGACGCCGGGAACCTCCCAGTGAATAACGGGACCAGACCGCGGATAACCTGGACCGGGCCGCGGCAAGCGCAGATAACAGCGCCGATAACACGGATAACAATGACGATGGCATGTCCGGGATGAGAATTTCCCGCGCTATTGCCCGGTGTACGCTGGGGCTATGTTGCGGGTAAAGCCGCCGTGGTCCGCCTCGGTGCGGCAACTCGAAGAGCGGGACCGTAGCGTCGTGCTGGCGATCTGCGACCGCGATCCGGTGACGAACGTCTTCGTGAGTTCCCGGGTGCGCGCCCTAGGTGTTGAACCTTCCCGGCTCGGGGCGCAGATGTGGGGCCACGCGGCCGGCGGGCGGCTGGAGTCGCTGTGCTACTCCGGCGCCAACCTGGTCCCGGTGAACGCCACGCCGGACGCTATCGTGGCGTTCGCGGACCGGGCCCTGCGGCAGGGGCGGCGCTGCTCGTCGGTGGTCGGCCAGGCCGCCGAGGTCCAGGCCCTGTGGGCGTTGCTGCGGCCGCAGTGGGGACCGGCCCGCGAGGTCCGGCCCGTGCAGCCCGCCATGGTCACGCCCGGGCCGCCGCTGGTGCCGCCCGATCCCCGGGTCCGGCGGGTGCGGCCGGACGAGATCGACATCTTGTGGCCAGCCTGCGTGGCCATGTTCACCGAGGAAGTCGGCGTCTCGCCGGTCATCGGGGACGGCGGCGCTTCCTACCGGGCCCGGCTGGAGCAGCTCATCCGCGGCGGCCGGGCGTTCGCCCGGATCGACGACAGCCGGGTGGTCTTCAAGGCGGAGATCGGGGCCGTCACCCCGCAGGTGTGCCAGGTGCAGGGAGTGTGGGTGCGTCCCGAGTGCCGTGGCCGCGGCCTGGCCGCGCCGGGCATGGCCGCGGTCGTGGTCGAGGCGGCGCGCTCGATCGCGCCGCTGGTGTCGCTGTACGTCAACGACTTCAACGAACCGGCCCGCGCGGCGTACCGGCGGGTCGGGTTCACCGAGACCGGGCGGCTCATGTCCGTGCTGTTCTAGCCTTCTGCATCGGAGACACCGCGGGGGATCCTGCCCGCGCGACGCCCCTGTGGTTGCAGTTCAGCAGCAATAGCATCATAATGCAGTCATGACTACCTCTATCACGATCCGGGATGTGCCTGACGAAACCCGTGACGAACTGGCTTCTCGCGCGGCGCTGACGGGCCGTTCGCTCCAGGAGTACCTGCGCGCGCAGTTGGAGGAGCTCGCCCGCAAGCCGGACGCTGATGCCTGGATCGCCCGCGTCAGGGCGCGCAAGCAGGTGAGCGGATCCGTCCTGCCGGCCGAGAAGATCATCAGCTACCGGGATGCGGAACGCCGGTGACCTTGGTCGTCGACGCCTCGACGGTGGTGGCCGGCCTGATCGACACGGGAACCGATGGCACCTGGGCCGAAACGCTGCTGCGAAGCGAATCGCTGGCTGCGCCGCACCTCATGCCCGTGGAGGCCGCCAACATCTTGCGCCGCGCGCAGCTCGCCGGTGACATCTCATCGGACATCGCCTCGATCGCCCATAGCGACCTGCTCGACCTGCCGGTGGAGTTCTTTCCTTACGAACCCTTCGCCGCGAGGGTATGGACACTTCGGCACAACATCACCTGCTACGACGCGTGGTACGTAGCGCTGGCAGAGATGCTGGGCGCTCCGCTGGCCACGCTCGATAGCAGGCTGGCCAAGGCGCCGGGAACACACTGCCGGTTCGCAACGCTTCCGGGTCGCCCCGACGGACCGCGGCGCTAAGTCGCGGTCGCGGATCTTGCGCAGGTAGTCGACGATCGGCCCGAAGGCGTCCCCGACTTCTTCCAGCTGGCGCGGGCTCAGCCAGTCGATGAAGTGCCGGCGCACGTTGTCCACATGGTCTGGCGCGACTCGCCTGATCGCGTCCATGCCTGGTTCGGTCAGCACGGCGAAGGTGCCGCGCTTGTCGCCTTCGCAGGTGTCCCGCCGGACCAGTCCGCGGCTTTCCATCCGTGATATCTGGTGCGAGAGCCGGCTGCGTGACTGGCTGGTGGCATCGGCGAGCTCGGTCATCCGCAGCCGGTTATCCGGCGCCTCGGACAGCTCGACCAGGATCTCGTAGTCGTGGCCGTTCAGCCCGTGCACGTTCAGGTCGCGGTCGAGCTGGCGCATGAGCATCTGGGACAGGTGAACGGTGGCACGCCAGGCCTGTTGCTCGTCATCAGTCAGCCAGCGCGGCTCGCCGTTCGTCCCGGGCATACCTACGAATCTACCCGTGCCGTCCGCCTGCGGCGACAGTGTTTCAGCTGGCCGGGCGGGACGGCCCCGGTCCTGGTGACCGCGGGCCGGCCCGCCCCTCCCCAAGTAAGCGGGCTTGCGCCAGCCCGACGTGACAGGCGTCCAGCTGCTGCTGGGCGAGGTTCGCATGCCTGGTCAGTCCCAGGTCACGCAGCAGCGGCAGGCATGCCTCCAGGTAACCGGCGGCGTGCCAGGGCTGCTCCAGGACGCGATGGCTCTCGGCTATCTTGAGCAGGCACAACGCGTAGGAACACGACGCTCCCAGCGCCTTGAATCCCTGCGCGGCCTGCTGGTAGGCCTCGATGGCCGCATCGGGGTGACCCAGGCCATTGTGGCTATCACCGAGCAAGTCAAGGAAATACGCCTTACCCTGCTGCTGCCGTACAGCAGCCCCTGGCCCTAAACCGTCTGGCCCCAAACTCTCTGGCCCCAAACCGTCTGGCCCCAAACCTTCTGGCATTGTCATGGCGGCCCTTCCGGCTGTCTAGATGTCCCCACATCCGCCCGACGTGTCATTTAATTTGTCCCACCCATGCCTGTTCTCGCCCACTTCGCGAGAACAGGCATACCATAGCTGACTAATATCGCGCTTAGTTCTCAACCTCGTGAAAACCCGCCCAGTGAAACCCGCCCAGTGAAACCCGCACAGTGAAACCCGCACAGTGAGACCGATACCGAGGAGATCGTGGCCCAGGTAACGCCGGCTGCGCCCACCGGTGCGCAAGCGGCCGCCGCATACCTGCGCGAGCTGCTCTTGCGCCCAGGCCGTTACCGGCGCAAGTGGGAACAGTACGCCGAACGAAGCAGGCTGGGGCAGGTCAACCAGCTCGCGGTCGCCGAGGTGCTGGCCCACTACCTGTGGGAGCACCCGCGGGCAGGAGGCGATACCGACGTGCTGCCCAGGCAGCTGAAGGACACCGCCTCCCGCGCTTTGTCCGGCAAGCTCCTGTCCAAGGGCACGCTGACCTTGTTCGTGGACGCGTTCGGGTTCGGCGCGCTGGAGCGGGAGCAGCTGCTGAAGCTCTGGGAAGGCTCGGCCCACGTCCGCGTGCTGTCCGGCCCGCGGGCGATCCGCGAGGACAAGGCGGGCGCGCTCGGCCGCCCGCGGCTTAAGACCCTCTCCCTGCACGATCACCACTACCTGGGCCCGGACGGCCTGCCGGTGCGGCACCGGGTCATCCACGTCATCGAGGCGGTGGTCGACGGGCTGGACCGGGTGCCTTATCGCGCTGACACTAATGCCCTGACCCTTGAGGTGGGGCAGGGCTTCAGCGGGCTCGCGGGGCCCTTCTACCAGCCGATGGCCGAGCTGTTCGTGGTGGATATGGTGCTCGCTAAGCCGCTCGCGGCCGGCGAGACGGCCACGCTGGAGTACTCGACGAGCTTCCATTACGCGATGCCTCCCGCTCCGGAGTTCCGTCGTATTGTGCAGTATTTCGTCGAGAACCTCGATATACGCGTGGCGTTCCATCCGGACAAGCTGCCGCGCAACGTCGTGTGGGCGGTCTGGGACGGGATGGACGGCCCGATCGTGGAGCGCGAGCCGGTAAACCTGGACAGTCAGTTCGCCGTCCACCGCTACTTGCGCCTGGCCGAGAAGACGGCGGTCGGCTTCCACTGGGACTGGTAGCTCGCCTGACGTTTTGCTCCCGGGCCGGGCATGGCACGATCTACAGAGTGCGGAAGGACGAAGGCGCGGCGACCACGAGCGCCGAGTTGCGCGCCCATAACCTCGCCCGGCTGCTGCGCGCGGTCCACGACGGCGCCGGCCAGCTCACCCGGGCCGAACTCACCCGGCAGCTTCACCTGGCCAGGGGAACGGCCACCGTCCTGGTCAGGGACCTGGCGGGACGCCAGCTCATCGAGGAACGGCCCAGCCCGGCCGACGCGCCGGCCGACCTGCGGGTGCAGCGCACCAGGGGACGCCCGACCGGCGTGCCCTCGGCGCATCCGGCCGGACCCGTCGCGCTCGCCGTCGACCTGCGGGATGACTCCTTCACCCTGGCCGCCTTCGAGCTGACCGGGCGGAGCAGCGTGCTTGACCGCCAGGAGCGGGGCGCATCTTCGGGCACGGGGATGCTGGCCGAGGTCGCGGCCCGGCTCAGCCGCCGCCGCCGCCAGTTCGGTAACCGGGTGGTCGGCATCGGCGTCGCGGTCCCTTCGCCGGTGGACGGCGGCACGATGGTGCAGCCGACCCTGTCCGACTGGCAGGGCGTCGACGTGGCCGCGGCCCTCGGGACGTCCGGGCCTGATCCGGTCCTGGCCGGCAACGACGCCACCCTGGCCGGGCTGGCCGAGGCGCGCCGGGGGGTGCTGCGGGGTGTCTCGGTCGCCTTGCACCTGCACGTCGCGACCGGCATCGGCGGCGTGCTGCTGGTGGGCGGCCGGCCGGTGACCGGTGCGCACGGTTCGGCGGGCGAATTCGGGCACATGCCGCTGGCCGGCGGCCTG
>OCZT010007574.1_pt1 | contig 10634 bp, 8 predicted proteins | sample 1539031 | NCBI WGS metagenome assembly OCZT01 (sample SAMEA3539308, study PRJEB22396) | soil metagenome | biome: tundra; feature: field; material: soil | place: USA | collected 2010-05 | depth 0.15 m
GTTGGTAGTCGCTTTTGGCCATTTAGTAGAAACGATCGTCCAAAACAGTTTCTCGATTTTTTTGGAACAGGACGTTCTCTTTTACAGATGACTTTTGATAGACTTCGCCATTTAGTGCCAGCCGAAAATATTATAATTGTATCAAATGTCATATACAAAGATTTGATTCTGGAGCAACTCCCGGAAATAAAAGCCGATCAGGTTTTACTAGAACCAAACAGACGAAATACAGCGCCGTGTATTGCCTATGCCGTAAATAGAATCAAATCTATGACCGATAAAGCCAATATAATTGTAGCACCATCGGATCACCTGATTTTAAAGGAAAATGATTTTCTTGAAACAATTAAAGTCGGTCTTGATTTTGTTGAGAAGAATAATTGCTTATTGACTTTAGGGATTAAACCCAGCCGCCCTGAAACAGGATATGGTTATATCCAAATCAGCGAAGGAGAAACAAATCTTAGAAAAGTAAAAACATTTACCGAAAAACCAAATGCCGAGTTGGCTCAGGTATTTTTCGAAACCGGTGAGTTTTTCTGGAATTCAGGAATTTTCTTATGGAATTTGCAAACTATAGACAAAGCGTTTGATGAATTATTGCCTGAAGTGGCTACTAAATTTAAAGTGGGCACTGAATTTTTCAACACACCTAAAGAACAGGAATTCATTGATGAGATGTATCCTTCATGCCCTAATATTTCAATAGATTATGGCATTATGGAAAAAGCATCGGATGTTTATGTTCTTTGTTCAGACTTTGGTTGGACTGACCTGGGTACCTGGGGATCACTTTACGAAATGTCGCCAAAAGACGAGAATAAAAACGTGACGCTAAAATGCGAAACTGTATTTTATGATTGCGAAGACAATATCGTTGCTTTACCTTCAGGAAAACTAGTTGTCATTCAGGACTTAAAAGGCTATATTGTTGCTGAATCGGATAATGTTTTACTCATATGCAAACTTGAAGAAGAACAGCGAATTCGTCAGTTTGTGAACGACACAAACGTAAAATACGAGGGCAAATTTAATTAAATAGTTGATAATTTACAGTTGACAGTTGACAGTTGTTGCTAGATGTAGTTCTATCTCCAACTGTCAACTGTCAACTTTTAATTCATAACATGAGCGATATTATTCATCTTTTACCCGATTCGGTTGCAAATCAAATTGCTGCAGGTGAAGTGATTCAGCGCCCGGCATCGGTTATAAAAGAATTAGTTGAAAATTCGATTGATGCAGGTGCTACATTTATTCAGATATTGATAAAAGATGCTGGACGAACATTGATTCAGGTAGTTGACAATGGTAAAGGTATGAGTGAAACGGATGCTCGAATGGCATTTGAACGTCACGCCACGTCTAAAATTACCGATGCGGCCGATTTATTTTCGCTCAAAACAATGGGATTTCGGGGTGAGGCACTGGCATCAATTGCCGCCGTGGCCCAAGTAGAATTGCGTACAAGAAGAACTGAAGATGAGTTAGGTGTATTAGTTGAAATAGCAGGAACACGGGTCTTTAAACAAGAAGTAGTACAGTGTGATACGGGTACAGCTTTTCAAGTAAAAAATTTATTTTTCAACGTACCGGCACGTCGACGCTTTTTAAAAAGCGACAATGTAGAGAAAAGTCATATCCTGACTGAGTTTTATCGTATCGCGTTAGTCAATTCCAATGTAGCTTTTGCGTTATTTGATGGTGACGATGAAATGTTTCAACTTCCTACATCGAATAACAAAGTACGGATTGAAAATATTTTTGGCAAAAATGCAAAAAAACGCTGGCAACAGCAACTTCTAACGATTGAAACATCTACCAATCTTGTGAGTATCAATGGGTATGTTGGGAAACCTGAATTTGCCCAGAAATCGGCTATTCAGTATTTCTTTGTGAATGGCCGATACATGCGTCATCCTTATTTTCACAAAGCAGTTTTATTGGCTTACAATCAAATGATTCAAGCCAATGAAAGCCCTAATTATTTTATTTATCTGGAGGTGGATCCACAAACCATCGATGTAAACATTCATCCAACTAAAACAGAAATAAAATTCGAAAACGAGCAAGCCATCTGGTCTATTCTTTCGGCGTCTATCAAAGAATCGTTGGGTAAATTCAACATTATTCCATCCATTGACTTTGATCAGGAAGGCGCTTTAGAAATGCCCACAGCAATGTCGTTAGAAAATGTACGCCCTCCACAAACAAACTTCAATCCGAATTACAACCCATTTGGGACAAGTGCATACAAACGCCCAACTTTGGACTGGGAAGATTTATACGGCGACTTTGAGAAAAAAACCGAAACAATTGAATCGATGCCTACCTGGCAACCCGAATCAGAGGCTTCAGGTATCTCAATACTTGACCCGGTAGAAAAACAACAAACAATCGATACAAACGAGCAGCGAGCAGATAATTTTCAATTCAAAAATCGGTATATAATCACTAGTTTGAAATCTGGCATGTTGATAATCGATCAGCACAGAGCCCATGTACGAGTTCTTTTTGAGCTGTATATCAATCAAATAAAGAACAGGAAAGCGTTATCGCAGCAGGTTCTTTTTCCCGAAGTACTGGAATTGAGTGCTGATGATGATTTAATTTTTGAACAAATGCTCCCAGATCTCCAATATGTAGGTTTTGACTTTGAACCGCTAAACAATCATTCATTCAATGTAAAGGGAGTTCCAGAGAAAGTTGGAACAGGAAGCGTTATTGACCTATTATTAGTAATGCTCGATAAAGCCAAAACAACTGCAGAAGATCTTACCACTACTATGCATGAATCAATTGCGCTATCATTAGCTGATTTAGCAGCTTTGAAGAATGGTCAACGACTTTCAAATGAAGAAATGAGTGATCTGATTGACCGTCTTTTTGCCTGTGAGAACCACAACTTTACGCCTGATGGCAAAATAATAATAAATATTTTTACACACAAAGAGATAGACAAAAGATTCTAGAAAATATGAATAATTCAATTTAGAATTGAATTCGCCTTTTTTTTTAGATTAAACAACCACCCCCAAAGGAGGTGGATTTTTAAGCTATATTAAACAACTAACAAATGAAATCTCTTCTTATTTTCGATCTCGACGGCACATTGCTAGATACCATTGCCGATATGGCTGAGAGTACAAATTACGCTCTTACAAAATGTAATTTCCCAATACATGAAATCTCAGCTTATCGTTTTTTTATAGGTAATGGTATCAACAAGCTTTTTGAACGTGTACTGCCGGAAGGTAAAAAAACTCAAGAGAACATTCTAGAAATTAGGAAACATTTTCTGGCGCATTACGAAATTCACAATTCAGAGCTGACAGTACCTTATGCGGGCATCTCAGAACTGCTCATAAAATTGCAATTAGCCGGAATAATGATTGCTGTGGCTTCAAACAAATATCATAAAGCGACAGAAAAGCTTGTAAAACATTTCTTCCCTGAAATACAGTTTGTAGCTGTATATGGTCAACGCGAAGGAATTGCTGTTAAGCCTGACCCTAGAATCGTTAATGACATTCTGACCCTCGCAAAAACGAAGAAAACTGAAGAAGTACTTTATATTGGCGACTCAGGTGTAGATATGCAAACGGCTCAAAATGCAGGTGTCGATGCTTGTGGTGTGACCTGGGGATTTCGTCCACGTACTGAATTAATGGAGTTTTCTCCAAAATTTATCATTGATAATGCTGAAGAACTTTTGAGAATAATTGGGTTATGATTCTCTGCAAAATCCGAATATAAAAAAACCGCACAATATGTGCGGTTTTTTTATATCAATTCTCAACCAAAAAATTTATCGATTGATCTATTCTTCTTTGGCTTGAGGAGTAATTAGTTTGTACCCTTTTCCGTGTATGTTGATAATAGCCACATTCTCGTCAGCTTTTAACAGCTTGCGCAATTTAGTGATATACACATCCATACTCCGAGCATTGAAATAATTATCATCTACCCAAATTGTTTTTAAGGCAAAGTTGCGTTCTAAAATATTGTTAGCGTTGGCAGCCAATAAATTCAATAATTCAGACTCTTTTGTAGTTAATTTCTTAGAGTCGCCATCAAAAGTAAGCATTTGCTTTTGAGCATCAAAAATGAAATTACCTAGAGCATAGGTTACTACATCTTTTGCTTTTTTCCCTTTCACACGACGCATAATTGATTCAATACGATAAAGCAATTCTTCCATGCTGAATGGCTTAGATAAATAATCATCTGCACCCAATTTGAATCCTTGCAAAATATCTTCTTTCATCGATTTAGCTGTAAGAAAGATAATTGGCACTTCGGTATTTAAAGCACGTACATCTGCAGCAAGTGCAAAACCGTCTTTTTTAGGCATCATTACATCAAATACGCACAAGTCATATTTGTTTTTTGAGAAAGCTTTGTAACCAGCTTCACCATCAGGCTGCAAATCTGCATCATAACCTTTAGTAATTAAATACTCTCTGAGAAGCATGCCAAGATTTTCATCATCTTCGCATAATAAGATTTTTACTTTTTCGTCAATCATAATTAGTAATTTTTAAAAGTTGGTATTGATATTATAAATTTCGTTCCTATATTTAATTCGCTCTCCGCTTTTATGGAGCCTTTATGCTCTGTAACTATCTTCTTAACGTAAGCCAATCCTAATCCAAATCCTTTTACGTTGTGAAGATTCCCTGTAGATACCCGATAAAATTTTTCGAATATTCGTTTCAAATCTTCCTTATTTATTCCAATTCCATTATCCTCAATGCTTATAAATAAATTATCCTTTTCATTCCATGTTTCCAAAGTCAGGAGCAATGGCTTATCACTGTATTTTAGCGCATTATCCATTAAATTGAAAATCACATTCGTAAAGTGAACTTCGTCAATTAAGGCCAAATCGTTTGTTGCTTTAAGATTAGAAGTTATCTTTCCACCTTTGCTCGTTACTTTCAGAGAAAAATTGCCAATAATATCTCGGATAAGTAAATTAATTTGAATTTCGTTCAATTTCAGTGTTGATTTTTCTCGTTCAAACACTGCCATTTGCAACACTTTCTCCACCTGAAAGCTCAATCTTTTTGTTTCGTCCCGAATCACTTTCGAAATATGTTTCAATGTTTCTGGCGTTTTACCTACTCCTGGATCCTGCAACATTTGCGAAGCTAATGATATGGTCGAGATGGGCGTTTTAAACTCATGGGTCATATTATTCACAAAATCATTCTTCATCGTATTTAGTTGTTTTTGTCTGAAAATAATAATGATAGCAACAATAAATATAATGAGAATAAGCAAAATTAACGCCACAGACGGCAAAAGCAAATTCATGGAATTCAAAATAAAATTTTGCTTCGTTGGGAATACCACTTGCAAATAGGCCGGTGCATTAGACTCTTCTAATGGAAACAGCTTTTGAGTATAAACATTATTATTGATATTAAGCTCAGTCTGGTGTATATCCTTGTGACACTTATATATTATCTTGCCTTGATTGTCGACAATTGAGTAAAAGAACGGAAGTTCAACACCGTTATTCACCAACACTTTTTCTAAAATATCATTCAAATCATTGAAATTAACCCGCTCGTTAATTTCCTTATTGTCACTTTCTCGCATCCATCTGAATACAGCCTGATCGAGAATCGTTTTAGAACGTGAAAAGTTTTTTTGAAACTTATCTTGCAAATATCTTGAAGTTTCCTCGATGGTTGCCTGACCATGACGGGTTGACAAACGAATACTTGGACGATTAAGTTGCTCCGATGTCAATTTTGAATTTTCGGCCATACTGTCAATGTCCTTTTTCAATTTCAAGTTTTGAGCATCTACATTGATGTATTTATTATTTGCACCATGAATGTCACTACTTTCTAGCGTCTGACTTAAATAATCGAGTGCTTCATTCTCTTCAACCAAACTAACAGTCTGAAATAATGCCCGTTGAACATTATCATTGAACTGATTTTCTACCATCTCGGCATTTATCCTTACATACCGCGCTTGCAAAGCAATAAGCCCTACAAAAGTCACAAGCATCGTAATGATAAGTATCCATATTGTCGTCTTTTTCATATTCGGCTACAAATTTACAAAATAATTAAACCTTCGTGCATAAAGTAACATTCTTTAACCTTGTTTGTTAATCGAAAACATTGTTATAAGCCGATTCAAGTTAATAATTTAGGTTTTGTTTGATAATTTCTCGATAATATTTTACATTTAGCTCAAAATTATGTGAATTATGTTAACTACCTATTTCAAATGAATTATGATTTTAGCATTAGTATAAAACAAAAATACATATTCCAAAGTTTACATATCAACTGCTTTGTCGGATACAATCTCCACGGGATTTTCAGGACCAACCATCTCCTCTTCGTGAAATTCTTTCAACACAAACCTTTTATAATATGAAATGATCAGCGTGGTCATTGGAAGTGCAATAATCATACCTACCATACCCATCAATGAACCCCAGATGGAAAGCGAAAGCAATATTACGGCTGGATTAAGACCAGTTACACGTCCCATAATTTTAGGAGTCAACACCATATCTTCGAGTGCTTGAACCAAAGCGAAAACAACTGCAATTCCCAATAATACAGAGCCATAGCTTTGACCGGTCTCAACAGATTGAAGTAGACCCATTACGGCGCAAGGAATCAGCATCAAGACTTTGAGATATGGCACCATTGTGAGTAAGCCAATGAGTAAACCCAGAACAATAGCTAACGGTAGTTGAATAATGCTAAAGCCAATAACAAATAGAACTCCAACTATCAGAGCAATAAGAGCCTGACCTCTAAAATAGCTATTCATGCCCGATTCCAAATCGACAATAACTTCTGTTATCAACTTCCTATATTTAGGAGGAATAATATGAAACATACCTGCTGAAATTTTCTCGTAATCCAACAAAATAAAAATGAGATACAAGAAAACAACTACCACCACAGAAAGTCCCAGAATGAAATTTAGTGATCCATTCACAAAATCCCACAATTGAGGCGCCAGTTTTTTTAGCCCCTCCATAATATTTTGATCTTTCAATACCGATTGAAATTTTAGCTGCTCTAAATAGTGCTTTATTTCATATTGCCAAGCCGCAGGAATAAGCGTATTCACATCCAAATGTTGCGTATATGTAACTATCAACTGCGACAACTTCAGAATTTCAAGACTAACAATAGGGGCTAAAATTAAAATCAAACCAGTTAATGATCCAAAAAACAGTAATAGCGTTGCAAAAATTGACAACATACGATTTTTAAATTTCAATTTATATTGAAAAAAACCGACAAACGGCTGCAACAAATAAGCCAATAGCCATGCAACCAGAAACGGCAACAGCACTCCGCTAAGCTTATTTACTAATAAAAATACTAATACTACAACAAACAAGCCAATAAGCATACGAACTACCCGGTCGAGGGTAAAGGGTTTTGGATTTGTATTCATGACAATTCAGTTTTATTTTCGTTTCCCAAGACTAGTTGGATTTATCAATGTTGCACACCATTAAAACAATCACGGCAAATTGGCTCATATTCACTCATTTCGCCCAGCAGAACTCGTTTATCACTCTCAACCAAACGATGCGACACATAGGCCAATGCTCCACAACGAACGCAAATAGCATGAACTTTAAACACATCCTCGGCCACCGCACAAAGTGCAGGCATCGGACCAAATGGAATACCTTTAAAATCCATATCCAAACCCGCGATAATAACGCGCACGCCCTGATTTGCCAATTGAGTACATACATCAACCAAACCATCGTCAAAAAATTGCGCCTCGTCAATCCCCACCACATCCACATCGCCCGACATGAGCAAGATACTACCCGACGACTCAACAGGCGTAGATCGAATTGCAGTACGGTCGTGAGATACCACCTCATCTTCCGAATAACGAGTATCAATCTTAGGTTTAAAAATCTCAACTTTTTGTTTTGCAAACTTCGCCCGCTTAAGTCTTCGTATCAATTCTTCGGTTTTTCCCGAAAACATTGATCCACATATTACTTCAATGCTTCCGCGCTTTTGTTGATTAGGGTGATTACGTTCTGAATAAATCATTGTATTTTATTGAAAATTAGCTATTCTTTTTTCTTTTCTCTTTGGAATATTGTAACTTTACACCGAAAACAAGATAACAAATGTCTGGCAATACATTATTCATGTTTACAAAGGTACAATTTTTGTAAATGAATGTGACATTCGAAATCTTTTATTACCAATAATATAAGATTTGAAATTAATCACAGTTTATTATAGGTTACTCAGCACTATTCCGAGGAGCAAAGTTAAAGAAATTATAAGGATTAAAATCGTTTTTACAAAAAAGATATGAACAGAAAATTATTAGTAACACTACTTCATAAATCAATTCAAGAACTCGAAATGATTACAGAAGGCTTTATGGAAATGGAGCACTATCCAAACGCAATAATCCAACTAGCTAAACGTAAAACCGATGACATTCAATCCTATATTGAAATACTATCAACTGTTATGCCCGAGTCATTGGATAGTTTAGGTGAAGACAAGACAACAGAGACTGCTCCTGTTAAGGAAGAAGCCATCTGTGAAAAGCAGGAAGAAGAACCAATTACTATAGAAGTGCCAAGCAAAATAACTGAGGTGCTAACAATCACAGAGCCCATTGAATCAGAAATTGCAGTTCAGGAAGTCATACTACCCGAAACCGTAGAAGAAGAAGAAGAAGTGGACGACGAAGAGAATACTGAAGAAATAACGAGCGAAATTAGCGAGATAGTAGAGTTGGAAGAGATTTCAACTACTGCAGAAATTGAATCGAACGAAGAGGAAGTTGTTGAAGAAAAATTCACGAGCAACGAAACCAGAACGATAGTTGAAGAGACCAGTAAATTAACTATAAGCGATAAAAATTCGGTAATTTCTGTAACCAGAAATGAGCTTCTATCGAAAACAGAGAACACCATCAGCTCGATATTAGCGAACAAGAAAATATCGGATGTCAAACAAGGAATCAATATTGGTGACCGCTTTCGTTTTCAGCGTGAGCTATTTCGTGGCAACGGTGAAGATATGAATAAAACCCTGACCTACATCAATCAACTTGACACATTAAATGAGGCATTATCATTCCTTCGTTCCAAATACGGCTGGGCAACCGACAATGAAACCGCCGAAGATTTTTATCAAATTGTAAGAAGACGATTTTTATAGCCGCAGAGACAACGCATGCGTTGTCTCAACAAAAAAATAAATAAAAACATGAGATTATACGTTGTACCTACACCGGTAGGAAATTTGGAGGATATGACCTTTCGCGCCATCAGAGTATTAAAATCGGTTGATCTGATTTTAGCTGAAGACACGCGAACAAGCGGTTTTCTATTAAAGCATTTCGACATCAAAACTCCCATGCACTCACATCATAAATTCAACGAACACAAAACGGTGGAAAATGTGGTTCAGCGCATCAAAAGTGGGCAAACAGTAGCACTGATTTCGGATGCAGGAACACCTGCTATCTCCGATCCCGGATTTTTAGTTGTTCGCCAATGCGTTGAGAATGGAATAGACGTAGAATGTCTGCCTGGCGCAACAGCCTTTGTACCTGCTTTAGTAGCATCGGGATTACCGAATGATCGTTTTTGTTTCGAGGGTTTTTTACCCCAGAAAAAAGGGCGTCAAACAAAGATCAACCTGTTGGCTCACGAAAGCCGTACCATGATTTTTTACGAATCTCCTTTTCGACTCGTAAAAACATTGACTCAGTTATCCGAAGTATTTGGCATTGAACGCAAAGCATCGGTTTCGCGCGAAATATCAAAGATTTACGAGGAGACAAAACGCGGGACATTACAGGAATTAACACAATATTATACAGAACATATTCCGAAAGGAGAAATTGTAATTATTGTTGCAGGTTTTGAAGAATAAACATTACCTTTGCACCCGTAAACAACTAATAATTACTTATCGACAATTATTCTTTACAATCGCATTTAAGTAATTTAAAATATTTAACGATGCGTTTTTTCAAAGCTATATTCAGATAAACAGACTTGTAACCTGCCTACCGCAGGCAGGCTCGTAACTATTTGCTTGTAACTACTTATTTCTATTTGCCAACAAACTTTTCAATATTTTTCTAATGAAACCTACTATTTTTTCGCTTGTCATTTTGCTCGTTTTAATGACATCATGCGGAAAACACTCATCCGACTATCAAGCCCTAAAAGCTCAAAACGACTCATTACAAAATGCGAAGTCGAAACTACAAAATGAAGTAGATGGATATTTCTCGGCCATGAATCAGATTGAGCAGAATATTGAAAAGATAAAAACCACACAAAATTCCATTTCAATCCAGCCTGTTGGTCAGGAACTGAACGATGACATGCGCACGAAAATAAACGAGGACATGTCGTATTTGAATGAAATGCTTCAAACAAACAAAGATGAATTAGCACGTTTGAAAGCAAAACTAAGAAGAAGCGGTTTTAAATCTACAGAACTTGAACAAACAATTTCGCGCTTATCAAAATCACTTGAAGAAGAATCTTCGAAAGTTGCCAATTTACAAATACAACTATCCCAAAAAGACTCATTAATCACACAACTGAGCACATCGGTTAATGACATGGG
>OCZT010007576.1_pt1 | contig 10633 bp, 11 predicted proteins | sample 1539031 | NCBI WGS metagenome assembly OCZT01 (sample SAMEA3539308, study PRJEB22396) | soil metagenome | biome: tundra; feature: field; material: soil | place: USA | collected 2010-05 | depth 0.15 m
AATGGGTGTCAACATTGACCCTGATTTTATTAAAAAGCATCATGTTATGAAGATGAAATAGTAAAAGCCGAACATCTTGACCACTTCAAAATCCGGTCCGATAACAAAAAACATACATTAAAAACAACAAGGATTTAACTCCGGACTGGGTGGTCAATTTATTCTGGCTGATTGTGGTCAAGGGCACTGGTTTTTCAACCTAGTAGAGTTTAGCTTAAAATAAGTGTAACTCAGTTACAGTAGAAAAAAATCCTAGCGAACTTTAATTGAAGTATTTTGTTGTAATTTAAATAATTACCATTTAGGATTATAAATTTTCTGAGCTCTAACAATTCTAAAATACAATACCATGATTAATACATTTGAAATTGCACCGGATGTTTACCGGATTTCGGTCTTTGTACCGGAAATAAACCTCCAGTTCAATCATTTTCTGATAAAAGATGAAGAACCATTGCTTTTTCACGCAGGACTGAAGAAAATGTTTCCTGTATTATTGGAAGCCGTTAGAAAAATTATTCCTCCATCACAAATAAGATGGATTGGCTTTAGTCATTTTGAGGTTGATGAATGTGGGGCACTTAATGATTGGCTGCAAGTTGCGCCCAATGCTAAAGCAGTTTGTAGTGAGGCAGGTGCGATCGTTAATATGACTGACTTTGCTATAAGACCTGTTCATGCAATGCAAGACGGCAGTGTGCTGAAGACGGGGCAATATTCTTACCGCTTTATTCGAACACCTCATTTGCCACACGGCTGGGATGCAGGAGTAATGTACGAGGAAAAAAATAAAACACTATTGTGTTCTGATTTATTTCATCAGAACGGTGATGCCATTAATTTAACTGATAAAGATATTTTAGGTGCCTATAAAAAATCTATGCTTGAATATGAAAAAGGGCCTTTAATGGAATATACACCCTATACTGACAAAACCTCTAATTTGCTGAATTCCTTGGCAGAACTTCAACCAAAAACACTTGCAATTATGCATGGTTCCTCCTATTTTGGTGATTGCAATAAAGCATTAATAGACCTTAATATAGTGATGAAAGAAATTTGGGGTAATAAAAAAAATAAGTAGAGTAAAAAGAATAAATTATGGAGTTCTATGAGAATAGAAACCTGATCGCCAACATATTGATTAAAAGGACATATTAATAAAAAACTTTGGCCAGTTGACAAAATTTACAAATTCTAATCATTTCGCTGCTAAACAAAAAGTATTTTGTTGGGTCTAAGCGTACTTATATTAATTAAATAAACGATTAGCCATAAAAGATTATAAGACAATGGCAAGACAATGTGATAAAATCACAAATGCACGGACGGGACAAATAATGATTTTTCTAAAGACGAGTGCAGAAACAAACGATGAACTATTGCAAATAGAATGTTTCAGTCCACCAACACTTGAAAGAGAACCTGAACACATTCATCCCTTGCAAGAAAACATTTTTGAAATTATTTCAGGTAATTTCATCTTTCGCCTTAACGGTAAAGAACAAGTTGTTGGAGCTGGGCAATCAATAAATATTCCTGCTAATGTTCCACATAATTTTTGGAACTCAGGCGATACAGATGCTCATTACCTACAAGAATTCAGACCTGCTTTGAAAATTGACCGCTTCTTTGAAACATTTTTCGCATTAGCTCGAGATGGTAAACTTAATAAGAATGGAATTCCAAATTTTTTTCATGTATCCATTATTGGATTAGCACACAAAGATGAAATTCGTTTAACCAAGCCACCTTGGATATTACAGAATATTATTTACAAAATTCTGTCACCTTTTGGCAAACTAATGGGATATAGGGCTGACTATAAATCTACAATATCATAATTCTGACACAACAGACATGATACAAACAAAGGGGTCTACGGACAAAAGGCGGACTTTACAGTTACAGTGCAGCAATTAAGCAACAAATAAAAAATAGAAAACTTCTCCAAATAAACTTTGGGAGAAAATCTACCAAACCAAAGAACTTAAAGACATGAATTGGTATCAGCCAACTCACACAACCTTTGTGGACTTTTACAAATTGATTACTATGTCAAAGATAAACAAAAACAAAAGTCATTTAATTGAATTGGATAGAATCAACTCCTGAGCTCACTGTTTATGAAACTTAAATATAATACAAAACCTGGCTCAAACCTGGCGCAATGAGAAAAGTGTGAGCGGGTGAGTGAGTATTGAGAAAACAAAACGAGAGTGTTCGCTGCCTCACTGGCTCTCGCTCTCACTCTCGCTCTGTTTTTTGTGGGCCCAGCTGGGCTCGAACCCTCACTTCTTGTTTCTCTCTATTTCGTTTAAGTGCCTGTAAACCACATATTATAAATAATATGCAAAGCAGTTCATTTCTTTAAAAAGAAATAGAAAGTAATATTTGTTTCAGTAATGTTTCAGTAATATATTTGTAAAAACAATTTAACTATGGCTAATTTCAATGTTGAACTAAACAGTAAACCAGTCAGAAATACCAATGAATATACACTTTTACTTAGAATTACAGTAGATCGCAAGCATGCCAGGATCAAATTGAATTATGCAATTGCCAAGAAACACTTTAATTCCAACCCAAATGAGTACAAGTATGTTCGGTCTTCAAATTCAAAGCATAAAGTAATAAATGGACATATTGATGATAAGATTCAAGAGGCAAAGGATGCTATAACCTATCTTGAAAAGAAGAATTTAACAGTAACCGCAAATTCCATTAAGGATAAGATGCTTAGCCCTAAGTCGGTTAGTTTCCTGGAGTATGCTAGAGAACGAGCAAATATTCTAAAAGAGAATAATCATTTCGGTAACTACAAAAAGTATCATACACTAATTCAAAAACTCACTGATTTCAGAAATGGGGAAGACATTCTTTTTAATGAAATTACTCCAACCTTTTTGGCCACCTTCGAAGCTCATCTTGTTACTCTAGGAAATGGAGTAAATACCATAAACGGTAATTTCAGAACAATTCGTGCGATTTATTATAGTGCAATTGAGAAGGGAGTTGCAGATCAAAGCAAGAATCCATTCTTTACATTCAAACTAAAACTAAGCAATTCCAATAAAGACCGGCTTACTCTTGATGAAATAAGTAAAATTGAAAAACTTGAACTTAATCCGGGAAGTATGATATTTCATTCAAGCAATGCTTTTCTTTTTTCTTTTTACAATGCTGGTATTCGTGTAAGTGACATAGTGATGTTAAGATGGAGTAATATCCAGAATGGGAGACTGATATATAAAATGTTCAAAACGAATAGAGTTATTTCTTTAATATTGAAAAACAGACCACTTTCAATTTTGGACCTTTACAGAACTATTAATACGAAGGAAGAGGACTATCTCTTTCCATTCTTTAAAAATTACATTGAATATTCAAATCCATTGTTCCTTCACAACCAGATAAGTTCAAAGACGGCCCTAATTAATAAGTATCTAAAACAGATTGCAACAAAAGTTGAAATATCAAAGAATTTAACAACTTCTACTGCGAGGCATTCTTTTGCTGATATAGCACGTCAAAAAACTGATAATATTTATAACTTGAGTAAAACAATGGCACTTTCAAATCTCAAAGTAACTGAAGCATATATGGCATCATTTGACGATAAGGCTGTTGACGATACATTAGGTAGCATTTTTAATTAATTATTGGAAATAAAGTGCTTGATGATGCGAATGAATTAACAATTGCATAAATTTAATTGTTCTTTATAATGATGCCTGGGAAATAAACAAAATCCAGGCATCTTTTGAAGAGAAAGTGGTCGATAATAAATTAGATAAAGGAATTTAACTTTGAAGCCTGTATATAAATCAATTTATGATTTTAGGATTTTTTTTAACTTCCTTAAGATAAAAATTGTTGATTATTATTATGAAGATTTTGAACCAATGATTGAAGAAAATGATGGTAATCCAAATGGGATTCTACCACCAGGTTGGCCGAAACCCGGACTACATATTTATTTGAATGGATTGGTGGCTTCGTTCGTTGGAAATTATTCATTCAACTCTGAATTCAAACGGTATTTCGATCACTTAAGACAAAATATTCTAATCGAAATAAAAAATAATATTAAATGTTCAACTTCAGATAAGGAATTGGTTAGTTATTTGACAGAACTTCATGCTATATTAAAGAACTGCGATAATAAATTCATTGAAAATCGAATTAATACAAGTGTGGGAATTCAATGTAATTATGCATATAAAGGTTCAGAAATAGAGAAAAGCGGCTTCGATAATTATCCAGAAGTTGAAAAACAATCAAAAGTATATTTAAGCGATTTATTGTACTGGATTCAGAATCAAATCCGTGACTTAATAATTCAAACTGATAATTTATCTAAATCAATAGAGCCAATTGTAAAAGGTGCAAAAATGACTAAATCGTTTGAGTTTACAAATCCCAACTATTTACATGTAAAAATCGCATCTGTTTTTAGTAAACTCCGTGACCGTGAATTCATTGACAAGAAAACTAAGCTAGAACAGCTGGAGTTGGTTTTTAAAAATGTTACTATAGATAAACCTATAAAGTGGACAGGGTGGGATGGCGATCTTCAAGTATTTATTCATACACTGCAAGAGAAGAAAATAATTATTAATCCTAAAAGGAGTATTTGGGATAAAACTAGGGTCTGTTTTATAAGAGAAAATGGATCTTTATTTAAAAATAAGGATCTTCGAGGTATTAAAGAGACTTTACGAGCAAATGAAATAAAATCTATCGTTAATCTATTTCTTGATTAAATATCAAGCACGACAGTAGTACTACAATCCACACTACTATAAATGCTAAGTCTTTTTTCAGAAAACGGGACTCCCTTTATATTGGCAATATAATCAACATCATACATTAGACTAGATTTAGAAGGACTACGATATTATTGTGGTATCAAACCTAGGTTTTTGGATATCCTTTCTTAGCATTTTTTTAACTATAAAAAGTGTATTTATGAAAGAAGAATCTTCAGAAAAGGCCCAAAACCTTCAGTCAAAATGGCTGTCAATTGAACAGACATGCAGATTATTAATGATCTCCAAAAGAACTTGTTCTAGTTACAGGAGACGTGGAATCTTGCCCTTTGTGCAGATCTCACGCAAAATCTATTTTAAAGCATCCGACCTGGATGATTATTTGGAGGCTCACTACATCAAAGCCAATTATCAGAAGGAGAAAGGAGGTATACAATGAATACCTCCGACCAAAAATCAGTAATGGTCCAAAAATATCCAGAATTTGGTAAACTTACTCTTGATGATCCCTGTTGCAACAATCTCAAAGAAGTTTACAATTATAAACTAGATGGTAATTACAATGGGTTAATGAGTAATGCTAATTTTTACAGCATGAAGAAAGAAATTACAACTGAGCCGGTTATTGAAAAATTGCATATTGAAGAAAAAGGTGAAGTTTTGAAGGAGCAAATTGCAATAAATCTTACTTCAGAAGTTATTAATCCAATTCAGGAAACATCTGATAATGTTGAGATTGCTAATAAACCTTCAGATTTCTCACAAGATCTACCGGATGTCGCTATTGAGAATCTCAAAAAAGAAACTTCAGAAATTCAAATACCTCCAAAAGATGGGCCCAAGGTCAGGTTTACAGGTGATGAATTATTGAATCTTGACACAAGTTCTTATAAGGATATTGTGGAAGAACTAATCCCTACTGCAGAAATTTCAGTATTGGCAGGGAAAGGGGGCATTGGTAAAAGTCTTTTATATCAAGAGCTTTGTTTATCGATATGTCTTAATATAAATGAATTTCTTGGTAGAAAAATCAGTGTAAAACATTTTGCTGTATTAATTATTGCAACTGAAGACAATGAAAGAAGAATCTCAAGTAGGATAAAAAAGCAGCTTAAAAAGATAGCTCCAGATGCAAAAAGTATTCCAGGTTTAGTAGTTATAACAACACGAAAAGATCTCATTAAAACTATACGAACAGAATTTGGAAACAAGCACTACGATCTTGTAGTCATTGATGCTTTAGGAGATGTCCTCAGTGATGAATCTTATTCTGGGAGTGCAGTAAGAGATTTTTACGATGAGTTTGAACAAATAATGAGAGAATTCGGAACCACATTCTTGGTTGTTCACCATGAGAATAAATCTGCAAGCAGAGATGGAAGAACTCGAATACTTGGAAGTGTGGCTATTGTAGATCGGGCTAGAAGTGTTTTTATGCTGAGCAAGGATAATAAGACCGGCTTACGAACTTTAACTATTGAAAAATCAAATAATATCAGCGATGATAAAATTGGCAAACCAACATATCTAAAATTTGATCCTGAAACCCTCGCATACTCTGTGATAGAGGAACCAAAAATTTCAAAAGATAAAAAGATAACTTATGAAAGTGGTTTTGTCTCCGGGTCGGGTTTTAACAGAGGAAGTAAACCAGGGAGAAAGAGAGATCAAGATAAGTGGGCACAATTTGTTAAACTCCGACAAGAAGGTGAGAAGCAAAATGAAATTGCTAAACTTCTCAATGTATGTCCAGCTACAATAAGTCGCTGGGAAAAGAAGTATAGAGAGGCTACCCTTTATGATACTTCAAGAGTAGGAGATGTTGGATAGGATGGGGATGATTTATCATCCCCCTAGAATAATGATTACTTAGTTAACAATTTGTATAATAACACAATATATATCAAATAGTGGTGTATTATGACAATGAAACATAGTAATGTTTCATTTCATAATACTATTATATATTATATATAGGGGATATTGCAATTTGCAATGTGCAACATAACTCTTTATGAGCCATTTTTACCACATTTCATGATGGTGTCTTCCTTTGCCCTATCAATTAAAATAGCTTTTTATACTTCTGCGTACCTAGATTATTGAATCATAATATTTGGAAATGAAATTAAGATTGTTGAAATTTGATATACTTCTGATCGTATAAAACAAACAAATGGGTAAATATGTAATTCGTTCAAGTAGCGATGGATTCTACTTTATTATGTTAACTGAAAAGGGACAGGTAATTTTAACAAGTGAACTGTATCAAACACTCTTAGATTGTAAAACTGGAATAGCTCAGGTAAGAATTAATTGTCGAATTGACACTAGATATGAACTTAAAAAAACTGACGAAAATAAATATTACTTTATATTGAAAACCCAGGGATGTAAGGTAATTGGAATAAGTGAAATGTACGGTACTGTTTCTGATATCCAACTTGCGATCGCCAATGTAAAAAGGAATGGAGTTAATAGTCCTGAAGTTGAAGAATGACATTGATTCTAAAATAGGGATGAAATATCTGGAAAATAAGATCACTATAAACCTCGGAGTAAGTAAGAGGCATCCTGGATTGCCAGATAGTAATTTCAATTAATCTTGAGCAATATTATGTTATATTTGTTATTATCTCAAATTTAAGGAGTAATAATGAATAGCTTAACCATATATATCAAAAATATGGTCTCCATCCGAAGCAAGCAAGAAGTTAAAACTGAATTTGCAAAACATGGAGTACGATTCAATATAGATGATTTGGGAGGTCTTGAAATACTCGATAGAATTTCTAAAGAGCAATTATACAGTCTGAGCAATGCGTTGAAATCATGCGACCTCGAACTTATGGTTGATGACAAAAAAATACTTGTTGAGAAAATACAGAATATAATTATTTCACTTTTTAACTCAAATGATCGTGACATTATAAAAAATTATCCCAAGTATCTAAGTACAAAGCTTAATCACGATTACAAATACCTTTCAAATCTCTTTTCAGAAATTAAAGGGATTACAATTGAACAACTTTACCTGACTTTTACAATAGAAAAAGCAAAGGAACTACTTGTTTATACTGATCTTACTCTGCCCGAGATTGCTAGGAAACTTAATTATGGTGGTGTATCCCAACTATCAACCCAGTTCAAGAAAATAACAGGACTTCCCCCTTCCCAATTTAAAAATCTTAGGCTCAAAAAACGATCTGGTGGGGCAATGGAAACCTAATTTAAGCCTCTTGGTACTTACAGCTTGGACTATGTTCTCATGCTCATTTATTGTTCTTTATTAGCCATTTTTACAACATTTCATACAATGAATCTCGTTGAACGTTTAGTATAAATAGCTTTTCAATGTTGAGTTACGAAACATATAATAACTCCCTATTAGTTAAATATTCTTACCTTTAATAATCGACTCACAAGCACATAAGGTATTTTGATGAACCCACAACCTACAATTTTTATTAGCTCCATTGTTTCAGAATTTTACGACCTAAGAGGTTCACTTAAATATTTCCTGGGGAAAAGTGGTTTTAGAGTTTTATTGTCAGAAGAAGCAGATTTTGGCGCTGATTGCGGAAGTGATTCTTTAGATAATTGTTTGCGACAAATTGAAAAATCAGATTATTATTTTTTGCTCATCGGTAATAATCCAGGTACGATCTTTAAGAGCGAAATGAAAGATACCACAGTTACTTTTGAAGAGTTTAGACATTATGTTTCGTTAGTAAAAGCTGGGAAAAACTTGAACCTGATTTCATTTGTAAGACAACAAACCTGGGACAATTATACTAAAAAAGATACTTCATTAATACATCCTCTTCAAATTGAGTTAATTGATGAACTTATCCATAATTCACTTTTTGAACAGAATAAGATTGGACGATGGAGATACACATTTGACAGGTTTACGGATATTATTTCCGTGTTAGAAACAAATCAGAATGGATTATTTCTTGAAGCAACACGGAAATCAAACATCTACAGAACTTATTTGAAAAGAGAAATTACGGATATTTTAAAGCTTTTTGTTGAAAAGGATAAGAATACAAATAACTTACAAACCACTACCGATTATTTAAATCTGACTGACATTAAATTTATTGATTTTCTAGATTCAAAATTTATCGAAAAAGGAATAGCTATAAAGATTAAGGTCTTTCTAGTAATCAATGCTAGCAGAGGCACCTTGCTAAGAAAAATAAATAGAGTATTCAATTACATTGCGCAAGGGGAGTTCTCGAAATTCGACCCACTTGAAGAAAAATATAGCTTACCCGAATATATTAAACTTACAATACAGACCCTTGAAATCTTAGAAAAGGTCTTTGAAAACAGCAAGAATAATGAAATATTTGAGCAGGTGAGAAATAGAGATGCAAACAATTTCTATATCAATCAGGCTGAGTACTGGTTGATTTACTCTAATTATACAGATTTAAAAACGGCAATTCAGAAATTAATCAATTTAGTAAATTGCTTCTATCAGAACTGGTCTGATTTAGAAAAAAGACCAGATGAATTTTATTCATATAGAGGAAGTGTCGTAGATAAGATATCAGACCAAGATATAATCGACTTTGCAAAGGATTATTATAAATAGGAGCCCATCGAATGGCTCGTTTCAGTCTGCAAGTCATGCCATGAATCTCGGCATAATTGAAAAAGCTTATTAAAATAAATAATTGAAAATGGTAGATCAAACTAAAATTCAATCGGTAGCTGACTTTTTAAATACTATCTACCGGAGCACTAGTGCTGACGAAGACCAAATTCTCTGGTTCAGAGGAGAAAGTAGCATTAATTGGAGTACGCCACTAGTTCCTTGCATATATCGTGTATTGGCAAATACGTTTAAGAACCTCAAAAATGATTTGTTCAATTCGAACAATTTAAAGCAGCTTGAGAAAAATCTAGGTTCTGATTTTTCACGTTATGCGTTGCCATTTCTAATTGCTAAAGGGATTGAAAACAGTGGCTGGAATAGATATTTTTTAATGCAACATTACAAGATAAAAACACGATTACTTGACTGGACAGAGAATGCTCTACTAGCTCTCTTTTTTGCTATAGAAGATCAATCAACTTTTAAAGACGATGCAAGAGTTTGGGTTTTAAAGCCATATCAATTAAACAATTTTACAATCAATACAATATTAGGTACAGATCATCCATTCATGATAATTCCACATGGTATAGAGACAGAAAATTCAACTGAATTAAAAAATGAAGAAGGGTAATTAGTGGTTGATGAATTAACTCGTAGATACTTAAGAATGGATTTCAATGATGGCGAGAAAGATACAATTAAAAATATATACTATCCTTTGGCAATACTACCGTACTATCTTGACCAAAGAATGGTCGCTCAAAAAACGTGTTTTACTATATTTGGTAATAAGTTAAATGGGTTATTATCCATTGATAAACAAGATGATATTCTTTATTCTATCGTCGTGGATGGATCAAAAAAACAGAAAATAATAAATGAGTTAGCTTTAGTAGGTATTGATCATAGTAGTGCATTCCCCGATTTGGATGGTTTAGGAATGGCCTTGAATCTTCGATATCAAAAAGAATTCAACAATAATCATGAATCATTAGTCCATATATTTAAAAATTATAAACCGAAAACAATTTAAATTATTCCAGCTGCTAACTCTGCCGGTTTGCTGAATGTGTGCCTTGAATGAGACCGACCAAATATCGGAATCAATGCTGTAATTATGATGGGGGATGGCCCCCCGCTGGTATCGTACAGGCGAGACCAGCAAACCACCCTACGGTGCTTTCCGGGTGACTGGGAGGTATTGAACGGAATAGGGAAAATGTCCTGTTAGAAGGATAAGGTAAGAATA
>OCZT010007577.1_pt1 | contig 10631 bp, 11 predicted proteins | sample 1539031 | NCBI WGS metagenome assembly OCZT01 (sample SAMEA3539308, study PRJEB22396) | soil metagenome | biome: tundra; feature: field; material: soil | place: USA | collected 2010-05 | depth 0.15 m
TCCGCTTCCCCGCGCCCGCTCTCCCGGTGCAGGTGGTGATCAAGAAGCGCGGCCCACGCAATGAGTTCCGCGAGGTCTGGTCGACGGTGGTGGACGCGTCCGAGGCCGGCGTGGAGCGCGGCACGCCACCCGCGCGCAACAACGTCCGGAATCGGACATGGAGGCGCTGTTCCTCGAAGAGGGCGGCATTGCGACGCGGATCCTCGGCTCCGGTTCCAACGCGGGTAAGGTCGGCGCGTTTGAAGGGGCCATGCACGAAGGCCGCGGCTACTACCGCCCGCAGCAGGATTGCATCATGTTCACGCGTGACGAGGTCGGTTTCTGCACCGTCTGCCGCCACGCCATCGAACGCGTGATTCGCATCTACGCAAAATGAAAGAAATCCCAGCGACGCGGCATTACCGGGGCATGAAAGCCGCATTGTGGACCTTCCTGGCGCTCGCCGCCCTCGCCCTCGCCGATGAAAATGCCGACCGCAAAAGCCTGGCCACCTTCAACGACCTGCCGGCCAGGTAGTGTGCGCCATTCTGGCACCAATGAGTCGTCCCATTCGTCGTCGGTTTCGTTTGCGGGTCTCACCGTCCACCGCCTGATCCCCATCGACACTCCGCCGCAAAAACGAAGCGCAGATGGGGTATGGGCAGCGTGGAGGCGGCCCAAACAGAAGCACTGGACCCGAGGCAAATCTGGCAAAAAGGAGAGTGGAATCTCATCTTGCGCGATCAGCCCGAACGTTGAAGAAGTCGTATTGGGCAACAGGGCACCCATTTCAGAAAGTGGAATAGGTTGTGGTGTCTAGAAAACACCATCATATATTGTGGCATCCAGAACGGCGATTGCCCGCGATCTATCGATCACATGGCCATCAAATAGACCAAGAGCTATGGCAGGAGCCGCACTAGAGACGCAAGGACTCCCGGAGCGCGGGCTGGGAGTTCCCATGAGCTGGGGACGCGACACGCGAGTTCCCCGGCACGTCCCAAACCCGGGAGCCTGGGTCGCGAACCCAACGAGGGGGTCAGCGGTGGAACAACCCGGCGGAGAGGGTCACCGGCAAAGCAGAGGTTCACGAACCACGTTGGCACTCCCGCCACCTCTCGCAGAAAATACAAGTGCGCCAGGCGATTTGCCGACTGATACAGCGGGCCGGTCCAATCGGTTTGCTCCACCCCCAGCCATCGCTGCGTATTTTGCAGGGCTCTCACGATTTGGCCTCGCGAAACCTCGGAGGCGCAGCAGCCGTTGGAATACAGCTCCTGCGGATAACTCTTGGCTTCCACCAACAGCACGCCCGGGCCCCTGGAACCGTGCAATGTCACGCGTGCCAGGGCATCCCACACGGGACCTCCTTGGGGCCAGAGCTCCGCCAGCATCCCCGAGAGATCGGGCAGCCAGTTCACCCTTCGCGTCTCCTTCAGCGTGCAGGGGGACATGAATGCCATAGGCCCTGTCTCTGTCACACTCAGCAACACCCAGGGAGACTCTCAAACTGTGCAGACCAAATAACCGGGGCGGATCCGTGCACGAAAATTCATCTCCGGCTTGGCCCGGAAGGCAAGTGGAAAGCCGATCAGACGTGCCAGTCCGCGCGTTTGATGATACTCTCAGCTTCGGAGGCATAATGCCCGGCAAAATCATGGCTATCGCGGCACATCCTGGCGATGGGCTCTTCACTATGGGCGCAACGGTTGCGCAGCAGATCGAGCGCGGAGGGACAGGAGTTATCTTGAGCCTTTCGTTGGGCGAGAGGGGTGCGCCGAAGGACATCCCAGTGAAACAGTACGGCGAAATGCAACGCGCTGCCACCCAGAAAGCAACGCGCCTGCTGGGGGCGGAGGCAATCTTCCTGCTCTACCCGGATGCCGAAATACCGTTCACGGAGGAGAGCACCCTGAGTCTGTGCGATGCCATTCGCGAACAGAAGCCGGAAATCGTGGTCACCCACTGGAGCGGAAGCTGGCACAAGGATCACCAGAACTGCCATTTGATGGTTCACGATGCGATTTTCTACGCGGCTTTAGACACACTGGAACGCAAGCTGCCGGCGCATTCGGTCACCAAGCTTTACTACGCCGACAACTGGGAGGATTCCACAAATTTCGACCCGGATACCTACATAGACATCGAGCCTGTATATGAAAAATGGATGCAGGCGTGCGATTTCTATCCGATGTGGCGAGGGCAGACCGGTTTCTTTCGGTATAACGAATACTACAGTAGCCTTGCGACCATGCGAGGCTGTCTTTCCGGCTTCAAGCGGGCAGTGGCGCTCATGTCGGACAAGAACCAGCGCGTGCAGCGACTGCGCTCGCTCTGACGTGAGAAGCTAGTTTTGGCACAATACGAGTTGCGCGGTCGAGACTACCAGACTTGCGCTATTGGATTGGCGAGAAGGATGCCGGCGACAGCAGCGTGATTTGGCTTTGCCCCGCGAGTTGACCGTCAGTGGGCAAGGATTCGTGGCGTAACTTGATCCAATCCGGGTCGCCGGCGAAGGCATCCCACGCTTCTTGCCGGTCGGCGAGGCTGGCGAACGGAATCAGGTAAGTCAAGCTCGGCATGTTCGGGCCAACCAGGACATCCGCGTAGAGTATCGGGCAAATGCCGGCGCGATGGGAGATCCCCTTCTCGGGCCCAGTACAGCGCTCATGCAATTGCTGCAACTGCCGCCCGGACGGCGCATAGTCAGCCCGCAATTCAAAAACACGGCTTTTTTTGCGTTTCCGGCAGCGGCGCGATGAAAAGGCGGGTCAAAGCCTTTCCCCATCTTCTCGAAGACGCTCTGATATTCGGAGCTGCGGCGGATGCGATCGTCAGCAGCATCCATTTCCTCGAATCCCTCAAAGCCCGAGAGCACCACCGTCGCCGGCACGTGAGGTCCGATCACAACGCTGAAAATCTCCAGCGTCTGCGTGGTCTTTACGAGCAGCGGTATCTGCGACGCGAGGAATTCGTCGAATCGGTGGGCCTGCCTTGCCTGCGAAAAGTAGAGATACTCAAGCCGGTAGAGCCCAATTCTTCGTCGAGACCGCCCGGCCTCCGCCGGAGCATTTGCCAAGGCAGATAACAAGGCCGCCCTCCCTACGGATTGAGCGAGCGAACGCCGGTTCATGATGACCTCCCTGCCGACCTGAATAACAATTTGCAGAAATCCGACTCTACCGGCACTCGTCTCGCGATCGGAAACGCAAGGTGCTCAACCCCAGCCTCAATTCACGACGCGGCGCTCTCGCGACTATAAACAGTCGTGCCTGCCACGATCGTTTCTAAAACAGCCAGCGAGTGCGAAGCTTCATCCCAGCGGAAGCGGAGCAAATCGGCTATTTCGCCCGCCAGGAGACCTTGCTGCCGCCCGGCAAGCCGGGCCGCACGCGCCGGGTTTATTGTTGCCATCCGAAGCGCAGCATCAAGAGAGACTCCGGCCAACCGTACGCAGCTTGCTACAGCCGCATCCATGGTCAGCCCGGACCCGGCAAGTCGCACGCCGCCACGCAGGACCACCCGGTTATCCCGCAACAGTTCTACCGGGACATCCCCCAACTGGTACGGTCCCGGCTTGCACATGGCTGGTGGAACGGCATCCGTCACCAGCACTGATCGGCTCGTCCCCTTAATCCGGATGGCGCCGGTCAAGAATGCTTGCGGGAGATGTATACCATCCACAATGAAGCTCGCCGTCAGACGGTCTTCCGCCAGTTGGTCCCAAATATAATTCTTCGTCTTGGGCAGCATGGCATGGGCTCCGTTGCCAAGGTGGGTCGACATCGTCGCACCGGCGTCGACTGCGGCCCTGATCTGTTCCGCATTTGCGCCCGTGTGCCCGATGCTGACGACGACGCCCGCTTGTACCAGCGCGGATATATAGCGCGGCGCAGCAGGATATTCGGGGGAAACTGTTACGATGCGAACTTCTCCGCGGGCGGCTTCCTGCCAGCGCTGAAACTCATCGAAATCAGGCGGCCGGACGTATTGGACGGGATGAGCGCCGCGTGGCCCGTCCTCGGGCGATATGTGGGGGCCCTCGACGTGGAACCCGGCGATAGCGTTCGCCTCCGGCATGCTGGAAGCTTGAAACACCTGTTTTGCTTCAGCCAGCGCGCGAAGCGCACCCGTTATGCGTTCCCGCGAACTGGTGATGAGCGTAGGAAGAAACTTGGTCACGCCTGTCTGAAACAGGCACTGAATCGAACGGGCGAAGGCTTCAGGCCGGATCGTTGGATCATTATAGTCCACACCGGCGAAACCATTGACCTGAAGATCCACAAACCCCGGAGCAAGGAGAACCTTCCCAGGTCCGGATCCCGGAAGCTCACTCGTTTCCTCGATAACCGAAGTGAAATCGATTCGGGCAATGGACGAACCATCTGCCCGGGTGCCACTAACGACTTTGGGCGGATTCAACGTGATTGGCATCAATTGGGGTGGGCCGCCATTCTTTGTTCGCGATCGATACGAGCGGCCGCGCGACTCACTACGAGAATCGCTGCAAACGACGCCGCGACCATGGCAAACACCCAACGCAGCCCGGCCGTGCCTCCGATCTGCCCCGCGAGCCACGGGAGAATCATCCCGCCCGCCAGAGCGACGGCGAACAGGATTCCGAACACCGTCCCCGAATGCGATTGAAATCGAGATCCTGCGATTCCCAGCACCGTGGGATAAATGCCCGCTAGCGACCAGCCACACAGCACGACCGCGAATGCCGAAAAGCCCGGAGCCGGAGAGATGGCTGCCAGCACGGCCCCAACACAAGCTCCCGCGGCGCACAAAAACAGAGTCCGATACGGATCGGATCCGAGCGCGAGACGGCTCAATACCGCCCGCGAAACCATCAATGACGCCCAGTATCCGGCCAGAATCCAGGAAGCCACGGCGACCGAAGCCACCCCTATATCACGCATCAGATACGTGGAAATGAAACCGCCCAACGTGAACTCCACGCCCGACTCGAAGAACAGCAGGAGTGCAAATACCAATACCAGGGGCGAGCGCAGAAATTGCGGCATCTTGGCAATCGGGAGTGCATGGCCCTGCTTGGGAGCGGGAAAGCGCAGCGCCATCGCGAACACTCCGACGCCGGTGCAGAGCCCGGCGGCCGTCGCCAGCAGCGGCGAGACGGAGAGCCACGCGAGTAAAGCTCCCATCGCGAACGGCAAGAACAGCGCCCCAAATCCGAAGAATACGCCCAGCAGGTTGAGCGCTGCGCTCTTGCGCCTCGGATCATCATGCAGATCGGCGACGAGGGTGTTCGTGGCGCCGTTCAATGCCCCGCCGCCGATGCCGAGCAGTACGCCCGCCACGAGCAACGCCGGAAACGCCGCCGCGCGAATCACGATCACCAGAGCGCCGGCCACTACCAGGGGGCCGAGAGCCAGCAGAGGCTTCATGCCAAACCGGTCCATGGCCAAGCCGAGGACCAGGCTCGACGCCAGCATGGCGCCGTTCATGAATAGGAACAGCGTCCCTATATCGGCGGTCGCAAATTGCAGCCGGTCAGCCAAAGATGGCAGGATCGCGCCCAGCAGCGCCATCACGATGCCGAACACAAACATGCCGGCGTATGCGGCGCCGCTCAGCAGCGAAAGACGGCGCGCATCAAGCTGTGACATAGTCGACAGGCGAGCGCTCGAACAGCTTCTCCGTATATTCGTCGAAAACCCGCAGATTGTGGTCCTTGCTCACGCCGGGGACATTCGGAGATACAAAGGTGTGCGGCTTGAAACCTTTATCCTTCAGCCGGGACCCCGTCTCGGCCACCAACTCCATTGCGATGAACACGGCAGCCATCGTGGAACCCGCGGCGACCTTCTCGGGTTGGCCGATGTCAACCAAGGCATCTTCCGGTGGAACGCAGTTGTCGAGCGCTACATCCGCAACGTCGCAGAGTTTTTTGCCGCTGGAATGGGTCGCCCGGGTGACTCCGGCGTTGACTAGGGAAGAAACAGTGATCACTTTGAGGCCCTTCTCTTTGGCGTAGAGAGCAGCCTCGATGGGCGCTGCGTTCAGGCCGCCATGGGAGAACACGATCATGCAGTCGCCCGGGCGCAACGCAAAGCTCTGCAGGAAATTCTGGATGTACCCTTCGCGGCGTTCCAGCCACAGCAGTTCGCGCGCTCCCCCGGCCCCGACCACGTTATGCCACATCAGGCGCGGATCATAGAGCGGGAAAAACCCGACAAAACTTCCGTATCGCGGAAAGACGTCCATCACGGGAATAACCGAGTGGCCGCTGCCGAACAAGTAAACACGCTTGCCGGCGGCAATAGCTGTGGCCAACATTTCTCCCGCTTTCTCAAGACCGGCCTTTTGACGGTCACGAATGGCGGCGAGCACGCCGCTGATCTCTTCGTAATATTTTTGTGCCGACATGAGTTCTCCTTGAATTTACTGTCCGGCCCCCAGCCAGGCAAGCCGTGCGGCCCCGAGCAGGCCCGCATCAGCGCCCAAGGCGGTTTTTTCAATTCGGACGTGTTTAGCCGCAACCGGCTGCGTCCAGCAGATCGCCTGCGATCGGATACGTTCCAGCATCAGATCGCTCGCCTGCATGAACCCGCCCCCGAGAACAACCATCTCGGGGTCCAGGATGCCGATCAACGCCGCAATCCCGAGTGCCAGGTAATCTGCGGTCTGGCTCAACGCATCCAGGGCCTTGGCATCGCCGGCGCGAGCGGCGGCTACCACCGCTTCAGCAGACTCCATTCCCGCGCGGCGTGCCACGGCAGGGCCGGCCGCCTCCGTTTCCCAACCGCCGCATGCGGCATACTCGAGCTTCCAGGGACCGCCAACCACCATCCAGCCCGCCGCCCCGGCAATCCCGCGGGCGCCTTCGACTGGGCGGCCATCGGAAACAATGCCCACGCCGATTCCCGTGCCCACCGCTACGAATACAACGTGTTCGAGGCCCCTTGCCACCCCGAGCCACTGCTCCGCGAGCACGCTTCCGGTGCGGTCGCTGCCGATCGCGATCGGTACAGCCATTTCCTGTTCAAGAGCCGCGCGCAACGGATGGAACTGCCGGCCCCACAGATTCGGCGCCCAGGACGTTCCGTTGGATGGATCATAGATGCCGGGAACGATCACTCCGGCCGCGGCCACGGGAACGGAGCGCCACTCAGCAATTTGCTCTATGGTGGACTGAAAGCTCTGTACGGCTGGAATGGTCTGCTTTTCACATATGAGCCCGGATTCATCGACAAGGCCGATGGCCGTCTTGGTGCCGCCCAGATCGACGGCGAGGACATGGCTCATGGACGCTCCGGTCTCACTGGGTGCCTCCCTCGCGCATCGCTTGTGGTACGCGATTGGCCACGAGTTCGAGAGTGATGCTATACCGGTCACTTCGCATAATACTCTGCACAAATTCGAACGGTTTGCCGTTCGGCAGGAATGTTACGCGCTCCACCGCGAGGACGGGCGAGCCGGGAGTAACGTTTAACAATGCCGCCGGTGCCGGCTCCACCGGGACGGCGGAGTAGGTCTCGCGCGCTTTGGCCGGCAGTAAGCCGTAACGGTTCTGCAGCAACTCGTATAGCGATACATTCCCGAAGTCTTCGTCCATGAAATCCGGCGCCAATGCAACCGGGATATACGCGGTCTGAATCCCCATAGGTTGCGCATCCGCCAAGCGGAGGCGTTTCAGCATAAACACCGGCTCGCCCGGGAAAATCTGGAGAGCTTCGGCAACGTGATCGTCGGCTTGGGTTCGAAGGGCCTCAATCACACGTGAACTGGCCGTCAGATTGTGGCGTTGCATCTCCTCGCTGAAGCTCGTCAGCTCGCGCGGCCCCTGATCGAACTTCGGTATAGAAACGAACGTTCCGCGACCCTGCTCGCGGCGGACATACCCCAGATTCGCCAAGTCCTGGAGAGCCTGTCGGACCGTGACCTTGCTTACGCCAAACGTCTCGGCAAGCTTGTCTTCATTCGGAAGCTGTTGACCCGATTCCCATTCTCCCGTGTCAATAGCATCTCTCAGAGCGCACTTGGCCTGGTGATACAGCGGAACGAGCAAATTTTTGTTCAGAAGACCTATTGACATCCCAACATTATTAAGACATAATCTTCGATAAAAGTCAAGATATTTTCGCTCTTCAAATTAGGCAGACGAGTGAGCGATCATCGCTAGCGGCGCGTTGGCCGCGCGCGAGGGCGGCCGGTACCTGGTAGTGGTGCACCCGCATCTGGCAGGACGCACCCCGGTATTTGGTTCGCCACTCACGAAGAGGTAGCAAGGTATGACTGAGAGTCCGGGAAGACAGGTCAGGAGGCCTGTCCCACATCACGGAATCCTGGCCTGTCGGGGGTTTTTAAAATCCAGTGCGCCGGGGTTATGACTAATGCGGTTCGCATATGTTTGATGATTTGCGAAGGGGTCTTATGAAACTGATATCACTTTGTGCCTGCCTGATTCTCGTTCCCGTGCTGTCGCTTGCTCAGACGGCAAGGCCCGATCCTCAACTGCAGAAGATGGTTCAGGAGATCCGGGCCGAGGTGAGTTCCAGCGAGGCCCTTGACCTTGTGGCCCAGTTGCACTCGATCGATCGCTGGGAAGACTTCTCGAGTTACGCGCAAAGTGCCAAGTTCCTGCAAAAGAAAATGGCGGAGATTGGGCTGCGCAACGTGGAGTTTCTCTCTGCGCCTGCCGATGGTGTCAGCCAGTTCGGCTGGTGGACCATGCCCTTGGCTTGGGATGTGAAACAGGCGACGTTGGAGCTGATAGAGCCGGCGGCGCCAGCCGGCATGCGGGTGCTTTGCAATTACATGCAAGAACCTGCTTCCCTGGTTCAATGGAGCGCTTCCACGCCGCCCGGCGGCATCACCGCCGAGGTGATGGAACTTGACGCGACGCGAGTCGAAGACCTGAAAGGGCTTGATGTAAAAGGGAAGATGATTCTGGTCGAGGTTCCGGCTGGCCTGTCCGAAAGAGGCGCATTGAAAGCGGCGCTTTATAAGATGGGTGCGGCGGGCATTATCAGCGATTACACCGAAAACCGGGATCTGAGAGACGGCCATTACTGGGTGAACGCCTGGGGTGACTACGGATGGGGCTACACCAAAACCTCCAGCCCAATGGTCGGATTTTCGATTACGCCCAGGCAAGGCGACTATTTGCGCAGCCTGCTCCGGCGCGGAGTGAAGGTCCGCGTTAAAGCGCAGGCCGAGACCCGCTATTACTCCGGCTCGTATTCGTATGCGACCGGCGTGATTCCGGGCAGCGGTTCCGACGAGGAAGTGCTGGAACTGGGTCATGGCTTTGAGCTCGGCGCTCAGGATGACTCGACGGGTCAGGCCGGGATGCTCGAGGCGATCGCGGCGGTGAACCGCGCGATCGAAGCCGGGAAGCTGAGGCGTCCAAAGCGCAGCATCCGCATCCTGACCATGCCCGAAGACTATGGTTCGGCCCACTATATCGCGACTCACATGGAGCGCATGAAACGGACGGTGGGCGCGATGCACATGGACGTTGCGGCCGGTGATTACAACGTGCTGGGTGCGTACTCTTTCGGCGCGACTCCCGACGTCACCCGTTCTTATCACGACGCATTGATCATGAGAATAGCCGAGACCTACTATTCCGAGGCACGCGGGGAAGGCGGTCCCGACGGGCGTGTCCGAATGCCGCTGTTGGTCCCATACAGCGCGACATCGGACACCTACCCGAGCGAGCCGATGATCGGGGTCCCGACTATCGCGGCGCACGGCTCAACCGGCGCCATACCCGTGCATCACAACAGCGAGGACACCTTGAACCGGGTCGATCCGCGCTCGCTTCGTGATCTCAGCTCACTAGTCGGGTCATATCTTTATTACTTGGCGTCGGCCGGCGAGGCCGAAATCCCTTGGCTCGCCAGCGTCACTCTGGATCGGAGCTACGATAACGCGATCCGTGTTGCGGCGCCATACCTGGACCGAGTGATGGCTGGTTCAGATATAACAGCTATCGGAAGCGCACTATACTGGGGACTGGCGAAGATCAATTACAACGCCGACCGTGACGAACAGGTGATCCTGTCCACGTTGCGACTGGTGCCGCCCGATCGCCGCGACGCCATCCGCGCCGCTTCGCTCGATCCCATACTGAAAGTCGTCCGCGGCTTCGCCGCCGAGCAGTCGGAGCGATTGCAACTGGCCGCAAACCAGCGCGCAACTGAGCTGAAAGCGCCGGTCCCCGTCAAAGCGATCGTTCCACCGGCCGATCCACGGCGAGCAGAAGCCGCCACGATGATCGTAACGCGCAAGAAGTTCGGACCGGTCACGCTCGACGATCTGCCTCTTGATCAACGGCAGGGATTTCCCGGATTCGCGTCAAATCCAGCACCGCTGCGGCTTCTGTACTGGAACGATGGCAAACGGAGTCTCGCCGAGGTGATCCGCTTGATCGAACTGGAGCAGGGACCGATGGACTTCGACTTCGTCGGATATTTCAAGCTGCTGGCCAAGCACGGCTACGTGGAGATTGCAGCAAGGCTCGCAGAGGGAATGAAATAAGCATGGTGGCGCGCACCCGATCGAAACACAGGGTGCGCCCGTGAGCAACCCAGTTTTGGGGCTCTGAGCAGGAAACTGTAAAGGCCTATCCTTTCATTGGGTTCGGGCTTGAACGGTTTTGTCCGGGTGCTCTGGGATGCCAG
>OCZT010007578.1_pt1 | contig 10631 bp, 11 predicted proteins | sample 1539031 | NCBI WGS metagenome assembly OCZT01 (sample SAMEA3539308, study PRJEB22396) | soil metagenome | biome: tundra; feature: field; material: soil | place: USA | collected 2010-05 | depth 0.15 m
GGCGGCGGGGGCCGCGGTGTCGAAAAGCGATTTCAACGCCACAGAGGAAGATGCGATTTCGGCGTTGATGAATTTCGGGTCGGCGCGCGCGGCGGCGGAGGCGGCAGTGACGAAGGCTCGATCGGCTGAGGGCGCGAACGATTTCGATGCGCTGTTCCGGAGGGCGCTAAAGCTCGTCAGGTAATCAATGGCAGCCCGCAAAACGGAGCGCGGCGGCGACCTACCCGACTCGTGATGAGATGCCGCCGCGCCCTTTGCGGGCTAAACTAAAACTTCATGCGAGAGCAGGGGATCGTTTCAGCATCGTTGCGCGAGGAGGAGAAGCAGTTTGAAGCGGCGCTGCGGCCGAGCAAGTTGGCGGACTTCGCGGGACAGCCGAAGATCAAGGAGAATCTCTCCATCGCGATCGAGGCGGCGAAGAAGCGCGGCGAGGCGATGGATCACGTGCTGCTGTACGGGCCGCCGGGCCTGGGCAAGACGACGCTGGCCGGGATTATCGCCGCCGAGCTGGGTGTCGGTATTCAGCAGACGTCGGGTCCGGTGCTGCAAAAAAAACTGGATCTCAGCGGTATTCTCACGCACATCAATGAGCGCGAAGTTTTTTTCATCGACGAAATTCATCGCCTGTTGCCCGACATCGAGGAGATGATTTACTCGGCGCTCGAAGATTTTCGCATGGACATTCTGATCGGGACAGGGCCGGGCGCGCGCACGCATTCGATGGAGATCAAGCGGTTCACCGCGATTGGGGCGACGACGCGCCAGGGCATGATCAGCGCTCCGTTGCGCGGGCGTTTCGGGCTAGTGCTGCGGCTGAATCCTTATGACGCGGTCGAACTCGGGAGCATCGTGCGGCGGTCGGCGCGGCTGCTGGATGTGCAGATCGACACCGAGGGTTCTGCGGAGATTGCGCGCCGGGCTCGCGGGACTCCGCGTATTGCGAACCGATTGCTCCGGCGCGTTCGCGACTATGCGCAGGTGCGCGCGGCGGGGCACGTCGATCTGGATGTCGCGAAAAAAGCGCTTGACCTACTTGAAGTGGACCCATTAGGGCTCGATGAGATCGACCAGAAGATCATGATGACCGTGCTCGGGAAATACGGTGGTGGACCGGTGGGGCTGAACACGATTGCGGCGTCGATCGACGAGGAATCGGACACGATTGAAGAAGTCTATGAACCGTATCTGATGCAACTCGGGTTTCTGGATCGTACGTCGCGCGGGCGCATGGCGACGGATCGCGCATTCGAATATTTCCAGGTGCCGCGGAGGGTACGCGGCATTCAGAACACCTTATTTTAAGTAGATCAGATTTTGAAGCTCGTTTACATTGCATTGGGCTCGAACCTCGGGGATCGCGAGGAGAATCTGCGCCGGGCGCGGGAACAGATCGACGCGCGGGATTTGCGCATGTTGCGCGCGTCTTCTATCTACGAAACCGAGCCGCGCGACGTCGAAGACCAACCGTGGTTTCTAAACCAGGTGATCGAGTGCCAAACGGAGTTATTTCCACGTCAGTTACTGGCGCGTTTGCAGAAGATTGAACGTGCGATGGGGCGAAAACGGAGGGTGACGAAGGGTCCGCGCGAGATCGATCTTGACATTCTGCTGTTCGGCGATGCGGTGGTGAAGGCGCCTGAACTTGAGGTTCCGCATCCGCGATTGACGGAGCGGCGGTTTGTATTGGAGCCGCTCGCGGAGCTCGTGCCGGAAAAGAAACATCCGGGGACGCGGCGGACGGTACGGGAGATGCTGGCGGGCGTGGCGAATCAGGTTGTGAGAAAGATCTAGCGGGCAAGGACGCGGGCTTTGTCGGCTGCCGTCATCTTCTCGGCGGCGTAGCGCAGAACCAGGCGCGTCGTTTTCGTGCGGTTCGCTAGCAGAAATCGCACGACATCGGAAGGTCTTTTTGGATACGTCTCTTTGAAAAGCCAACCAACGCCTTTTTGCACCATATCGTCTTCGTCCTCCATGAGCGGTGCGGCGATTCGGAGGATTGCGCGGGTATGCTCGCCGCGCCTGGCGGAATAAACGAGCGCGACCGCGGCGGCGCGGCGCTTCCAACGATTCTTAGCGCCCGTCGGCGAGTAGTTCGGTCATGCTTTTGCTTCCAAATCGGTGGAACGCGCGGTGATGATCTTCACGCGCGCGATGCGGTTCTTGTCCATGGCTTCCACGATGAACGTGCGCGAACCATACGTGACCGATTCGCCGGGCCCCGGGATGTAGCCGAGGCGGAACAGCAGGAAGCCGGCGAGTGTTTCGAATCCGGCGTCGCCCGGCAGCTCGATTTCATACTGCGACGCGAGATCGCGGATGCTGGTGCTGCCATCGACTTCAATGACGGGCGCGCCGGCGACCGGCAGAGGACGGCGCACGTCGTGCTCGTCGCCAATCTCGCCGAAGATCTGTTCCAGGACGTCTTCGAGAGTTACCAGGCCGGTGATGGTTCCGAACTCGTCCACAACCATCGCCAAGTGCGCGTGTTTTTTGCGAAATTCGTCTACGAGCTGATTGAGAGGCTTCGTCTCGGGCACAACCAAAACGTCACGCAAGTAGCGGCGCAGCAGGAACGGGCGCGCGGGAATGCGGCGGTCGGCGGCGAATTTACGTTCCTGCCAGGCGCGCACGAGGTCCTTATAGTGAACGATGCCGATGATGTGTTCGGGCTTGCCTTCGTAGACGGGAAGGCGCGAGTATTTATGCTCCAGCGTGATGCGGAGCAGTTCGTCGAGAGACGCATCGACGGAGACGGAAACAATTTCCATGCGCGGCGTCATGATCTGGCGCGCGTTCACTTCCCGCAATTCGAGCAGCTTCTGAATCGCGTCTTCTTCGAAACCTTCGAGGTGGCCTTCGCGCCGGCTCGATTCGACGATGAATTTCAGCTCTTCGGGAGAGTGGCCTCCGCCGCTGTGTCCGCCATGCAATCCGATCGCGGCGCTGAGGGCGGACGAGGCGCGCTCGACCACGAACACGAATGGCGCGGAAATGCGCAGGAACACCAGCAGTGCCGGCGCCATCAGCAAGGAGAGGCGGTCCGCTTTTTCGATGGCGATATTTTTGGGAACGACTTCGCCGATCACTACATGGACGAAACTGATCGCGAGAAACGCGAGCGCGAAACTTAGCCCGTGTAACCAAGCAGTGGTGACTGGTGTGATGACCGGATACAAAATTTTGAGCAGGATTTGATAGAGCGTATCCTCGCCCGCCCATCCCAGGCCGAGGCTGGCAAGCGTGACGCCCACCTGCGTCGCGCTGAGAAGGCGGCTGGGATGGGCGAGGAGTCCCAGAGCGGCGCGCGCGGCGACATTGCCCTGCTCCGCCAATTCGTTCAAACGCGAACGGCGCACCGAGAGCAGAGAAACCTCGGCGGCGGCGAAAAAGCCGTTCAGCGCGACGATGGCGACCAGAAGAATCAGCCGGAGAGACATTGCGGGTTCGGTACAATCGAGCAGTGTTATTCTCTTCACCACTGCTTCGGGCGATCAATCTGAGCATAGCCGTTTTGCTGGTTGCTCTTCTCGGCGCGGTGTACTGGTTCGCATGGCGTCCGCTGCCGGAAACATCGGGCGAGATCGCCGCGCCGATTTCGGCGAACGCCACGATCGCGCGCGACGCCCTTGGCGTTCCGCACATTGAGGGAGCGACCTGGCAGGACGCGGTTTTTTTGCAAGGCTACGCGACGGCGCAGGATCGCATGTGGCAGATGGACGCCCTGCGGCGGCTGGCGGCGGGCGAACTGGCGGAGGTGGTGGGCAAGTCCGGGCTCGAATCGGATCGGGAAGCGCGAAGGCTGCGGCTCGCCCAGATCGCGGACGATGCCGAACGGACGCTGCCGGATGCCGATCGCGCCGTGCTGGTCGCGTACGCGCGAGGCGTGAACTATTATCTGGAGACGCATCGCGGGCGATTGCCGCTGGAGTTCACTTTGCTGAACTACGATCCGCGGCCCTGGCGCTTGCGGGATTCGATTCTGGCTGGGCTGCATATGTACCGCACGCTGACGACGAGCTGGCGCGAAGAGATCCAGAAGCTGCACATGCGTGAGCGCGGAGATCAGGCCAAAGTGGATTTCCTTTTTCCTGCGCGAACGGGCGTCGATCCCCAGCCTGGTTCGAACGCATGGGCGGTGTCGGGGGAACGCTCCACGACGGGGAAGCCGATCCTGGCGAGCGATCCGCACCTGGATTTCGGAATTCCCGCTACCTGGTACATGATTCATCTGCGCGCGCCTGGACTGAATGTGACCGGCGTGACGCTGCCCGGCGTGCCCGCGGTGATCATCGGGCACAACGAGAGTATTGCCTGGGGCATCGCCAATCTCGGGTTCGACGTGCAGGATCTGTATCGGGAAAACATCGATCCGCAGACCGGGCGCTATGTATTCATGGGGCACCTGGAGCAAGCCCGCCTGGAGCGCGATGCGATTGCCGTGAAGGACGCGAAGCCGATAGAGACGCTGACCTGGGTGACGCGCCATGGGCCGATTTTTTTGAACGACGAGAATCGCCAGTACTCGCTGCGATGGACCGCGGCCGATCCGGGGACGTTCCAATTCCCGTTTCTCGAGATCGACCGGGCGCGCGATTGGAAGGAATTTACCGCCGCCATCGCAAAATTTCCAGGGCCTGGACAGAATTTCGTGTACGCCGACACGGCGGGGAACATCGGATATCACGCGACGGGCCGGAATCCGATCCGGCGCAAGGGCTGTGGAGGCGACGTGCCGGCCGATGGTGCATCGGGAGAATGCGAGTGGGATGGAATCATTCCGTTCGATGAGCTGCCGAATTTTTTCAATCCCGCGCGCGGCGCGGTGGTCACAGCGAACCAGAATCCATTTCCGGAAGACTATGCGTACCCGGTGAACGGTCATTTCGCGCCGCCCTATCGTGCCACTCAAATTCGCACGCTGCTGGACCGCCGGGCGAAATGGGAGCCGCGGCAGATGCTCGAAGTGCAGAAGGACGTGTATTCGGGCTTCTCCCAATTCCTCGCGCAGCAGGTCGTGGCGGCGTGGAATGCGCGGAAAGCGACGAATCCGGCGCTCAAGGAGGCTGTCGATCTGTTGCGCTCCTGGAACGGCCAAATGGAAAAGGGCACGGCGGCTCCGATGGTCGTGACGCTGGTGTTCCAGCAGCTTCGCAAGGCCGTGGCGGAGCGCGCCGCGCCAGGCAGCGGACAGACCTACGAGTTCATCATGGCTGCGGCCGCTCTGGAACAACTACTGCGCGAGCGCCCGCCAGGATGGTTCCCCGATTACAACGCGATGCTGATGAAGTGTTTCGCCGACGCGGTGGATGAGGGTGCCAAGATTCAAGGCTCCAAGGTTTCCCGCTGGGATTACGGCCAGTACAACGCGCTGAAAATGACGCATCCGGTGGGAGGACAGTTGCCGTTGATCGGGAGCTATTTCAACATCGGTCCAGTGTCGATGAGCGGGTCGTCGACAACGATCAAGCAGACCACCCGGCGGATAGGTCCGTCTATGCGCATGATCGTCGACCTCGGGGATCTGGAGCATTCGATGCAGAACATCACGATCGGCGAATCGGGACACCGGTTGTCGTCACACTACAAAGACCAGTGGACCGCCTACTATGGTGCAGCTAGTTTCCCGATGCAATTCGGGAAAGTGGACGCAAAGCAAACTCTGGTGGTCAAGCCTCGGTAGAAACTGCCGGCAGGTCGGGAACCTGTTCCACCATCAGTTCGAAGCGCCCGTCCGGATGCAGTAAATAACGGCGGCCGCGCCAGACGATGGTCTTGCCGAAAAATCCACCCACCCAGAAGCAAAATACGGCGAGATCCTCCACTGGCAATAGCAGCCAGTTCAGTTTGACCCTCAAAACCCTTGCGGAAACCACGTACGCCGCCACCAGTCGAATGGCAATCGCGACGAGGGCCAAGGGCCAATAGGAGATGTCCGCGGCGACCAGCGCGATCGCCAGCGGCAAAGGCATGGTGAACAACTGACCCACGTAGCCCCAGGGCCGCGAACGGCGAGTGCTGCGCGTCCAGCGCAGGCGATGCGCGGCGTTATGAAACAAATCCGTGCTGCCAATGTGATGCTCAACGACGCCCGCCGATAGAATCACGCCGTGGCCTGCCTCGGCGGCGAATTTTCCCATCACGAAGTCTTCCGCCAGGTAGTCCTTCAACCGGTCGAAGCCGCCAATAGAGACGAGCGCGCTGCGGCGCGCGGCGATGGTGGGGCCAACCGCAAACTGCATCCCTTCGAGCAACCGGGCAACCAGAACACCGGCGAGAAAATCGGTATTCATGCCGATCGCCTCGATGCGCGACCAGAAACTCGGGCCGGCGACGGCGCGATAAGGGCAAGTGGCAACGCCTAGTTCGAGATCTTGAAATTCGGCTGCGACGGTGCGCAGAAGATGACTGTCGACGCGAATGTCGCTGTCGCTCATCACCACCAGATCGTTCGCGGCGGCAGCTAGCATGCGGTCCAGGCTAAATACCTTCGCGTTGGGATACGGAGGCTCGCCGGTGATCATCAACCGCGTCGGGACGTTTGGATACTCCAGCCGCAGACTCTCGACAATCTCAATCGCGGGGTCGTCGGCGTCGCGCACGGCGAATAGAATCTCGAACACCGGATATTCCTGCTCGAAGCAGGTTCGCAGATTCGATTCGAGTCCGGGATCGAGACCGGCGAGTGGCTTCAGAATGCTGATCGGTTCAAGCGCCGAAGGGGCGGACCGGCGCGTCGAGAGAAACCGGACCGCCGCGAAGATCGACAACAGAGAGTAGATGGCCGCACCTGCCACTAGCGCAATCAGGATGTACATCGAATTATTCCGACCTCTTGTGGACAGGCCGATAAAGATCCATCGGATCCATATGGGCGTCAATGGCAACATCGACGGTGCCGACCATCATTTCCTCCCAACTCTGATCCCCCCATCGCACTTCCTTCGATGGGTCGGGGTTCGCCGGATTGTTGGGAGAATTGTCGAATGTCGCCAGACATTCGATACGAGAGCCACGCGTGAGTGGCAAAGGCTCGGCGAGATAATACTGGAGCTGCCAGGAGAAGTCGTAGCGCGGGACGCGAAGCAGCACCTGCGGATCGTTTTGAGGCGCCGTCGCAACGCGGAACTCGAACGATTTCCCCCGCACGGGCCGCAATTCCACCACCCGTACCCATTTGTCTTCCGTGAATCCGGTGGGAACGATGAAGTGCTGATACTCGACGGTGCCGCTGGCCGGGACATCGTACGCCGCGGCCATTTCCAGGATCACGTCGGGCTTTCCGATGTTCCATCCATCGACGAATTCGCCGGACTTCCGAGCATCCTTCGGATCACCCGCCGGCGCGCCGGCATCGGACCACTTCACCAGGGTTTCGATGTCGCCCGGCGCCAGCGTGCGGTCGTTCGTGAAGTGTCCGACCGCCGGATCGGCAAGCCATGGCGGCATTTTCCTGGTGAGCACCGCCTGCCGCATCGCCTTGGCCCAAGGCCTCGCGTCTTTATAAGTGACCAGCGGCATCGGCGCGGCTTCCCCGGCGCGATGGCAGCTCTGGCAATTGCGTTCGAGCACCGGCAGGACGTCCTTGTAAAACGTCGGCGGTGCGGCGGCACGCAGGATCCCCGAGAGGACAACGATCACCCAAATCACCCGCATATTAATTACAGGATAACGCGGATATTGGCCGAAAGGCCAAGTGGGAAGTATGCCTTACGGCCGAGATCAGATCGCGCTGGTAAGTGCCTTCAGAAGACGATCGGCATGGGGCGAGGCGGCAACGACTTTCGATGGATCGATTCGGGCGAGGATGTCGAAAGAGTGCTGTCCGTTCGAGTACTCGCCCTTCTGACAATTCTTTGTGGCGCGCTTCAGGCCATCGAACAGATCGGCTTTCGGAATCTCTTCCACGTTTGTTCGGGGGCTGAGCGCGGCATCCTTAAAATGTTGGCCGTAGTATTCCTTGAGGGACTCCTTGTCAGCGTAGAACCAAGCCTCCATCGCCTGTGTCATAAAGTGAATCTGATGGTTCGTTACCCCTCGCGGTCGGGCCCAGCGGTCACCCTCTCGATTGGCGACATGCCTCCATGGATGGGCGGGATTCGTGACCGGCGCTTCGCTATCCACAAGGATTATTGGACGATGGTCCCCGCGACAGGCCACAGCGGTCCGGAAGGCATCGTAAGTTTGCCTTCTGCCGCCGCAAGGAATAATTGATACAGTCCCTCGCTGAATACCTGCCCTCCGAAAGAACTCCGCGAACCCTTTGCGACATCGCGTGACCAGGGCTTCATTGCGATCACCGCCTCCTTCAACATAGAGGTCTACACTCACCAGCGGTTGCCCCCGATTTGACCACGTCGCCAAAGCTGGCCGAGCCCGTATTCCTTCAGCCAAGTCGACAACTCTTCACCCTTGGGCCGCCGCATTCGGGAACTACCGTTCTGCTTGTCGCAAACGATCACTGCCTCCGGCACCTCCGTCAAAGCGTCCACAAGAATGTCCGAATGCGTAGTAACGATCAGTTGCATGCGATGCGAGGCTTCGACGAGAAGGTCGGCGAGTTCGACGATCAGATCGGGATGGAGGCCGAGTTCCGGCTCTTCCAGACAAACAAGTGGCGGAGGCTCGGGGTGACAGAGGATCGCCAGCAAACAGAGGTAGCGGATCGTACCATCTGAAAGTCGAGTAGCGGAAATAGGCTCCCGCAGGCCTTCGTGAAAAATCCGTAGCTGAATCGTGCCTCCGAGTACCCGCGTTGTGAACCCGGTTATTGATTCGTCCGCGCCCTTTAGCTTTTCGACGATCGTCTCTTTAAGACCGCGGACCTCCAGGTCGTTCAGCACAAGAGCTAGGTTTGCTGCATCTTCTTGGAGAAAATCCGAGGCCAAGTCCGTCGTCTGAGGCCTACGGGGAGAGGTATCGCGCCCGAGACTCCATTCACGATAAAGCTTGATCCTTGCGTACTCAGTGCCAAGGTAGGTAAGTTCCGGATACCTCTGCGGATCCTTTCGCTGCGAAAGGAGGGATTGATTCGACACAAGATCTTTGAGCTCGAACTGGCGCTCCTCACGATCCCCATCTCCGCCCGCCCGTACCGTTAGGAATGCAGTCCCATCAGGGCGGCGGAAAAACAGCTCGGACCCGTCTTCCTTCTTGATGAACTCGCGTACCACAGAGCGCTGATCCTCCAAACTGAACCAAAGAACATGGTGGAGTGGCACTTGGCTTAGGATTGAATTCTCGACCACTGCCCTCAAATCGGCAAGGCCCACCGCATTACCCTTCCACAGCCACTCAGCGACTCCTCCGCCCGTCCGAATCGGCTCCATCAGATCCCTCGGCGCGGCCTGCAGCAAGCTAATCGCATCGATGAGATTCGACTTCCCCGAACCATTCGGCCCGATCAATACATTGAGCGATCTCAACTCCAGTTCCGGAGTGTCCGGCCCAAACGACAGCAGGTTTCGCAACTGAATCGACCTCAGAAATCTCTTCTCGCCAAGCATGCAGTCCTCATTCTACACGGCGGTTGCGCTAACCTAAACTACTTATGCCCCTTGTGCAAGCGATCGTCCTGGGCATCATCCAGGGCCTGACGGAATTTCTGCCCATCAGCAGTACGGCGCACTTGATTGTGATTCCGAAGCTGCTGGGGTGGCAGGATCAGGGGCTGGCGTTCGACATTGCACTGCATGTCGGCACTCTTGCAGCGGTGATCCTTTACTTCTTCCGCGACTGGATGCAGATTATCGCACAGGGATTTGGACTTCGGTTCGGAGGCGATTCCGGCCTGCAACGCAATCGCGGACTGTTGTGGCTGCTGGTTCTGGCCACCATTCCCGCGGGCCTCGCGGGCCTGCTTTTTCAAAAGAAAATCGAAGGCGTGGTGCGCGAAAACCTATACGTGATCGGAGCCATGGCGATTTTGATCGGCCTCGTCATGTGGTGGGCGGAGAGCGTGGGACGCAAGCAGAAGGATCTAGGCCACGTATCGACCGCCGACTCGATTCTCATCGGCACCGCGCAAGCGCTGGCGCTGATCCCTGGCGTATCACGCAGCGGAATTACGATGTCGGTAGGGTTGATTCGGAATCTCGACCGTCAGGCGGCGGCGCGATTTTCGTTCCTCCTGCTGACGCCGACGGTCGCCGGCATCGCAGTCAAGAAATTCTACGATTTGATGAAGCATGAAGGCGGCATTCCTCACGGCATGCAGACGCCCATGCTGGTGGGAATGCTGGTAAGCGCGATCACCGGTTGCATCGTCATCAAGTTCTTCCTCGACTTCCTCAGAAGGCGTACCTTCGCCGCCTTCATCGCGTACCGCATCGTTTTTGGCATAATAGTAATCGCTCTTGCTTTCTTCCGCTATGGCGGCGGATGAATTATTTAGGACCTACGCGTCACGCACGGCTCAATGAAGCTGTTGCCTTTCTGTTTTTAATCGCGGGACTGTTCGTTTTCTTCGGTCTCGTGTCGTATCACCCGCTGGACCCGTCGTGGAACACCGTTACGGGCGCAGCGAAACCCGTCAACCTGACGGGACGCGTCGGCGCGTTGTTCGCCGACCTCTTTCTGCAAACCCTCGGCCTCGGCGCATATGCCGTTCCCGTGCTCATCCTGCTGCTTGGCTG
>OCZT010007579.1_pt1 | contig 10631 bp, 11 predicted proteins | sample 1539031 | NCBI WGS metagenome assembly OCZT01 (sample SAMEA3539308, study PRJEB22396) | soil metagenome | biome: tundra; feature: field; material: soil | place: USA | collected 2010-05 | depth 0.15 m
CTTAGAAACGCTACGGTCACGCTGACCGACTTGAGCGGCAATGTCAGAACAGTAATGACCAGCTCATTCGGATATTACTCGTTCGATAACGTTGCCGCCGGTGATAGTTTCACCATCGCCGTCAAATCAAATCGGTACGTCTTTCAGCCGCGAACCATCCAGATCGCCGGCAATATGACGGATGTAGATTTGACGGCTGGACCCTAGATGTTAGAGCAGGGCGGCGCCCTTCTATGTGCGGAAAAAATGTGGAGTGCGTCTCAAAATTCAGTTCCGCTTCAGGCAGCGCAGCTGATGTTGCGACGACAGCTCTATGGCACAACGTCCAAGGCACTCGTGGATCTTTCGTGGACGATTCCCGCGGCGACGCCAGTCACTCCTTCGAGATGACTTTCCGGTGGAACCGAGAAGTTCTAACCCCTATTGCAGCCGCGGTGTCAAGCACATGTACTTAGGAAGCGACCCGTCGGCAGTTGGTCAGGTAATCCACTACCGCGGTTTGCATTCAGCCATTTTCCCAACCGATGTGTTCTTTATGGGACCCGTCGAGCCACGATCCGAAGACCGAGGTCGTGATGGGATATTTCAGGTTCGAACGTGGCACGGTACGGGATGTAAAGAAGCGCCGTGCTGGCGCTATACCATGATCCACCCCGGACGACACGACTTCCGGGCAGATCAATGCTGTTCCGATCGTCGTCCTCAAAGGGTTGCTGCCGCCTTAGCGGATGATAGATCGACGCTGTCCACTCCACTACGTTCCCACCAAGGTGCGATCCCAATGGATGCACAGAGTGATCCGGCGCCGATTAACTTGAACGGGTGAAGTAAAGGATGATGAATTGTAAAATTATATATCGGGTACCCAATATGTGCGGCCGTCTTTGACGCGCTGCTTGAGACCAAGGTTAGGTAGTTCTGATTCGCTTACGCCGAGGTATGTAAAATGAGGCAGGTCGGAAACGACTGTCTGGAACCAGCCGTTCTTTTCCATTATCGATCGCACCTTTGGATTGTCATACTCCGTAACGTCGAATGCCAGCATCGACAGGTGCTGCGACGTTCCCGGCGGCGCGACGGAATAAATGATGGATTTTGAAAGGTCCTTTGAGAAATAGACCCCCTTCTGCTCGAGGCCAAGAATCTTGGCGACCTGTGCATATGGTGACAGCGCCCTGATCCGTTCAGCATCAGCTTTTGAGATCTTACCGTTAGCGGACCAATGATCGAGTCCGGGATCGACGCGGCTTGCCCAGAGCCCGACAGCTTCGGAATAACTTCGTGCCGCTGAATCGGTATCTCGGGGCGAGATCGTTAACCCTTGCGTCGCGGCCTCATTGACGGCATTTATTAGAGCACGCATAACCGGTGCCTGAAGCACCATCGACATTCCGCCGATACGTTCCGCCTGGCGATCAACACTATTTTGAAAGTTAGAAACATCTGTTTCGTCTCGAAATACAATAAAGCGGGGCACGACCGCTCCGCCGCGGGCAACATACATCGACCCATATTCGCGAAACAAAAGGTTCTCAACGGCGTCAGTCGGCCGGATAAAGCCGCTGGGAAGATTCCTTAGAAATATTTTCACGGGCCCTCAGTAGGGATAAACAGTCTACTTTGAAATGATGGGGAGAAGCTCCTTTAACATTCGCGTTTGCTCATCAAAATGACCGTGTTGGGCTTCGACATTTACGTATTTAATTCCCTTCCGACCACAATACACGGAAAGAGAACCGTCGTCGGTAACGGAGGCGTTATTCTGTAGCACGACATTAAAATCCTTTGTCTTAATTGCCCCAAAGAAATCGTTTTCAGTTACCAAAAAGAAATCATCCAAATCATTGTTGGGATTGATAAAAACTTCCGCAGTATCTTTTTCATATTCCCCGCCTTTCGCATAACTCGCCGCTGAAAACCCGCCATCAGTATTATTGTGCATAGCAACAATAACGCCCGCTTTGTCGAGAAACCGTTCAATTAGTTCCTTTGCGAATCGAGCCACCTCTTTTTCTGCTTCAGGCGATGTTTGGCCATAAAGCTTTAGGGTTTTGGGAATACCCGCGTCCGTAAAGATACGGTTCGGATCGAACTTATACGATTTGCCATTAAGGCCGAAGGTTATTAAGCGTTCTCCACTATGCCGAAGTTCTACGAAAGTCCCGCCTTCAATCTTTACGAATGCTCTCGCCACATTCGCCGCGGTCTTTTCGTCGTCATGCATGTTGAAATAAACTAAATTTGACGGCTTCCCTTTAGTTATTAATGCTTGTACTTCTCTGTCGCCGACATTAAGCCTGACTGCTTCATCTGATTTGACCTCGTTTCCTTCAGAAACGACATTACTTGGTGATGGTGGATTGTAGCTTGCATTATCTGTTTTCGAGTTTACAGATTGAATCTCATTTCCGCAGGCAAGAAGAAAAAAACCTATCAAGCACACCAAGATGGCATGTTGCCGAATCGAATTTGTCACATCTGCTACCTCCAGTTAAGTGTTCCAAGTATTTAACAACATATCATTGAAGAATGAAAACTTCTGATATAGAATGCGTGCATATCCATAAAGTCATTATTTTTCTGGAGCTTATCGATGAAGAAATGTCGAACTTGCGGACAAGTGTACAGCGATGAGAATTTGAACTTCTGTCTTACTGACGGTGGCCCTTTATATTTCCCCGGTGTTTCAGAACCAACGGTCGTAATAAACCCGACTAGTTCGAGAAGGGGTAATTCGATGGATTCTAAGGCCCCGGGTGTAAGCCCCCTTTTCGCCTACTTGTCAATTGCCCTTTTGGCATTGTTTTTAGGAGGCGGAGTTGTCGGATTAGTCTTTTGGAATGCGGATTCAGGAGGTGTTCAGAATTTACAGCCCATGCAAGCTAACCAATCAAATTCGCCGTCAGACAAGAACCCATCTGCCAACCCGCCCGGGATATCGACTACAAGCGCGCCCGCGCAGAATCAACAACCGGCTGTTGTTTATCAACCTGCACCGACGCCAATCGTTGTCCAGGTTCCCAATCAATCCTCAGCGTCCAAAACGGTTGGTCTGAAACTATACAACGGAAATATTGGTGGTTCACCCGTATCATTTAATCTTGTTTGGAATCGTGACAAAACAATTTCCGGTAGTTTTTTTTATCAGTCGAATCCCGGCAACGTGTATATCGTGAGAGGTACGAATTACGTTGAAGGGTCCTCCGAATTGCGTGTGTCCCACGGGAATGATTTTGTCGGCCAAATGACGCTAGCCAAATCTATTGAGGGGAACACACTGTGTTGGCAGGGTAACTACTCCCAAGGGGAATCCGTGCGGTTTTGTCGCCGGCGATAATGCAACATATAACCTATATCCTCATGTTACGTTCGGATAACCCACAATGAGTCCCTTCCTAACTTATACGAACATACCGAAGCCCAGGAGGCGATCGCAATTCCGTATCCTTTTCGGCCGACTTTGGTACACTTCGAAACGCTTCGTCTTTTGGTACCTTTCCGACGTTCGATTTGCGAAAACTCTTACCAGTGAGAATCTCCGGTATTCCGTAACGCAACATCGATCGTTACTTTTGCGGGATCTTAATAATGTCGACATGTGGCTTCAGCACAACAAGGTTACCAATCTAAGTATCGCGATGTATCGCGATCGATAATATTGATGGAATAGTTCTCGAACCAGGTGAGATTTTTTCTTATTGGCGTCTTATAGGAAAGCCGACCGTGCGGCGTGGATTCAAGACTGGGATGATCTTATTCAATGGTGAAATCCGACATGGAACGGGCGGGGGCCTATGCCAACTGTCGAACTTGATTTATTGGATGACGCTTCACACGCCGTTAACGGTCACAGAGCGTTGGAGGCATAGCTTTGATGTTTTCCCGGATTCTATTCGTACACAGCCTTTTGGAAGCGGAGCCACCTGTGCCTACAATTACATCGATCTACAAATCGCCAACAATACGACCTTCAGATTCCAGTTGAGGCTGTGGTTAGATGATAAATATCTATGCGGGGAGTGGAGAGCTGATGGAAAGCCAACAGGCCGATATGAAATAGTTGAACGAGAACATTTGATCAAATTGGAGTGGTGGGGAGGTTACTCGCGTCACAATGAGCTTTTTCGACGGAAATTCAACATCGACTCAGACGAACTCGTCGAAGAGGAATTCATAACGGAAAACCATGCATTGATGATGTACAGCCCCCTGCTTTCTGAAGACTCGTTGTACTGATACACAGCCCGTATTCAGCATAAGGAGCGAATACCTTCAAAGGCCCGACCAGTTCAGTTGCTAATACGGGCAACCGAATCAAGCCCGACTCAAAAGAAATTTTCGTAGTAGATCTCGTCTTTCTGGTGTTTCTTGCGCTTGGCCAACGGGGCATAGTCTTCGTCCATTTTGACTCGGCGGTTTGGCGCTTCTATATCCGTCCCTTCGATTGGGGGGACACGCATTCCTTCTACTGACTCACCTTTACGTCGCCTCGATGATCACCAATTTCGGACGAGCTCCACTATGGAGTCGATGTACCGTTTCATGTACTGATCCTGATCGATCACAGGAACCCGACCACGGATCGCATTGTAGATGTCCCTTGTTCCTTTACCGAGGACCTTATCCTCGCCGATACGTCGCTTTCGAAGATCGACGCCCTGGGCCGCACAAAACAGCTCCAGAGCAAGGATCTGGACAAGATTCTCAGCAACTTGCCGCAACTTTAATGCCGCGGTGGCTCCCATCGAGACATGGTCTTCGACGTTGGCCGAACTTGGTATGGTATCTACACTAGCCGGATGCGACAGGATCTTGTTCTCGGTACAAAGAGCCGCAGCCGTATATTGAACTATCATAAAACCGGAGTTAAGTCCACCATTTTCTGTAAGGAAGGATGGCAACGCGTGCTTATTTGAATCTTCATCCGTAAGGCGCATGATCCGCCGTTCAGAGATGTTTCCAAGTTCCGTTAGTGCGATGGTTAGGTAATCAAACGCGAGCGCAAGCGGCTCGCCGTGGAAATTGCCGCCGCTGATCACCTCAATTGACGCGGAGATGGGGAGACGCGGCGACGCGGTGACAGAGTCTTCTTCATTTCCCACGTCACGTGTCCCCGCGTCATTAATAAATATCAGCGGGTTATCGGTTACCGAATTGAGCTCCAGCTTTAAAAGCCACTCCGCGTATAGAACAGCGTCTCGGCAAGCTCCGTGTACCTGCGGCATACAACGCAGGGTATACGCGTCCTGAATATTGGTGGGATCAAAATCGCGGACAAACTCGCTGCCATCGAGGATGCCCCGCAAGTTACGGGCGCACTCTATCTGTCGCGGATGGGGGCGAAGTTCATGAATGCGTTTATCAAATGCCGAGACCGTTCCGTGCAAGGCTTCAAGGGTAAGGCACCCCGCGACATCGGCGAGCTTTGCAAGATGGGTTGCTCGCCATGTCTCGAGAATACCAACGGCAGTCATTACGGTCGTGCCGTTCGTCAGGGCCAAACCTTCTTTGGCCGCGAGAATCGTTGGTGAGAGCCCGGCCCGCTGCAAGGCATCTTTTCCCGGAAGCACCTCGCCCTCGAACTCGGCCTCGCCTTCGCCGATCAGCACGCAGGCGAAGTGCGCGAGCGGTGCAAGATCACCGCTGGCACCGAGACTTCCCTTTTCTGGAATAATGGGATGAACTCCACGGTTGAGGCACGCGAGGATCAGATCGAGCGTTTCGACCCTAATGCCCGAAAAGCCCCGGGCCAGGGTATTCGCACGGATCAGCATTACCGCCCGCACAGTCGGCGTATCGAACGGGTTTCCGACGCCGACGGCGTGGCTGAGAACGATATTCTTTTGAAGCGTTGCCGCCTCGTCCCGGCTGATGATCTTATCTTTGAATGCGCCAAAACCGGTCGTGATCCCGTATGCGATCTCTCCGCGATCCAGTAAAGTCTGAACCGCAGCGGCAGAGCGGTTCACATTTACAATGGCCTCGTCAGACAATCGAACAAGCGGTTCGCCGGGTCTGCCATAGGCGACCGCAACGACCTCTTCAAATGTCAGGCTTTTGCCGTCAATTACGATTTCGGGGGACATCGACAAAGAGAGATTAGCACAGGTAAAGGTAAGATCAGACAACCACCGACCCGCCTTTTATAATGGTGGAAACAAGATTTGCGCCGAACTCATACGCTATCGCACGATAATCGCCGGTGTCGAGGACCAGAAGATCGGCTTGCTTTCCCACCTCGATCGACCCCGTTGTTTTTTCGACACCGATCGCACAGGCTGCGTTGATAGTCGCTGCATTTAAAGCCTCGGCGGGGGTTAGCCTTTGGTACCGGCAAGCGATGGCCATTGTCATCGCTTGCGAAGGACAAGGAGCGGAACCGGGATTGTAATCCGTTGATAGAGCGATCGAGCATCCGGTGTCGATCAGTTTGCGGGCATCCGCAAAACTCGATGACCCGAGATTGAAATTGACGGTTGGAGTTACGACACCGATGGTTCTTGATCTTGCTAGTAACCCGATCTCATCCTCAGATATCATATCGAGGTGGTCTATCGAAGTTGCTCCCATCTGGATCGCCAAGCGGCTTCCGCCGAGATTTGTAAATTCGTCGGCGTGCACTTTTAGCTTAAACCCAAAGCTGCGTGCGGTTTCGAGAACTTTTCGCGTTTGTTCGAGATCGAAAGCATTTTTCTCGCAAAAAACATCAGCAAAGAACGGCACACTCCCGTGAAAGGGTGATTCGACGAACCATTTCCATGCCCCCGGCAGCATGGTGTTGCAGATCAGGTCAACGTAACCATTTGCGTTAGCTCGAAATTCCGGCGGAACGGCGTGCGCAGCAAGGAGTGTCGGAACGATCGAGATAGGATGCGTCTTGTCAAGCTCGGCTATCGCCGCCAACATCTTAAGCTCGCTATCCGTATCGAGCCCATAGCCTGTTTTGATCTCGCAGGTCGTTGTACCACACGCAAGCATCCGATCCAGATGCTTTCTGCCGTTCTCGACAAGTTCATCCAAACCCGCCTGTCTCGTTCGCATTACAGTTGAAATGATTCCGCCGCCCGATTTGAGTATTTCAAGATAATCGGCGCCGGCTATCTTTTGCTCAAATTCATCGAGCCGATCACCGGCGTACACAACGTGTGTATGCGGATCAACAAAACCAGGGCAGATTACGCGCCCATCTGCATCGACAACCTCGTCAGAGCTATATTCGAGCTCTATTTCAGCGACCTTGCCAACCGCGACGATACGGCCGTTGGTAACCGCAAGCGAACCGCCCGGAATAATCCCGAGATCCGCTAGATCTGACCCTCGTTTGGGCTGTCGAGAGGATGCGCACGTCACAAGTTGACCCGTTGTTTTAACGATCAAGTCCGCTTTCATTGGCAGTATTATTGTGAGCTCAACGAACAAATCTTAACACGTAACGTTAAGTGACCTATGGTAGTTGACGACGAATATGGGACTAATTTAGATTTGTAGCAGGGGGAAATAATAACAATGTCGAATGGGCAACAACCATCTCTTGATCTATTCTGGCGCACTGTGTCGGGATTTCAGTATTCAGCCGCTCTAAAGGCGGCGGTCGAACTAGACCTGTTTACGGCTATTGACAACGGAAATGATACGGCGGAGGCGGCCGCCTCAACCGCGAATGCTGACCCGCGGGGAGTAAGGATCGTGCTCGATGCTCTCACCGTTCTTGGTTTCATGACGAAGGACGGCGATCGTTACCACTTAACAGCGGACTCGGCTGCATTCCTCAGTCACAACTCACGGATGTACGTCGCGAGTGCGGTCGAATTCCTTTTGTCACCGTTACATCGCCTCGGATTTGATGATTTTACGAATGCTGTCAAGCAAGGCGGTTCGACTGTGAAAGGCGAAGGCTCGCTTGATCCGGAGAGTCCAATGTGGGTGACATTTGCGCGGGCAATGATGCCGCTCATGTATCTGCCGGCTGAGATGATCGCCGAGCACATCGATTTTGACACGCAGAAAAGCTTAAAGGTCCTCGATATCGCGGCCGGACACGGCATATTTGGGATCAAGGTAGCCCAACGTTTTCCTAATTCGGAGGTCTATGCCCTCGACTGGCAAAATGTTCTTACCGTCGCGACGGAAAATGCAGAAGAGTTCGGGGTTGCCGATCGACATCACCTTATTACCGGCAATGCGTTCGACGTGGAATTTGGGGGCGGTTACGATGTTGTGCTCTTGACCAATTTTTTGCATCATTTTGATGTCGAAACATGCGAGAAGCTACTGCGAAAGATCGTCGCATCGATGTCGAGCGACGGAAAGCTAATGACGCTCGAGTTCGTTCCTAACGACGATCGGATCTCGCCGCCCCCGGCCGCGCTTTTTAGCCTGATAATGCTTGCGGGGACGCCAGCCGGAGACGCGTACACATACCGGGAATTGCGACAGATGATCGAGAACAGCGGCTTACATCACAACCAGATCATACCGCTCGAGCCGACACCCGAAAGTCTGATCATTTCGTCGAAGTAAGGCTGATCCCGCGAGCGATCCTAATTCGGATTGATCAGCTTGTGGACGCGGCCTATGTCCATTAGTGCGGCCGAACAGTAGAGCTTGTGGTATTCGGCGACCATGATCCCGGATTTGATAACCGGGTCGCTTCCCGTCAAAGCTTTGGCGTCGTCGATCGTCTCGACATTAAAGATAAACATCCCCCGCCAGCCCTCGACACCGTCAAACGGTCCGGCAACGACGAGCTTACCCTCACCGGCAAGACGGTTTATGTTTGCGAAATGCCCGTTAAAGATGTCATCACGGTCCTTGCCCTTGATCTCAGCATCTTTGGGTCCCGTTTTTAGCACGACGAACACATAATTGCGCATGCCGCGCTGATCCGCACCAAGTTTTTTAGCAAGATCGGCATCATAGTTCGGATTTTTCCGTTTTTCAGTTCCTTGAGCCGACACGCAAAGAGCCGCCGCCGCACATAACGCAATTGGTATAAGGAGGTTTCTTAAATTCTTCATAGCTTTGATTTACGTTTATTTTGCCCAAAATGTTACCACGTTTTTGTTGGCGCTCTTTTGCGGATATCATATTTTCAAACTGCATGAAACGAATAGTAAAAGCTCCGACTGGCACTAGACTAACCTGTAAAAACTGGCTTATCGAAGCCGCATACCGGATGATCCAGAACAATCTCGACGCGGACGTCGCCTTCGATCCCGACAATCTTATCGTCTATGGCGGGCGTGGAAAGGCGGCAAGGAACTGGGAATCGTTTGATGCGATATTGCGATCTTTGCGGGAACTGAATGAAGACGAAACTTTGCTCGTACAGTCGGGTAAGCCCGTTGGTGTCTTTCGCACCCATACCGATGCTCCACGCGTGCTGATCGCCAACACCAACATCGTGCCGCACTGGGCCACACAGGAACAGTTCGACAAATACGAACGCGAAGGCCTTATGATGTATGGCCAGATGACAGCCGGTTCATGGATCTATATCGGCACGCAAGGCATTCTGCAGGGGACGTACGAAACCTTTGGCTCGCTTGCACGGCAGAATGGCTGGGGCGATCTTGCGGGCAAGCTTGTATTGACGGCCGGTCTCGGCGAAATGGGCGGTGCACAGCCGCAAGCAATAACATTCAACGGCGGTGTCGGGCTGATCGTGGAGGTCGATCGGCGACGCATTGAGCGAAGGCTGCGAATGAAGCAGATCGACGTGGTCGCAAATGATCTTCACTGCGCTCTCGCGATGGCGAGCGAAGCGCTCGCTTACAAGAAACCGCAGTCAATAGCCATACTAGGTAACGCCGCCGAGGTCCACTGGGAGCTTCTCGAACGCAACGTTGTTCCGGATGTGGTGACAGATCAAACTTCCGCACACGACGTCCTATACGGTTACATACCCGCCGGCTTATCAGTCGATGAAGCTGCGGAACTAAGGAAATCAAAACCGGCCGAGTATGAAGAGCGTGCCATGGCGTCGATGGCGCGGCATGTCGAGGCAATGCTCGAATTCAAACGCCGCGGCTCGATAGTTTTCGACTACGGCAACAATTTAAGGCAGCGAGCGCTTGATCATGGTGTTAAGGATGCCTTCAGTTACCCCGGTTTCGTGCCCGCGTACATCCGACCGCTGTTCTGCGAAGGCAAAGGTCCATTCCGCTGGGTCGCACTTTCAGGCGAAAAGGAAGACATTTATTGGACGGACCAGGCGATCATGGACCTCTTCCCAGAAAACGATCATCTTGCACGTTGGCTCACAATGGCCCAGGAAAATGTCGAGTTCCAGGGTCTGCCGGCACGGATCTGCTGGCTTGGATACGGCGAGCGTGCAAAGGCCGGACTCAAGTTCAACGAGATGGTCGCGTCCGGAGAGCTAAAAGCTCCGATCGTCATCGGCCGCGATCACCTCGATTGCGGATCGGTCGCCTCACCGAACCGGGAAACCGAGGCGATGCTCGACGGTTCCGACGCGATCGCCGATTGGGTTTATCTCAACGCCATGCTAAACGCCGTCGGCGGTGCAACATGGGTATCGGTCCACCAGGGCGGAGGCGTCGGCATCGGTTATTCCCTCCACGCCGGTCAGGTGATCGTCGCCGACGGCACACCTGAAGCGGCGAAAAGGA
>OCZT010007580.1_pt1 | contig 10630 bp, 10 predicted proteins | sample 1539031 | NCBI WGS metagenome assembly OCZT01 (sample SAMEA3539308, study PRJEB22396) | soil metagenome | biome: tundra; feature: field; material: soil | place: USA | collected 2010-05 | depth 0.15 m
AGGTGTAATCGCGCTCCATGCTGCCATCGCCAAAGACCGGAATCGGTTTGCCGGCCTGAATGAGTGTCGCGAACTTGCGGATGGCCAGGTCGGGCCGCTGGCGGGGACCATAAACGGTGAACAGGCGGAGCACTGCCACGTCCATGCCGTAAACGTGATGATAAACGTGGCCGAGCGCCTCGCAGGCGAGCTTGCTGGCGGCATAGGGCGAGATGGCGGAAAAAATCGGGTCGCTCTCGCTGAACGGCACCTTGGAGTTCACACCATAGACCGACGACGATGAGGCGATGATGATTTTTTTGACGCGATTTTTTCGCGCGGCTTCGAGGACGTTGACCGTGCCTTCGACGTTGACGCGCTGGTAAAGCGCCGGTTCTTCGAGGCTGGGCCGCACACCGGCGCGCGCCGCCAGATGGATGATCTGGTCGAACTTCACGCTGCCGAACAATTCGTCGAGCGCGGCGCAGTCACACAAATCGCCGTGGACGAATTCGAACGGTTTGGCTCGCCCCGTGGAACAGGCCGGGCTGCCTGCCGTTGCGGGGTCCTTGGCCGAGTTATTCCACGGGGCGAGCGACTGGATGTCGCGGAGGTTCCGGCGTTTGAGTTGCGGGTCGTAAAACGGGTTGAGGTCATCGAACGCCCAGACGGCGTGGCCATCGCGCAGGAGACGTTCGCAAACGTGCGAACCAATGAACCCCGCGCCGCCGGTGACCAGAAAATTCATGGCCGAACGCTAGCAACCGGAGGGCAAACTGTCGAGTGCGGTGAGGATGAACAACCGAAATGAAGAGTTCATTCCCTCTCCCCGCAGCGCAGCGCGGGGAAGAGGGTCAGGGAGAGGGGTTGCCTTTAAAAAATTGTCTTCTACGCTGCGCCTATGAATTCCACAAGCAATGCCCGCCGTCTCCGTCGTGAACAGACCGAAGAAGAAAAGGAATTGTGGCGCGCCCTGCGGGCGGGACGCTTTGCGGGATTCAAATTCCGCCGTCAGCATCCGTTGGGGAAATACTTTCTCGACTTCTATTGTCCCACCGCAAAGTTATCCATCGAGCTGGACGGGTTCCAGCATGGGCTGCCAGAGCAACGCCGGCGTGACGAGGAGCGCGAAAAATTTCTGGCGTCAGAGGGCGTCGAGGAATTGCGCTTTTGGAACCATCAATGGAAAAAGAACCGCGAAGGCATCATGTTGGAGATCTGGAATGCCTTGCATCGGATAACCGGCTGCGTCGCCGTGATGCGGAAGGTGCAAAACCATCGTTTTCTTCCACCGAAGGCTGATGCATTGATTCAGCCTCCACTGAAGCCGCTTTGAAACGTGCCACCTCTCCCCCAACTCCGTTGGCGGAGAGGGGGAAAAGCTTCAGCCACCGTGCGAAGCGATGAAGCTGGCGCCAGCGGAGTGTCTAGCATCAAGCTTTGGCCTTTCGCTGGGACTGGCCGTAATCGCCTTCGAGCAGGCCGCGAAAAGACAAGTCCTCGTCCAAGTCCGGCCAATGCAGGCCGAACGGTGAAATCTCAATGTGATTCAATTGCCGATGCGTGCCGCGCGCGAGCCGCGGATTTTCCGCCACGGGAAAGCGGACTTCCGCGCCGCTTCCCATGCGGACGACGATGAGGCCGTTTTCGTGAACGGTGCCGTCGGCGACCAGAAAATTCATGACGAAACGCTAGCAACCGGAACGCGAACTGTCGAGTGCGGGGACATGAACAAAGCAACGCAGAAGCTAAAACGCCGGCTCCATTCCCTCTCCCCGCAGCGCAGCGCGGGGAGAGGGCCAGGGAGAGGGGGAAAAAATGCGTCCGTCAAACGTGGAAACTGTCGAGTGCAGGACGTTTGGCAGGGCACGCAGTCCCCGGCACGCCGCTCGTCCAAATGCCAGCCAACCACGGCGCGCAACGGAGTGCGTGCCCTGCCCTCACAACCCATTCAACACGTCAATCAATTGCCGCAGGCGGCCGTAATCGCGGCGGTTGAAGCCAAAAGCGATTCGCGCCAGGTCCAGGTTGTCCCTGCCTTCAACCTCTTCCGGCGTCGGTTTGATGCATTTGATGGGTTCGCCATTGATGATGTCGGCGAAGTCTTCGTTCATCGCGGCAATGGCGGATTCCGACGGCGCGTTTTTGAGCCGGATGATGAACAAATCCTTCACGAAGCGTGTGGATTGGAAATTCCGGTAAAAGCGCGTGATGATTTTCACCGCATCGTCGGCGTTATTGGTAATCTGGTAAAGATTCAAGTCGTCGGGCGAAATCAACCCGCCCCGGAGCAGGTGCTCGCGGATGTGTTTGTCCCACGTCTTCCAATACGTGCCGCCGGGGGAATCCACGAGCACAAGCGGCATGAGCTGGCCCTTGCCGGTCTGCATGAGCGTGAGCGCCTCGTAACCCTCGTCGAGCGTGCCGAAGCCGCCGGGGAAAAGCACGATGGCGTCCGAATGCCGGATGAAAATCAATTTGCGCGTGAAAAAGTATTTGAACGTCACCAGTTTTTTGTCCTCGCGAATGACCGGATTCGCGCCTTGTTCCCACGGCAAACGGATGTTCACACCGAAACTGTTTTCGGTCCCGGCACCTTCGTGCCCGGCCTGCATGATGCCCGGTCCGGCGCCGGTGATGACCATGAAACCGGCTTTCACAATCTTGCGCCCGAAATCCACGGCCTGTTGATATTCCACTTTGTCCGATTGCGTCCGGGCCGAGCCGAAAATTGTGACCTTGCGGATGCGCGCATACGGCGCGAAGAGGCGGAAGGCATAACGCAATTCCCGCAGAGCGGTCTGGATCACACGCACGTCGCCGGTGTCCTTCATGTCGGCCAGCAGCTTGAGCGCGTTTTCGATGATGTCGGCGACCTGAGCTTCATTGTGGCCGCCACCCTTGTAAGCGATGAGTTCCTGGATGCGGCGTTGTAATTCCAAATCGGCGGGTTTGGCCGCCCCATTTCCTTTAATCATGCGGGCAGAATAACTTTGCGGCGGGTAAAAGCAACCGCTCGCTTTTGCGCATTGACAACGGCGGCGGAAAAACTATTCTACGCGCCCATTTGCGAGAACCAGCCTCAGACGGCTTGTCTCGACCAGGAAAGGAAGAGAGTTGCGTTGACCGAAATTAGATTAAAAAAAGGCGAACCCGTGGAACGTGCGTTGCGGCGACTGAAGAAAAAAGTCGACCGCGAAGGAACCCTCAAGGTCGTGCGCAATCACCGGCATTTTGAAAAGCCGAGTGAAAAGCGGCGCCGCAAGGAAAAAGCCGCGCGCTTTTCCGCGATGCTCAAAGCGCGTTACGCGGATTTATAATTGGATGGCTTTGTCAGGCCGGACGCGGCTGAATTTTTGTCGCGCCCGGCCTTTTTCAAGGGAGTATTGGAGTGATGCAGATTCCCAATACTCCATCACTCCAACACCCCAATCGGAACCATGTATTCGCTTTCCACCTGCTGGAATTCCAAACGCCACACGGACGGTCGCGCCATGCTGCGCGAAATCCGCGACCTCGGCTTTGAATACGCCGAACTCAGCCACGGCATCCGGCTCGGTCTCCTGCCCGGCATCCTGGAAGCCGTGGACGCGGGCGAGATTAAAATTTCCAGCCTCCATAATTTTTGTCCGCTGCCGCTGGGCGTGAATCATGCCTCGCCGAACCTCTACGAATTTTCCGACGAGCGGGCGCGCCAGCGCGAACTGGCGGTCAAGTACACGCTCAAGACCTTTGAATTCGCCCAGCGCGTCAAGGCGCCGGCCGTCGTGCTGCACCTCGGCAGCATGGACTTGAAGGATTACACCGGCAAACTGACCGAAATGCTCGAACGCGACGGGGAAAAATCGCCCAAATACGAAAAGCTCCGCGCCGAGGCCGCCGCCAGACGCGAAGCCAAAAAAGGAAAAGCCGTCGAGCGCGCTTATGAAACGCTTCGCATCATTCTGCCCGAAGCCGAAAAGCACGGCCTCAAGCTCGGCATCGAAAACCGGCAGGCGCTCGAGGAAATTCCGCTGGAAAGCGACTTCGAGTTTTTCTTCCGCGAGTTTGACAGTCCGAACGTGGTTTATTGGCACGACACCGGCCACGCGCAAATCAAGGAAAACCTCGGCTTCCTTCACCACACCCAGCATCTCGAATCGCTCGCCGCGCGCCTGGCCGGATTTCACATTCACGACGTGCAGTTTCCCGCGCACGATCATGCCGCGCCCGGCTCCGGCACGGTTAACTTCGCCGCGCTCAAGCCGTTCGTGAAACCGGGCCACATCAAGGTCCTTGAACTCAATCCGTCATTGCCCGTTGAAGCGGTCAAATGCGGCATCGCTCACATCAAAATAACCTGGGGCAACGAGTGATTTTGAATTCCCGACTGGCGATTGGCGGGCGTTGTTCCGGCAAGCTTGACAGGAAACCGGACAAAGCAAAAGATGTTGGATGTGGAGGCGCCAGCTTAGCTCAGCGGTAGAGCAACGGTTTTGTAAACCGTGGGTCGTCAGTTCAATCCTGACAGCTGGCTCCACTTCCAAACTGCGGGTGCAGCAATGGAAGTTGCGTGGCAACAAATGCAACTGGTGGTCAAGACCCCAAAATCGGAGGGCGGAGCTCCGCGACGCCCTGAAATTGGGGGCTCGCAAAGCTCGCCCCTCCGAAAATTCGACGATGCGGCCAACGATTCGGTGCAAATCGAAGGCACGAATTTCGCCGCCACGTTCAGCCGGCCGGCGGGGACGCTGACGTCATTGGTTTATGACGGACGGGAAATGCTGGCTTCCGATAAAAAGGTAGCGCAGGCGTCCCGCCTGCCCAACGTAAGTGGTCCGTCTGCCATTTCGATTTATCCAGCAGCAGGCGAGACGCCTGCGCTACTTTCCGGTCCGATATTGCAGGTTTATCGCGCACCGACGGACAACGACAAAGGCTTTGGCAAGTAGCTGGCGGGCGATTGGAAGCGGGCGGGCCTCGACCAGGTCAAGCGTCACGTGGATTCATTTCAAGTCACTCAAACCAAATCCAACGAAGTCCGGGTTACGGTCATCGCCACCAGCACAGCAACGGACGGGGCGTTTGTTCACCGCGTTATTTGGACGGTGCGGGGTGACGGTTCACTGGACATGGATAATGAATTTGAACCGTCCGGCAAACTTCCGCCGTTGCCGCGCATCGGCGTGGTCATGCGCGTCGCCAGTGCGTTTGAAAACTTTCGCTGGCATGGCGCGGGCCGTGGGAGAATTATTCCGATCGCAAACGCAGCGCCGACGTGGGCATTTGGTCGGGCACGGTGGCCGGGCAATACATTCCGTACGTGAAACCGCAGGAAACCGGCAACAAGGAGGACGTGCGCTGGCTGACGTTGACGGACACGGACGGAACCGGCCTGCTGGTGGCGGCCCGGGAAAAGCCGATGGCGGTGTCTGCCATCCATTTTACCGCCGCCGACCTGGCCGCCGTGCGGCATAATTATGAATTAAAGCCGCGCCCGGAGGTGGTGCTATCGCTGGACGCCAAACAATCCGGCCTGGGCGACAGCCGTTGCGGGCCGGGGGTGCTGGAACGTTACGCGGTTTTACCAACGAAAACGCATCATTTGCACCTGCTGCTTCGCCCGTATCCGGCGCCCGGCGCAGCGGACAGGTGATTATTGCCAATCCGCGTAAAAATTCTGCCAATCTTTGGCAAGGCACTTGACAGAAAAAATTTATTGTCTAAGTTCAAACGCAGTGGTCAGTAAACTGTCAAACTTGAAACTGAGCAGTCTATGGACATACATCATCCCTTCCTGAGTGAATTCCCCGAACATCGCGAAACCGTCCGGCACCTGCGCCTGGGCGACAACAAATTCCGCCAGATGTTTGAGGAATACCACCATTTGGATGACGCCGTCTGCCGGATTGAGGAGGAAATTGAGTTCGCCACCGATCAGGAGATTGACGAACTGAAGTTCAAGCGTGCCAAACTCAAGGACGCCCTCTATTCCGCAGTCAGCCGCGCCACGGTCGCGGCGCAATAAGCGTCAGGTTTTGCCGGCTTCTGCCGGCGCCGCCGATGGTCGCTTTAATGCGATTCGGCGGCGGCTTTCCGTTTCTTCGCCTCTTCAATCACCTTTTCCGCCGCATCGTGCGGCATTTCCTCGTAATGGCTGAAATCCTCCGTGTGCACGCCGCGGCCGCCGGTCAGTGAACGGAGATTGCTGGAATAGTGATAAAGGTCCTTCACCGGAACCTGCGCCTTGATCACCTGGAAACCGCCGTCGGTTTCAATGCCCTGGATCCGGCCGCGCCGGCTCGACAAATCGCCCATCACTTTGCCCATGCAATCGTCCGGAATGTGAATCTCAATGTTGTTGATCGGCTCCAGCAGACACGGCCGCGCGGCTGTAAACGCCTCCTTGAACGCAAAATAACCGGCGATCTGGAACGCGATGTCCTTCGAATCCACCGGGTGCATCTTGCCGTCGTAAAAATCAATCTTCACGTCCACCACGCGGCAGCCGGCGAGGATGCCCTCGGTGCAGGCCTGGTTCACGCCCTTCTCGACGGACGGCACGAACACGCGGTCCACGTTCTGGCCGACCAGCGAGCTGGTGAATTCCAGGCCCGTGTCGCGCGGCTTCGGTTCGATGCGCATCCAGACCTCGGCAAATTGTCCGGAACCGCCGGTCTGCTTCTTGTGGCGGTATTTTGAGTCCGCCTTGGTCTTGATGGTTTCCCGATACCGCACGCGCGGCTCGGTCAATTCGACATGGATGTTGTGCCGGCGGCGCAACCGGTCGGCCACGACTTCCAGATGCAATTCGCCCTGCGCGGAGATGACGGTCTGGTGCAGTTCGGAATCCACGAAATAGAGGAAGGTTGGATCTTCCTCATGCAACGCGGCGAGGCCGGAGGCGATTTTGTCCTCCTCGCCCTTCACCTTGGCGACCAGCGACGCGTGGATGTTCGGCTTGGGATAAACGACCTTCGGCAACCGCACGGCCTTCTTGGCGTGGCACAGCGTGTTGCCGGTGTGCGTGTCCTTGAGTTTGACGGCCGCGGCGATGTCTCCGGGGCCGAGGGTGTTGACCGCCTCGCGGTTCTGGCCGTTGAGCAGATAAATCTGTCCGATGCGCTCATTGACTTTGCGGTCGCTGTTGAACAAATCCATGCCGGTGGAAACCGACCCCGAATAGACGCGGAAGAACGACAGCTCGCCGAAATGCGCCTCGGACATCGTCTTGAAAATATAAAGCACCGGTTCGGGATCGTCCAAGCCGACCTCCACTTCCGCGTCGCTGGCATTGACCGCCTTGACCTTCTTGCGGTCCACGGGCGACGAGCCGTATTTGGCGATGAAATCCATCAGGCGCGCGACGCCGATGTTATTTTCCGCCGAAGTGCAAAACAGCGGGATGAACAATTCCTTTTGCACCGCCGCGTGGATGCCGACGCGAAATTCCTCCTCCGACAACCCACCCTTCTCGAAAAACTTGTTCATCAACTCGTCGTCGGACTCGGCGATGTGTTCGATCAATTGGCGGTGCAATTCCTTGACCTTCGCCTCCCATTCGCCGATGGCCGGCTCTTCCTTGTATTTGCCGCTGGAATCGGTGGCGTAGGTCACAATTTCATTGCGCAACACGTCCAGCACGCGGTTGAAGCCGGGGCCGGGATTCATCGGAACGCTCAACGGAAAAACGTGCCGGCCAAACCGTTCCTGCACCTGGCGCACCACCGCGTCGAAATCCACGTTCTCCTTGTCCAGCGCGTTCACCACGATCATTTTCGGGATGCCGTAACGGGTCGCGTAATCCCACACCCGGTCGGTGCCGACGCCGACACCGTGTTGCGCATGAATCACCACCAGCGCGAAATCGCCGACGCGCAACGCGCCCAGTCCTTCGCTGATGAAGTCGAGATAACCCGGGGTGTCAATGACGTTGAACTTTTTCCCCATCCACTCCGTGTGCAGCAGCGACGCCGAGACCGAAATCTGCCGGTTCTTTTCGCTGACATGATAGTCCGACGCCGTCGAACCGTCCGCGATGCGGCCCATGCGCGAGATGACGCCGCCGCACGCGAGCATCGCCTCGCAGAGCATCGTCTTGCCCGACGAAGCGTGACCGACGACGGCGAAGTTACGGATGTCTGCCGGAGCGTAATTTTTCATAGTGGAATTTCTTTCAATTTGGAAACAGTGGAAACCGCAACCGCCCGCGACTCAAAGGAGCGCGGCCCGTTTGAAGACAAATGCAACCTGGCAAAAGCCGGTCGGGGACAGGCGGCGATGATTTGCATGCGCAATTTAATAACCGACCCGCCACCCTGCTGAAAAGCAAAGTTTGGCTTTATTGCATCAAATCTTGCCATGCGGCGCGCCGCCGCGGCTCCCCGATTTGACGGCCGGATTTCCCCATCGAAGCCATTACCCAACCTCCCTTCACCCATTTTTGGCAAAGACCGTGTATTAATTGGCTTGGATTCAAATATGTCTTGAATTAGTACCGCCTTCACAACACGTTGTGCGGGCGGGATAAAGATTTTTCATGGAAATGATATGAGCGCACAAAAAGTTCGAATAGCCTGGATCCAGGGCGGCGCGGCCAAGTGCGAAATTCTCCCGCCGCTGCCACCGCGTCTTTTTCGTCTGGTGCTCCTCGGGGCGCCGGGCGTGGGCAAGGGAACCCAGGCCGAATTGCTCTGCGAACGGCTGGGCACCTGCCACCTTTCCACCGGCGACATTTTCCGCGCCGCCAAATGCCTCGCCGAGGGCGAGCGCAGCCCGGCGCTGGGAGCCGCGCTCGGCTACATGCGGCGCGGCGACCTGGTCCCCGACCAGACCGTGCTCGATCTCATCCGCGAGCGCACTGGTTGCATCCGCTGCCGCGGCGGGTTTCTACTCGACGGATTTCCGCGCACGGTCGCGCAGGCGGAGGCTTTCGCCAAAATCATGGAGCAGGAGCAAATCCCGCTCGACGCCGTGTTGAATTACGATTTGCCCATCGAAAAAGTTGTCGCGCGCCTGAGCGGCCGGCGCACCTGCCCGAATTGCAAGGCGGTCTTCCACGTGACCGCGCTCCCGCCGCGCGTGGAAGGCGTTTGCGATCATTGCGGGACAAAACTCCAGCAGCGCGAAGACGACCGGCCCGAAGCCATCCGCGTGCGCATGGAGGTTTATGAAAAGAGCACCAAACCGCTGACCGACTTCTACCAGCAACGCGGCTTGCTGTTGACCATCGAGGCCGAGGGCACGCCGGAGGAAATTTACCAGCGCACCCTCACCGCGCTGGGTTCCGCCCGGGGCGGCAAGCTGCGCCACCCGTCGCGGACCAACGCGGATTGACTTGAAACTTTTTGCCTGTGGCCGGTGATTCTTCACCCGGCGCATCTCCCGGGCGTGTCGCTCAAATCATTTTCCGCTTCGGATGTGGGGCAGACATTCCTGTCTGCCGGTTCTGGGGACTTTCCAGTCCCCGGATTCCGCGTCAAACTGTCAGCTTTGGTCCGCGAAGTTGGAAAACTTCGCAACCGGCAGGCTCGAAAGCCTGCCCTACCATTTGGGCAACACGCCCACCACCGGGCAAGGAATGTGGGCATTTTGCCAAGAGTCGTGTAGTGACACTTCCGCCGTGGACTTAACGTGCCGGTGAGAATTGTGGAAGCAGCCAGTCAAAAACACTTGAACTCGACCGCAACCAGACCATTCAACGGGAAAGAACGCCTTGCGATTCCGGAGACGGCCTTTGGCTGCCCGCGCGATTTTCTCAACAACCGCTTTGTGTATGCGGTGATTTCAGCACGCGCCCACGGCTTGTCGCTGGGCGTAAACATGAATCCCGACAAATACTGCAACTTCGACTGTCTCTATTGCGAGGTGGACCGCCGGAATGCTCCGCGCGAGGCGAAGCTGGACGTGGACGCGATGGCCGCCGAGCTTCACAAAACGCTCGCGTTCGTGATGGCGGGAAAATTGCACGAACGTCCGTTTTATTCCGCGCTGTCGGAGGAATTGTTCACGCTGCGCCACGTGGCCCTGAGCGGCGACGGTGAACCGACCCTCGCGCCGAATTTTGCCGAGGCCGTTGAATCAATCGTGCATATCCGGGCGCTGGGCGAATTTCCGTTCTTCAAAATCGTGCTGATTACGAATGCCACCGGGCTGGACCGGCCCCAGGTGCAGCAGGGGTTGAAACATTTCACGAAGTCCGACGAAATCTGGGCCAAGCTGGACGGCGGCACGCAGGCGTTATTCAACCAGGTGGACCGGTCGGACGTGCCGCTGGAGAAAGTGCTGTCCAACATCCTGCTGGTCGCCCGCCAGCGCCCGGTGATCATCCAAAGCCTGTTCCCGGCCATCAACGGCGAAGAGCCGCTGTCCAAAGAAATCGAGGAATACGCGCATCGGCTCAAGGAATTGAAGGCGGCGGGTGCGGACATTCCACTCGTGCAGATTTACTCCGCCACGCGGCCGATGTTTCACGCGGAGTGCGGACATCTGCCGTTGAAAACGCTTTCCCACATCGCGCAGACCGTGCGTCACGTGTCCGGCTTGAAGGCGGAAGTGTTTTAATACCATTTCCCGATAATAATCGGCACATTTCCCAGACGGTAGGGCCGCGTTGCCGAGACTGTCTCAAAACTCAGTTTTGCTTCCTCCTCGCCCCGTGAGGAACGAGCGG
>OCZT010007582.1_pt1 | contig 10629 bp, 5 predicted proteins | sample 1539031 | NCBI WGS metagenome assembly OCZT01 (sample SAMEA3539308, study PRJEB22396) | soil metagenome | biome: tundra; feature: field; material: soil | place: USA | collected 2010-05 | depth 0.15 m
CCGTTACCGACCACAGCCGGTCGAGCAAATTGCAGGGAGGGGTCACTCCGGTTGCTTGGATTCGGCAGGCCGTATCACTTTCTTTGGTGCGTCCAGGTATCAAGATTCTCCATGGCGTCGAAGCCGACATTTTGGCGGATGGTTCTGTGGATCTTCCACCCGGACTGCTGGCTGGCCTGGATATTGTGGTGGGGTCGGTTCACACGTCATGGAGTGATGATCACTCCGTCAACACGAACCGGATTTTGCGCGCCATTGAGTCGGGTCTTATAGATATTTTAGGCCATCCCACGGCAACCATTCTAGGCAAGCCGGGCGTGCCGAATTATCACCGCCCACCGGTGGCGGTGGATTGGGAACGGGTTTTTGCAGCTTGCAAGAAATGGCGGGTGGCTCTGGAATTCAATTGTTTCCCCTCCCGGCTGGATTTGCTTTTGCCGTTGCTTCGACAGGCATCTGCGGCGGGCTGTTGGATTTCATTTGGCAGTGACGCTCATAGCCGGGCGCATTTGGAACACCTCAAAATAGCCCAAAGGGTTTTGCCCCATATAGATTCCAGCCGAGTTTTGAATCTGCTTGGCTATGGTGAGTTAAAGAAATGGCTGAAATCAGCCCGGAAAATCCGTTCCCAGAATGAGCCAGAATTTCGCCCCGTTGCTCAGGGGGATTTGGATTTGTTTGGCGAGACCAAGCCCGCCATCCGCTCAAAGCCGACCATTGTGCGCGTGGCGACCCACGGCTGTATTCCTGCCGGATCGCGAATTGTCGGGCTTGATCTGACGGCCAGCAAGGTGAAACCCACCGGAGCGGCGGTTCTGGATGGCATGCGAGTCAAAACCTGTTCGCTGGAATCGGATGAAGACATCATGGCCTTCATTGCGGAAACTAAACCCGCCATCGTCAGCATTGATTCACCGCTTGGCCTTCCGGGTGGCGGATCCGAAATTTCTAAACCTGCTGGAATCATGCGGGTCGCCGAATACGATTTGAACAGCGTCGGGATTTCAGCATATCCCGCCCTGATCGACTCGATGAAGCCGCTCACCTTACGCGGCATCAAATTGCGCCGTGAAATTGAGACCATTCCCAATGGGCCCAAGGTGATTGAATCGTATCCGGGAGCAGCGCAGGACGTGCTTTGCATTCCGCGCAAACAAAAAGGTCTAGAGTTTTTGCGTGCCGGATTGACCGAATTGGGCTTGAAGGGACCTGGCCTCAAAACGGAATCCCACGATGAAATGGATGCGATCACCTCAGCAATCGTGGGCCGTTTTTACGAGGCCAACGAATTTGAGCCGATGGGAATTCCATCCGAGGCTCAACTGATCATTCCCAAACTGCACCCGCTGATTTACGAAAAACTTCCGATCATTTGTCTGTCGGGCAAGACGGGGGCTGGAAAATCAGTGGTGGCACGCTATCTGTCGCTTTTTTACGGTTTCCACTGGTTGCGCACTCGGAATATTATCCGCGCCTTGCTGGAGGATGATCTGCGCCACCCGTTGGCCAAACGCATGTATCAAAAGGAGGTTACCGAAAACGCCATTACCGATACGGTGTTGCGGGAGTTTGGGATTATTGTCTTGGAGCGATATAACCAACAACCATTGATTCGCAAGCTTGACGAAATGGTGGCGCAAATTAAGCGGCCAGTGGTGGTGGATGCCGTGCGTGATTTAAGTGATTTCCTCTCACTTTCCCAATTTGGAAGCGAGCCGAGGCTCTGGTATGTGGATGCCCCGGAATCAGCCATTCGGAACCGGCTAGTGGCACGACAAAAAAAGGGGGGGCGACCTATCGGCAATGAAAATCGGATTGACCAAAAGGCCAACATCCTTAAATCAAACGCTGATCATTGTCTCAAGAACGAATCATCCCTTGAAGACCTCCGCTGGCGCGTGGATGATGCGTTATTTGAGATGATACAATTAGAAAGATAGACAAATTTAAAACTGCCGTTTTGATAAGCGCCGATCACGGAAATAATTGTATATCTCTTTGGTCTCTTTAGCCTTGATCACATCCAAATCTGTAATCGGTAACAGATCTATTTTCGAAAGGGGACTAATCCTAGTAGGATTTGTTGCCAAAGGATTCAGGTGTTCAAAATTCAACCCGATTGTCTGGCTACATTGTTCCACCTCACGGAAAAAATCATTCTTCTTGCACGATTGAAGCTTACTACAGATTTCATTTCCGTTTTTTCCAAAGCGTTTCAGAAAAGACTTGAAGTCTCCGAAAGTAAATAACTCCAACATGTCGTAATGTCTTTGTGAACTTTCGACAAGTTTCAATATTCTTTTTTGCGCCATTTCGATTTTAGCTGCAATCGGTGGCGGATCGAAAAAAAGCTTAATTTTATCTATTTTATCTTTGAGTTTCGGCGGTCCCATGCACAGGTGGAGATCGAAACGTCCTGCACGCTTGATAGCAGAATCGAAGTTCTCCTGAAAATTTGTCGCCATAAAAAATACAATCCCTGCTTTATCATGCAGAGCAGTAAGTTTCGGCAACATTGACGTGGTTAAGAATTGCGTTGGGGTATCAAGATGGTTGCCGCCAATTTCATCCATTCCGTCACCGCGTTTTTGTGTAAGCGCATCCATTTCATCAAAAAGCACAACCACAGCAGAAAGATCCAACAAATCAGTGAATATTTCCTCAGCTTGCAGATAGACGTTTGCGAAGTTTCCTTTTACAAACTCCGAAGGATTAATTTCTATCAGAGGCCATCCAAAATCATCCGCAATTGCTTTTGTTACCTGGGTCTTTGATGTCCCAGGCGGCCCGAACAATAATGCGGAAAGCGGACCCTTAGCTTTGTCGCGGCGAATTTGGAGCTCATTTTTTCCAAAGTTAATCTCTAATAATTCCTCTTTGAGCACTCGAATCAAACTGTCGTGCTTGAGATCGATATAAATCTCAATGTCCTGAAGTCTACTTAAATGCTTCCCTAAATTCTTTTCTCTCCATTTCGGTTCTTTTCGCATTTCCTCTTGGAACTTTTCAACCGACTCCTTTGGTTGACGAGCCGCATATTTATGAAGCACTCGCTTCTGAATACGTTGTGAAAGCACATTCGTTAATTCCCACAAAAACATGTGAACCACAGCTGTGGCCCAAGATTCGGGGATTTCCTTTTCGAGAGTTTCAATGTCTCCTCCGGAATTCCAGCCGCTGTATTCAATATTATCGCGAGAGCACCTGAGTCTGTTTTCCTCACACCATGTAACTGCGGCTTCGATGCCTTTAATGAATGGTTCTTGGTCAAGCAAACTGTTTTCCGCATGGCCAAACTCGCATAGGACGGCCTCCAACATTTCGAATGTAAAACAAAAATTGGAACCGGCATCCTGATAGTGAAAAAGGGGAAAATATTTCGGCCAAATACCGCTCAAAGCCTGGCGCTTAAACAACTCTAGAATTGAGTGTTCGAGTTCTACTACGGACGGGAGCATTTCCCGATGAGCCTTGTCGGTGCCTAAATCAGATCGCGAAGCTATATTGCGCAATTTCGAGCAAAGACTTGCAGCCATGGCCATGGCAACCGGGTCCATCATCGCATCATGATCCGCCAAAACAAGTGAACGCTCGTGATTGAATTCAGCAGTTGCCCATTTGCACAAACGCTCCCACTCGTTCCCTTCTAAAGAAATATCTCCCCGCTCCAAGCTGTCGATGAACCAATAAAGAACCGTTCCAGTTGGGGAATATTCATTAATGGCAAAGTTTTGAGTGTCTTTGGCTATTTGTCTGGCAATCTGCTCAAGGTTTTGATCTAAGAGTGGCGAGAAATAGCTTGGTAATTGCTCAACAAGGAGCCTCTGATTTGCGCGTGCCAGTTCATAACCGGTCGGCCATTTTCTCATGGCCTTGATCGATGAAAGCGAAGCATCCGGAAACCTTTCCTTTGTGTAAATCCGTCCAGATTGGATCAGACGACGAAGATCGAGCGCAATGGTTGCTAGCAGTTTTTTTCGATGCCGAGCCAATTCATCTGAATTTGTTGGTGCTGGCCTATTCAGCAACATCCGACCGTTGTCGGATAACGATGTGTAAATGAATTTAGCTGTTTCCCCATCGTCGGATTTTATGTAGTTAGCAAATGCCTCGATTCTTTTGAACTTGATTCCTAAATGCAATTCCCATGGCTTCCTATTGATATTCTTTAAATTTAAAAAGCGTTCTTTCTTTAAAAAGCCATAAGTGCGGAGAACCAAAGTTGTCGAAAAGGCATTGTTGGCTGTTAAACCGGAACTCATCCACGTTGCATCGACAAGCCTATTGAAAATGGAAGATGCCTTTTTCTTCGCTTTGGTGTCATCGTTTTCAACATCATAGAATTTGCAAAAGGTATTAGATAAAGCCAACGCCATCACGCATGAACAAGTGGTTGTTACGTTTACATCATTATCGATCGAGAGCGATTCAGGCTTTCTGCGAAAGGTCTCCAGATCTTGTTTGTGGATAAACGGACGTAGATCCGCGTCTATGAACCGTAGCAAGTCCTGAGCGCGACGCCGGACATCCCGTAGTCGTTTTAGAGTAAGTTCACACATGCGTTTCCGGGTTCATATGATTGATCCGCGCCTGAACCACATCAAAGGTGCCAAACCCGGTGCCAGCAAAGTCTACAGGCACGCCGGTGGCCTGCTCCAAATCATTTAGGAACTTCTGTGCCACTGGGGTGAGCGTGTTGATATCGGTGACCCCCGTGTTGGCATAATCAAGCCGGTCCAGCCCCATCACAGCCAAACTGGTTGGATAATTGTATTTGCAGGCGAGCTTCACGAGATCGAGGTCAAATCTCGCAACGCGCCGTAACCGTTTAGTCACCGACGTATATTCGGGCAAGACGTCCGGGGCACCGGAAATGGCTTTAATGTGTTCCCATGAAAATTCGTTGGCGAATGGCCCGCTCGTTCCTCCCACCCGGATTGGGAATGTCCGAATCACCATGACGATTTTGTCAATGTGACGCGGAGAGAGTCCGATTTCCATGGCAAAACCAGCCGCCGTCGTGTCCCGGGAAGTCACATAGGGATAATCGGGACCATGCAAGAGGGAAAGTGCAAAGCCTTGCGTTCCTTCCACGATGATGTCGCCGCCATCCTCAATCCGGCTATACAGCAAGGTCGCCACGGTTTCCACGCGACAGCGCGCCTTGATGGCCGCGGAGTCTTTTGCCAGCAGCACACCTTTTGCCCTCGACATCCGGCGCAGCAGGGCGGCTCCCGTCCCGGAACAGGTGCTGCCAATACGGACCAAAGAGTCCGCTTCAGCTTTCCGATCTTCTTCCGTCACCAAAACACTGCGGGGATCTACAATGATTCGCTCGCGCGGAATTTTCAGCAAATCCAGTTCGTGCAGGAGCAGTTCCTCATCCACCACGCAGCCGGCAGCAACGCAAAAAGTCGCTTTATCCGGCTCGGAGCAGGACGGAACCTGGCGCATGATGACTGGCTTCCCGTCGATCGTGACGGTGTGGCCGGAATTGGGGCCGCCGCAGCGGACGAGCCAGGGAGAGTTTGATTCTTTTGCCAACAGGGCAACCACTTTGCCCTTGCCTTCGGACCCGTATTGGCCGCCGACAACAATTGTTACAGACATAATTTTGCCTATTCTGGTTTTACATTAATTCATTGTCCACATTTTTTTTAGCCAGGAAACCGCAACAAAATCGTTCAAAAAGTCGCTCCATGAGTTCGAATGGATTCATTTCCTGTAACTTTTCTGTTGCTACCCACAATCATGCCATGAATGGTAAAGGATGATTGGGGTGGCAATCTGACCGGTTTCCTTCCATTTGAAACGTCGAAAATGCCGAGTCTTATGTAGTGATTCTGCTCCCTCGAATCCGGAAATCGGTTCAGGAGCAGTCGGCTGGCCAAGCGATATGTGGCGGTGCGGATCGCCGAGACTTTGGGCCAGATGAGGATAAATGCGAAAGCCATCCCGCACGTAACCAATCAACATGGCTTCGTGCATTGCCCAGGCATAGTCGCCGATGACAAATCTTTCTACTCCCACGCGGTCGGTCCCGACAGCGCAGTAGTTCGCCGAGAGGGAATGTTTGTGATCCACCGGTTTGCACTCGGTAAAGATCCCATCCTGTCTGCGGTCCCAGAACACATTTTCACGCTGAAGATGGAAAATCAAGTCGGGCTTCTTGCTGATCTTTTCGCCGTTATAGTTCTCCACTTCGCTCCCACGGGTTACCGAACCGAAGAAAATTCTGTCGAAACCGTCCACGATTCCGCGATTGAGTAGGTCGTTCATCAGAACATCTTCCAACTCATTGGTGATCGCGTTCTCGCCGGCGTTCAGCAGGTCGAAACCGCGCTTCCGAATGAGAAAGAACGCCGCTGTTATCGCTGCATGGGTGATAAACAGCCATCGCTCGCCCAACTGAGCGTGGGGCACGACAAACCTCGCCGAAGGACGCCGGGTGAAAAAGCTGGAATTGTTATTAGACATCACCGCCGCGTGTTAAGTGGGAACGCCGTGGCTAGATGCTCGCGAGCGATGTGCAAGGCGCACAGCCGCGCGCGGCTGCGTGTCCAGAAACGGCATTGGTTGAGCAACCCTAATACAATTCCACCATCTGGAACAGCCATGACCACTCGGCTGGCAGATGTCTCCGATACCACTCGCATGAGCTTGGCGATAAAGGCTGGTGTTAGCTCAAAAGTGTCTCCATCTAGCATGACGGTGACGAATCGCCATGGCGGATTCCAATCCCGTTCCATCTTCGGCACGATGCCAACTCGAACCTGCTGTTTGACAACCTTGAAGAACGGTTGGAGGGTGGTTTCGAGCTTGGTAGAGAACGCTACAAGCTCAGGATCATGCGGAACTGACATCGCCAGATTCCGTGTTGCCTGGTAAGGAGCTGTCACTTCAATGGTATCGCGAATTACCTCTGCATCTGCGGCTGAGATATTGAAGATGCGGCATACAAATCGATCCACTGCATCCCAATCGGTGTTGCTTCGGCGGTCAATCTCGTCTGCCAGTTCCAAGACTTTTTTTCGGTCTTCCGAATTAATGGAATCAATCCGAGGAAACGGGAAGGCGTCTACATCCTCTTTGTAGATGATCCGGCGACCAGCCCCGTATTCCTTGCTGCGAATGAAACAAAAATGCCGAAAAAGACTGCTATGAACTATCAAATGCAAGATAGCTACAGAAAGCAGAGGATCGTCAATTTTAGCTGCCGAGTAGCCTAAAAACTTTTTGGGGTAGCAATGATCCTTATTTAAGACCCGATAGCTTTTAACAGTTGTTCGATCCTCTCCTTGTCCAATTGGAATGACCAAAAGTGGATGTCTATAGTCTTCCAAGGTGCGAGATCGTTGTGGCATTCTATCGCCATAGTGGTCTTTAAATGTGACCAGAGAATCAAGGTCGTCAAGAAGCGCTGTTTCTTCGGGCTTTTTGAAGACCGGAAGATCCAAGAGCCATTGTGGAGCACGTCCTTTCTTTCGGGGGTTGATCGTATAACCTTGGGTTGAAACATTCCATGCACCCTCGACTGTCTGTATCGCAATCGCTGTCTCCAACTTGTCCTGCACCTGCACGTCCAGAATAGTTCCCATAGCTAGAGCTTTAAGTAGCCATCCTCGTTCGATGACAGAGCGTGCGGTAATGGTGAACGCGGATTGATGATCAAGGCGGAAAAGGCCTTTATGACAAAGAGAATCCTCTCTCACCGGAGTAAGCAAATGGAAATCATAATCCGTAGTGATGGGTTTTTCATTTAATGCCCAGAACAGAATCCAAGGCATCGCATGATTATCCCAGACATCGGTTTGGGAGAGATCAGATCCATTCAAAATACCCGTAACGGTCATGGCCTTGAAAATAGAATCACGAGCGATCTTTCCTGGACCTGATTGAGTAAGAATGAGGCGCGCATCAAGCGCCAGCCCAATGATGCCGCCAGGACGCACCCATTCCTTGGCACGCCAGATGAAAGGTATATCTGGCACACCGCCGGGGGAATTATAGTTCTGTGCCTCATTTTCAAGACCAACCGCTTTCAACACACGAACGCCGATCTTAGTGAATTGTTTGTCGATGATAGCGTTGTGCTCTCGATTCGCTTCCTTGGCTTCCGCGTCGTCTCCTTTTGGCTTGAGCCGGCTCCACGGAGGGTTTCCGACCACGACATCAAATGCGCCGTCGAACTCCTTGCTCACTTCATCGCTGAGACTACCGAGCATGAACCCTTTTTTCCTCTCGGTGGTTTTCTTGGGACCAAGGTTGAACAGCACAAGGTTTTTCAACGCCTCTGGCACATGCAGATCGGACGGTGGGCGAATGATCTCGTTTAGTTCGATTGCAGTGATGTAGAGTCCGAGAGCGGCGAGACGTAAAGCAGATTCGCTGATGTCGAATCCGCAGAGCTGCTTGTAGAGCACCTGATGAATGACACTGGTGCCTGGACGTTTCCCATCATGCTCCCAACGGCGGCGCACCAACTCACGGAAAGCAAGCACTAGAAACACACCGGCACCACAAGAGGGATCAAGCACTCGAGCACGATGCGACTCATCAAGACCTGAGAGCGCCTGATCCACGAGAAGCTTTGCAATGTTCTTCGGAGTATAATGGACACTGTTTGTGCGAGCGGCGGCGGAGTCCCACTGATGACTAAATGACTCATACACTTGGCTAAGCACGCCTACAGGAATGTGCCGGAAGTTCAGATCATCCCAATCTATCGAACTTGGAAGTGTGAGTTGAACGTGTCCTGTAGAAGTGGCGTCATAGCCCTTTAAGATGGCCTCCAGATGGTTGAAGACCTCGTTCTGAGTCTTTTTACCAGCCTCTTGATAGGCTTGAAGATAGAGGCGCTTTCGTTCACGCAAGGGCGTTGTCTTTGTAATGGTTTCAACGAGCGGTAGTAGATCTCCATTGAAGGTTTGATCAAGCCAGACAGAGGCTTGCGCCGCGCATTCCGCATTGGAAAATACGCCACGCAGATCACCATCTTTGATAATGCGGCAAATCTCCGACAAGTCCTCTTCGCGCACGATATTTCGGTCGATTAGAAAGCGGAAAAAAAGCGCGCGGCCTGTCATTGAGAGGACAGTAAGGCCGTCCAACGGCCCCTCTCCCTCGACGCCAGCCAATGCCTTTGATGCTTTGAGCATGAGTCGGTGTATCTCTGCGAACACTGGATCGGAATCCATCATGCTACCTGCCAGCACCTTCGTGCCACAAGCAAGACCTTGAAACAGATAAGGTGCCTCGTTGCTCGTCGCAGCCACCGTTTCCCATCTTCCGTCCAGCAACTCTGCACGATCCAGATTCAGCGGATATAGTGTCAGATCGCCGGGTCTGGCCAGCGCGAGCACAGCATGATCGCCGCGATTGGCAAGACGTTGCTGTAGATCCTCGATCTGCTGTCGGTTGTAGTCTTGCCCGCCACCATCCAGAAAATAAATTACTGCACGTCCTTGGAATTCCGCCACCGCCTGCGGCAATAGCGTTTCACCTAGCACTTCCACTGTTGGAAGCAGATCGAGGTATTGAATCTGCGCCGGGATGCTTGTAGGCCGACGTAGTGGAATCACATCCGGGCAGCCGAAGCGCCGCCCCAAGGTATTCAGGCGCTTGAGAGCTTCATCGCTGAGCGTAGGTGCTGGCATAATCAGAAACGTCGAATTGTTCCCATGAGCACACCAGCCACACGGCAAGTGAGAGACGAATTTCCTGAAATATGGCGGTCGGCGTAAGCGGGATTCTCCGCGTGCAATCTAACCCCCTGCGGCGTGCGAAATATTCGCTTAAGGGTTGCTTCCTCATCTAACACCACTGCGGCAATCGCCCCGTCGTTCCACTCTTTTCCGGCCGAGAGCACGGCGAGATCTCCATCAAAGATGCCCGCCCCTATCATGCTTTCCCCTTTAACCCGCAGAGCGAAAAGGTTTTGGCCCCGAAATAACCGCCGGGGCAACGGCAGAACATCTTCCTGACACTCCAGAGCAAAGGCCGGATTTCCTGCCGGAATCCAACCCACGAGCGGAACCCTGATGAAATCATGTAAGTCTGTTCCTTGACCTAAAGCAGTCAACTGAATTGAGCGTGCCTTTCGAGGACTGCGTTTGATGAATCCCTTTTGCTCCAATAGTCGCAAGTGCTCCTGAACCGAATTCGGACTGCGGAACCCGAAATGCTGGCGGATTTCGTTCTGTGTCGGACAAACTCCACAACGTTCCCGCTGGTCGAGCAGGAACTGGTAAATTTCTTCTTGTCGCTGGGTCAGACCGGCGCGCATGGATGTAGAGATACTGTTCTTTTGCACAGGTGGCAAGAAATATTTTGACAGAAATATTTTGATGTGCCCTCACCAAGCAGATTACCCCGGTTGTAACGAATATGATTTCGCGGCCTCGTTCGTCGCCCTGTATCAAGTGATCTTTCTAAAATTTCTTAAAGTGCCTATGAACAATTGCTTCCAACGATCTTTTCCACCAAATCTACCCCGCTTAACGGGCGACATACATGGTATGTAGGGGCAATCTGCCCAACGATTGAATGGCACGGCTTAACCGCCGCACTACTACCTCCCAACGTGTCGTCGGCTATCGCCCGACTTATCTCTTTCTCCCTGCGGGCTAA